>Ga0307487_1001920_pt1 | contig 14038 bp, 21 predicted proteins | sample CBIW12metaG_FD_203665 | JGI IMG/M metagenome (GOLD analysis project Ga0307487, IMG submission 203665) | Sea-ice brine microbial communities from Beaufort Sea near Barrow, Alaska, United States - CBIW 1.2 | ecosystem: Environmental > Aquatic > Marine > Coastal | place: USA: Alaska | collected... | reverse complement strand
CACATCATGGGTGACTGCATTCCAGTAATTACGAGTGGAAGGTGGGATTTAATTATTCTTCACCCGCCATGCACGGCGCTAACAGTTGCCGGAAATAGCACATACGGCGAAGGAAAGCCACGTTACAACGAGCGCTTGGCTGCGGTTGAGTGGACTTATATTCTTTGGCAACTGGCAATTAATAACAGCAAGGCGGTCGCCATGGAAAACCCAGTTGGCGTACTTCCGAGACTTGGAAGGCTGAAACCGGCGCAGTATGTGCAGCCGTGGATGTTCGGACATTTAGAGCAGAAAAAAACAGGGCTTTGGCTGCACAACCTACCAAATCTAAAAGAAACGAATAATGTTTACGATGAAATGATGAAGCTGCCAAAACGTGAGCGCGAGCGTCTGCACTATTTGCCGCCCAGCGCCGACAGGTGGAAAATTCGCTCGACAACGTTCCAGGGAATTGGTCAGGCAATGGCATCTCAGTGGGGAGACACCGCATGACAGCCCACAAGTACCCTAGGCGCTGCGTTTACCTCGAAGACGAGGTAATGCATAGCCTGCGCGAGATAGGCAACAGAAACGCTAGCAGGGGCATTCGTGTGGCTTTGGAGTTTTACGAGCGAAACCATCCCAAGCCATGGACTGTTGAGCCCAAGACGGTGGACAAGTGGTATCAGCCGGAGAAGAAGATTAAGCGGGATGTGCCGTTTACATTTGAGGGAGAAAAATGAAAACCCTGCCCTACGACACAGCACGCTGCGCAGGCAGGCACGACCTAAAACCAAACGGCGAATGGTGCCAAGAGCGCAACACCTGCCAGCGATACTTGGCATTCAGTGATTGGGACGTTAAAGCCGGACTGCCGAACTACCAAGCAATCAGCGTGACGATGGCTCGCAGGCAGTGCGGGATTAAAATTGAAGTTAAGGAGAAAAATGATGACTATTGACATTGAACGGTTAGCGGTAGATTTAGACTATTGGAATGCGGTGGCGCCTGAAGGGGCGACTCATTTGATTAATAAAAATAATTTTGCTAAATGGATTGATGGTATTAAGCAAGATTTTGTGGAATATGAGTTTAAAGCTAACCAATGGGAGCCTTCCAACTATAACTGGTCGCTTGAAAAATACACTAAGATTAAGGGGTTTCATGTAATAGCCAAGCCCACCAAGCCAGCCGCACCGGAATGGGATGGCGCCGGCCTGCCTCCGGTTGGGTGTGAGTGTGAGGTTATTGAATCTGACGGATTGATGTACGGGCAAGGCGAGTTAGGTGAAGTCATAGCCCATGTGGAGAACACGGCGGTTATTCGCATGAGTTACGGTCTTGGATGCTTTGAGGCAAGGCACCTTCGCCCAATCCGCAGCCAGGCAGAGCGGGAACGTGACACAGCAATCGATCACGCATTCAGCAAGCTAACCGAGTTCAGAGAGGCACGGCAGGTGCTGGGCGATCTTTACGATGCAGGGCTACTGCCAAAGGTGAGCGAGCACGACCGTGAAGAAATCATTTCCGATGCTACAAAAGTCATGGATCAAGACTGGGTATTGACTGAGAAAGACGCGGCGATTGCGCTTTACGAAGCTGGGCTGCTACGCAAGACCGAAAAAGACTGATACACTAAAACCTGTGCTATAATTATTTTTGCAGCTAGGGTAGCTCCCGAAATCGCGTCACACCCAAAGCGCGTTGCTGCAATCTTCTTTTGGGGCTTTGAGGGTAAAGCTATGATTTACGCAATTCAGATTCTTGATGGCAAGTTTATAAAAATTGGTTACTCAAAATCAGATACAACCCAATCAAGAATAGCAAACATGCAAACCGGATCACCATTCGAGCTGTTGGAAATCTTTACGGTTGACGGAACGCTAAGGCAAGAAAAAGAAATTCACGCTACGTTACTTTCTGCCTTTGCAAGGGTAAGAATACCGATACCTCCTAATGAATGGCATCCAGGCAATAGCCCATTTTTTCAAAGCTTTTTGGAAGAATTAAAAATAAGCGCAAACTCGGCAATTGCGTTTTGCGATACATACAATCAAAGTGTAAAGCAGCCGGGGAAAGGAAATACAAGCCTAACCCCAAATATCAAGTGGCCTAAACTCAAAAAGTTTCGTGAGCACGAATAAAAGATTACCCATTGCTGGCCTAGTGGGGCTAATAACGCCAGCCGCCAGAGCCCCGATTCCGTAGCGAAGCCTTTAGCCTGATGGGTCAGGTGGAAAGCCAAAGGCGCGGACTAGCTAAAACGGGGTGATCTGGCCGGCTTGCCCGCGTAACGGGCCCATTTAATGCGTTAATGTCGCCTTATACGACACATGTATACTGTAATATTAAGCCTGTTGTTTTTTTATTGGTAAATCGCTAGCCATCTCTTTTAAGATTGATATATTATCTTCATATAGGGCTAACACCCATAAGAATTAAGCTTTTCACGGGGGACCGTGGAGGCCCCGGCAATAATGCCAGGGAAATTAGAGAGGCACTCCAAAATGGCTGACGAAATGAACGGTAACGGTCACTGGAACCATCACGATCATCACTACAACGACAGGGGCGACAGGGACGGGCTAGAAGAACTAGTTCTATCCAACAACATTAACACTGGGCATAACTCGCTGCATTCGGCGATTCATACTGCCAGTGTAAACGGCATGAAGGAAACCGCAGACGCATCACGCGATGTGTATCACGGCGTTGCCAACGCATCGCAGGCGGGCATAAAAACAACCACTGATTCAGCCAGTGCGATCATGCATGACGTTACGAACAGTGGCGCGACTAACCTGCAATCTACCGAGCGTAACGCGGGAGACATTCGTCGTGATATTGCAAATGTTGGCAGCCTTAACCGCGAATCCATAGCAGATCTTGAGCGAGGCCTTGCGGGAGAAATCGCAGATATTCGTCAAGAGAGCACTGCGGCTATTGGCGGGGTTCAGCTTGAAATGTGCAAGCAGCATTCCGACATTGCACGTCAGGCAGACCAGAACGCAGCGCGCGCAGCCCAACAGCTAGCAGAGTGTTGCTGTGATCTTAAGGAGCTTGTACGGTCTGAGAACGGCTCGACTCGGCAGTTGCTTCAGTCGCAAGCACTGGACGAAGCGAACCGCAGAATCTCGGAGCTGCAGAACGAAGCTAACTTTTTGCGCATGGCCAAAGCTCCGCGAGGCGCTTAATGCTTATTATCCCGTAGTAACCTTAGCCCTCTTTTGAGGGCTTTTTTATGGAAGCCTGTTATACTGCCCATAGCAAATAAGGAGCAACCCATGAAATTTGCAGCTTTTTTAATTGTTGGCTTGATGGTCACACTGGCAGCCCAAGCAGCCCCAGCTACGTCAGAGCTAAGCTGGACCGCTCCCGACACCCGCGAAGACGGTACGCCTTTGGCACCCAGCGAAATCGCAGAGTACCGGGTGTACTACATGTTCGACGGGCAGAAGCCGGGTGATAATTATCCCATTGTCGTGAATGGCACGTTAGGTAGCGAAACGGTAACACTGGAGCTGTTGCCACGAGCCGAGCCCTATGTTGTGGGGTTTGCTATTACCACAGTGGATACCGACGGAATTGAGTCTGTGCGCTCGGACACGGTCAGTAAGACCTTCAACGTGGATAGCACCGCGAAACCTTCTGCACCGACCAGTGTCGAGTTCACAATCACCTGTGGTAAGGGCTGCGTGATTACTGAAAAAGTGGGGCAGTAACATTGGTCAAATACTATCTTGTTCGCGTAGTTGAGGACCCAGAGCTGGGCGGCAAGATTCCAGACACTGCGGCTACGTCGTGGACGGCTCGCTACCTGTCCGAAACGGTTTGTCTGATTCGTGATCCATACGGATCACAGAACTACCCGCCTCTGCTGGACAGCACACCTGCAGGAACGTTGCCACTGGAAGTTCAACCGACAATGACACCCGACGAGATAGATATTGTCTACGCCAAGTGGGGCATAGAGCCCATGTCTCTTTGGAGCATGTTGGATGACCGGATAGGTGGCAACTAATGGCTCAGTATTACTGGACGGCAGAAGATTACGCTGATCTCGACGTTCCATCAGACGCGTTTTCGGGTGTAACTGGTATTAACTCTTTCGTCATTGAAACATCTGGTGGCCGCAAGAGGATGCGGATTGATTCCGCTGCGGGCAGATCACTGCTAAGATATATTCTATCTGACGCAGAAAGTCAGCCCAATGTAGAAATATGGATGAAATACTTAACTGGCGGCAACTCAGAAAGAGTTGCTTCTATGTTAAGAGCTTCAGACACTGGGTTATCAACAGAAACACAGATTTCGGCGAGAGATAATAACCAAAGCAACAATATACAGATAATAGAGTGGGATAACGGAAGCGCATCAGTGCTCGCAACGTCAACACCTGACCCCACTGACCTTCAGATTAACGAATCCAGATTTAGCGCTAATTCTACTGACCTAAAGTATAGGTGGTGGGCCGAGTCGGGCTCAGAGCCAGCGCTGTGGGAAATAGAAACCCCAGCATCGGTTACACAGGCCGGCAACGCCGGTATAGCAAACTTTGACAGCACAAGCTCCGTTTTAATTTATGAGTTTGGTGTAGGAACCAACGGTGACTCAGCCCCGACCGCACCGGTTACCCCGCCATCTGGCGCAACAGTAGAGCCAACCCTCTCAACAACCCAAGCAACCGCGCCAGACCCATCGACAGCCACAGGCGCAAGCGTAACCGCCCCAGCTGCAACCACTACAGCTATAGCCTATAGCCCTGCTACCGCTGGGGGTGCATCTATATCCGCAACCGTTGCAGCGTCAACACAATCCGCATACACGCCAATAATCGCAACCGGCGCACAGGTTTCGCCGTCAGTCGCTAATAGCAACGTGGTTGCTCTATTCCCTGCAATCAGTGCAGGGGCTTCGGTAAGCACAACGGCTGCCACGACTACTACAGGCGCGGCTGATCCAACTGTCACCGCTGCAACAACCACAACGGTTAACCCGACAACGGCGAACACTCAAGCACTGTCAGCAGATCCGGCGATTGCTACAGGCGTGGTTATATACCCGCCGTGCTTCACTACGACAGCCTTTGCGTATAACCCACAAGTAGGCGCGGCGGCATCTGTTAAACCGACAGTAGCGGTAACGGCCACCACAAGCGCAGACCCAGTTACAGCAGCCGGCGCAAGCGTCCAGCCAACAGTAGCGCAAAGCAACGTTCTTGCATTCGTGCCAGCAGTGCGCACAGGTGCATCGACAACCACGACAGCCACTAGCACGGCAGTGCAATCACCAAGCCCCACAGTTGTTGCAGGCATTGAAGAATACCGCAATAAAGTGTATTTAACGGGAGTCTACAACCGAGAAAAACAGTTGTTTGCTCATGATGGTAGACGCGTTACAATTGTAGGCGGTTAATCAAAAGAGGTAGCATTGTGAGCATTCCAGCATTAGGGCGTATAGATATCATTAGAGGCCAGGCGCTGGACATTGTTATCTCTGTGCCAGACGCCATTGATCTTACAGGATCGACTGCATTATTCGGTATTGCAGGCAGCAAGTTCTCTGCTTACACGCTAACGCTTACGGCAACGGTTTTAGGTCAAACATTACTTGTTCCTCTGACGGGATCGCAGTCAGAAGAGCTAAACCAAGAAACGCATTATTACAGCTGCTGGCTAGTAATAGCCGGCGACCCTACACCCATAGCGCGTGGCATCATCGGCGTGACTGCAGACTCAAGGAATAGATAATGGACTTTTATAACCACACTCGAAAGTTGTTTGCAAACAGTGAAGTCACCATCGCTAACATGAAGGTGGTTTTGGTTGGCTCTGGCTATACGTTCGATGCAACCGAGACAGCATTAACGGCTATCACGTCGGCCCAAGTATCCGGCAACGGCTGGACTGTTGGCGGTATTGTTATCGCGTCTGCGGTTATTACTGTTGAGGGTGCTAACGCCAAGCTGGACGGGACCGATATTAGTGTTACTGCATCCGGTGGCGATATCGGGCCGGCGTTTGCATTGATTGTTGTTGATGCGACCAGTAGCAAGCCTCTGTTCCACTTTGCGTTGAGTGCACATACTGCGGGCGACGGTACGCCGTTTAACGTGACATGGAACTCTGCTGGCATTGCGACCTGGACGGCTTAATATGGCTAGGCCAACAGTAATGACAAAAGAAGTAAGAGAGGAGATTTGCTTTCGGTTAGCCGGAGGCGAGTCACTTCGCTCTATTTGTGTTGATAATAAAATGCCAGCGCTTAGCACAGTATTGCTCGCAGTTGTACAAGATAGAGACGGGTTTTCGGTGCAATACATGCAAGCGCGTGAGGCTGGCGGCTTCTCCCATGCTGACAGAATCATAGACACGGTGGACAAAGTTGCCGCAGCTGAGCTAGACCCGCAGTCAGCACGAGCAATGATTGACGGCTTAAAATGGGCAGCTGAACGTATGGCCTCAAAGCACCACAGCTCAAGGCAAGAGATTGACCACAGCAGCACAGACAAAAGCATGTCGCCTACTCCTGCATTGGACACATCAAAGCTATCAACCGCAGCCCTAAAAGAGCTGATGAATGCGCGTGAAACCCCTGATACTAAATGATGCAGACTGGATAAATATTGAGCGAGAGCTGTGTACAAGGTCATTATCTGAGTTTGTCCGCCAAGCTTGGCATGTTCTTGAGCCTGGCCAAAAGTATATTCATGGCTGGCATGTGGACGCTATATGCGAACACTTGGAGGCAATAACGCACGGCGACATTACGCGCCTGCTTATAAACATCCCGCCAGGAACAATGAAGTCAACGCTAACTAGCATATTCTGGCCGGCGTGGGAGTGGGGGCCGCTTAGTATGCCACATATAAGGTTTATAGGGGCGTCCCATGAGCAAGGCTTGGCAATCCGCGACACTCGAAAAATGCGTAATCTGATCAATTCAGAGTGGTATCAAACCAGATGGCCTATTGCGCTAACCAGCGACCAAAACCAAAAAACTTATTACGAGAATGAAAAAACTGGATTTAGGCAGGCTTGTGCGGTTGCCTCCATGACGGGCAGGCGAGGTGACAGGGTAGTATGGGACGACCCACATAGTGCAGAAGCGGCGCTGTCTGACGCGCACAGGAATACAGCGTTACGTGTGTTTCAGGAGACTTTGCCTACGCGATTAAATAACCCAGACAGTTCTGCAATTGTGGTCGTAATGCAGCGGCTGCATGAGTCCGATGTTTCTGGCTACATTCTGGAAAATGATCTTGGCTATGAGCACTTGTGTTTGCCAATGGAGTACGAGCCAGAGCGCCACTGCACAACGTCTATAGGCTTCAGCGACCCGCGCAAAGAAGATGGAGATCTGTTGTTCCCTGAAAGGTTTAGCAGAGAAACGGTTGATCGCGACAAGAAGGTTATGGGCAGTATGGCCGTGGCAGGGCAGAACCAGCAACGGCCAGCGCCTAGAACTGGCGGTTTTTTTGCGTGGGAAAATTTAGAGATAGTCAAGTCTGCACCTAAAATGCGTAAAGTTGTCAGGTACTGGGATAAGGCGGGGACGGACGGGGGCGGCGCGTACACGGCAGGCGTAAAGATGGGCCTTGGCCAAGATGGGTTTTATTACGTGCTGCATGTAACAAGGGGGCAATGGTCTGCGGCCCCAAGAGAAAAAGCGATAAAGACAACCGCTCAGGCAGACGGGCAAATGGTTGAAATATGGATTGAGCAGGAGCCAGGCTCTGGGGGTAAGGAGTCGTCAGAGGCAACCGTTAAGAACTTAGCCGGATTCAACATTAAGTCAGAGCGGGCAACAGGTGACAAGGCCGTAAGAGCAGAGCCCTATGCCGTTCAAGTCGAAGCGGGAAGCATAAGGCTTATTGAGGGAGAGTGGAATCAGGAATATATAGACGAACATAAGACGTTCCCAGTCGGCAAGTATAAAGACCAAATAGACGCTGGCGGCGGGGCCTTTAATAAGCTAGCGACAGGCTATTCGCTATCAGCTTGGGGATAAGTTAAACTATCACGATATAATCTAACCGGCGAAATTGTTATGACCGAAAAGCCACGAATCAGAGTCAGCTCAGACGGCAGTTATAGGCTGGATGCGTGGCGTAATAATGCGTCCGGCATGGGTGTGCCTGGTATAGATAAGCAGCTTTACTCTAGGTTTGACTTCGCTGGTAGCCATATTGATTGGCGAACTCTGTCACTGATGTATCGGTACGACTGGCTCTCTCGCAAGATATGTGACAGGCCCGCACAGGATGCCGTGCGTAGATGGATTAATCTTGACGACAAGCCAATGAAAGCAGAGCTTGAGCGTCTGCATCTCAAGAAACGCATCAAGCAAGCGATTGCTTGGTCTAGGCTATACGGCGGGGCGGCATTAATACCGATTGTTGAAGACGGCTTAACGCCAGCAGACCCGCTAAATCCAGCTAAGGTCACTCGGGTTGTGGATGTTATTGCGTTTGACCGGCACAACCTACAAGCGTCTGGCAAAGTCCTCGACTCTTACGATATGCGATTCGGTGAGCCTGAGTATTACACTACAAATAACGGGACGGTATTTCATCATTCCCGGGTGCTGAAGTTTAACGGGGCAGATCTTACACAAGACGAGCTAGAGGTAGAGGACCACTGGGGCGGGTCTTACATTGAAGTGTACCAGCAGGCCATTAAATCGTTTCAAGGCTCTATGCAAGATGTCCGGCACATCATGACTGAATCCAGTGTGGGTATGCTTAAGATTCCCGGCCTGACAAATTCCGTAGCAATGGGCGGTACAATCTTTGACTCAATCCAAAAACGCTTAGATCAGTTTAATCTATCAAAGTCGCTTTACCGGACAGCGGCCATGGATGCCGAGGAAGAGTTCGATTACAAGCAGCGCCAGCTTACCGGCCTATCTGACCTTATGGATCGCTTCATGACCCAGATTGCCGGCGCTACAGATATGGGTGAGCTTGTGCTGTTTGGAACGTCACCCGCAGGCCTGAACTCATCCCAAGAAGAACAGATGGCAATGTATTACGATTCGGTGCGCAACATCCAAGAAGACGACGCAATGTATGCGATCAATACGGTTCTGGCTTGTCTTGGCAAAGGCACTATACCAGAGTGGGATTACGTGCCGCTCATGGAGCCTTCAGATTTAGAAAAGGCTAAGATCCGACAAGCCGAGACTGCCGCTGTTGCCAACGTTGCTCAATACGCTATGTGGGCCCCTGAAAGTATTTCGCAGCACTTAAATAGCACAGGATATTTCGATATTGATAAAGGATACATGGGAGAGTACACGCCTGAAGATGAGTTCTTATAACAGACCGGAGTATACTCATAAGTTTGCACCATTGCCGCGCTTATGCGAAAATTGCACATATATAGAATAGAGGCATCCGAATGGCAGACATTAGCCAGTATCGCGAAGACATCGGCGGAACAGTATCAACTCGTATAGACGACAACGGCTATTTACGGGTTGATGGCGTAGCTGCGCGTGAAGGTGTAATGACTTACATGCAGGCAGACGGCACTGTTATCAAAGAGTACGTGCCGGCATCTACCCTTGCAGACGCTGAAGCACTCGACATGCTAACCGGATCACCCGTTACTGTTGAGCATCCCGGTGTGTTGAATGCCGACACCGCAACACAACATAGCCGGGGCAGCGTATCAAAAGCCTCAGTTGATGGCGGCACTCTTAACGTGGGCGTTGTTATTACAAGCAAAGAAGCGATTGATGTTGTCCAGCGTGGCAAGCGCCAGCTATCCCCAGGTTATCGGGCAGAACTGGACATGACGCCAGGCGAATTTAACGGCATTCAATACGATGCGGTACAGATCAAACGAACATATAACCACCTTGCCATTGTTGATAGTGCGCGAGGTGGCCCAGAATGCCGGTTAAGGCTTGACGCTTATAGAGCTGATGGCCTTAACTGTGCTGTAGAAGTACCAACCATAACCACCGACGAGGTGAATAAAATGCCGGCGATTAAATTGAAGTCGGGCGTAACTGTCGAGGTGGCTGACGCCTCTACAGCTAGCACCCTACAAAACGAACTCAATCAACTAGCAGCGCGTGCAGACGCGGCTGACAAGATGGTCGAACAGTCCAAACATGACGAACTTCAGGGCAAGTACGACGCCCTTTTTGCCGAAATGGAGAAGACGAAAGCGACCAAGCAAGACAAGATGGACGCTGATGAAATTGGCGCTTATATCGAAACCGTTGAGGCCGCTAGAAAGCTGAAATCTGATGTTGAGATTAAAGCTGATGGCAAGTACTTAGATGCTACCGCAGTGATGGCCGCCGCCATGGGTGTCGAAGTCAAGGACAAGTCTGCCGAATACATCAAGGGCCGGTTCGATTCGGCTGTTGAGATGGCCGGCAAAGACTCAATCGCAAAGCAGCGCGACGTTAAGCAGGACGGCAAAGACATCCCGCTTACAGGCCGTGAAAAGTTCATCGCAGACCAAAAAGTTCGCCAGATTGGAGGTGCCAAGTAATGCAGACCACATATAACGAAAAGATGGATGTCGCGGTGGTGGGTCAGCTTGTTGACTGCACCAATCGGCGCATTGATTCAAAGTACGCTGAGGGCGCTATCGACGCCGGTGACGCGGTACAGATCGGCACTTCTGATAATCAGGCCGTAACCGCTACTACTGCTGTTTACGGCGTAGCCATTCAGCATCCAACGCTCACCATGAGTAGCGATACTGGGCTTGCTGCATACGCAGAGTTCGATGGCGTCTCAATCCTGCGTGCGGGCCGTATCTGGGTTCAGGTAGACGGTGCGGTTGCCATTGATGGGCAGGCCTACTGGGATGTTGCAGCTCAGGCGTACAACTCAACACTTACAGCCAACTTTGAAGTAGTTGGCGGTCGGTTCATCACATCCACCGCAGGCGCTGGCCTGGCAATCTTGGAGATCAGCTAATGGAATACGCTAACAAGGTGCGTCTCGACCACCTGGAGCCGTTCGAAAAACGTCCGCTTGCGAAGTGGGTTGAAAAGGTCAACTGGGACGCGTACAACATGGACGCGAACGAGGGCGTGATCTTCGCTCGCCAGTTGGAGTACGTCGAGAGCCGAGTGTATGAGGTCAAGTACCCGACTCTCAAGGCGCGTGACCTGTTCCCCGTGGATTACTCTGTGCCCACCGGTGCCGAGACGTTCACGTATCGCATGTACGATCATCAGGGCGCGTTCAACCTGATCACCAACTACTCAGACGACTTCCGCCGTGTAAACACTACCGGCACGGAAACCACTGGCAAGATCCACTCTTTCGGTGCGTCTGTTGAGTATACAGTGCAGGATCTGCGAGCCGCTGCTATGGCAGGCCTTCCGCTTCAGGATCACGAAATGCGTGCTGCGCGTCGTGCGTCTGAGCAGAAGCTTGACGACATCGTTCTAAATGGTGAGCCTGGCGGCAACCTGTTTGGCATTATGACGCACCCGAACATTCCAAATGCCGCTGTTCCAAACGGCGCGGGCGGTACGGCCACATGGGCAACTAAGACGCCAACCGAAATCCTGGCAGACATGAACGACATCGTGACTGACATGATTGACAGCACCAACGGCGTCGAGTCTCCTGACACGATGATCCTGCCTCACGCTCAGTACGAGGTAATCAACAACACCGCCCGTAGCGCTACCAGCGACACAACCATTCTGCAATTCTTCCTGCGGAATAACGCTCACGTGAGCCGCGTTGAGTCTTGGTACAAGCTGAAAGGCGCTGGTGCCGGTTCCACTGATGTCATGATTGCGTATCGCAATGATGCCGAGGTTGCGGAAATTGTGATCCCGCAAGAGCTTGAGTTTTTCCCGCCACAGCCTAAAAACATGGCGTTTAACATTCCTGCACACGCTCGGTTCGGTGGGGTTCGTGTTCGTTATCCGCTGGCGTTCAGCATCCGTCGCGGCATCTAAAAGCGCGCTGCAAGACTGAGAGCCCCGCCATTGCGCGGGGTTTTCTTTTATGTACCTGACGCTGCTATACTATTAGCGGTTAACCATCCATGGAGAAAGACATGTCAGAATTTACCAAATTTGAAGCAAGCGAAAACAAGCCAGGGCCCAAGCCCAAACTGCCAAAGATCAAAAACACGTCAAGCCGGATGATTACGTTGATTGCCAGTCGCACCAGCAAGGTCACAATCCTGCCGACTGAAACCAAGGAAGTCAGCAAAGACTTTCTGGCAGAAATCAAAAAGAATGCCGGCGCTATGACTTTCTTTGATTCGGGCGAACTGGCGGAGGTTTAAGGTATGACCCCTGTAGAGTTCCAGACAGTTTACCAAGAGTTTGTCGAAGTTGACCCCGCAGTCATTCAGCGGCAGCTAGACGCTTATGCTCTGTTGTATCAGGGGGACTATGGAACGCTGGCTGATTATCTGGCGGGGCTTTATGTGGCGCATCAGGTAACCGTATTCAGCACCAACACCAGCCAAGCACCTTTGGAAACTGTAAGCGCTCGGAGCGTTGACGGCATGAGCTGGAAGTATGAAAAGTCTGGATCCGCTGAAAAAGCGGGGGATTTTTCCTCAACCAAATACGGGCTGGAGTTTTACCGAATCATGCACATGTTCGGCAGCGGTCCTGTAATGGCTAAGGCGGCACAGTGAGCGGCATCTATGACGATATGCAGTCTGCGCTGGCATATCAGGTCGAGACGTTCGCAAGCCAAGGCGTGATCGTCTACAACGCGCCTGGCACAGAAGGCGACCCGTTCAACCCGCCTACTGCCGGCGTTGATTACCCTATCAGCGGCTGGAACATAACAGGCAGCAAGCGCAACAAGTACATTGAAGGCGGCTATATTGTGTCATCTGACGTGCTGATCAGCGTTGTGCCGTTTAGCGTTGCGCCGGTGATGTCGGGCAAAATAACCATCAACGGAAATGCTTTTCAGATCATCATGATTGACCCGGCAACGCTTGACCCTGATAATCCGGTTGTCTGGCGCATTGGTTGTCGAAAGTAACTCGCTACCTTTGCCCTCCTAGTGAGGGCTTTTTTTATTTACCTCTTGCGTAATTGGGTTTACCTGTGTAATGTTGGGTTGTTGTTAACTGATAAGGACGGGATGATGAGCGATAGCAAAGAAGAGTTTTTCCAAAAAGCTGCTATTTTTTCAGATGAATTTATTGACGGTTATGAGTTTATTGGCGATGCGGGTGTTTACACACCAGACAATAAAGAGCGTGTTTTAATTAGAGATTGCGTTGAAGGGCTTTTGTGCGAGATGGAAGAAAACGGTTTTATTGGATACCATGCACGTAATGCCGGAGAGTCAATTGCAATCTGCCGATGTGGTGATATTTACCGCAACTGGAAGTGTGAAAACTGTGAAGCGGAAGCTATGGCCGCGAGCGAGAATGACAGTATTCGGCAGGAGCCGACGCAATGACCAAGCCCAAAAAATGCACCTGTATGCTGGTGATTCCTTTAGTAGGCGAGGAGTGCCGATACTGTCAGCCGCAAGAGTACATTGACGAACTAGAAGATGCAGTAATTGATGGGGATATTGAGGCCGAGAAACTACGGGCGCAAGTATCCGCGCTTAGAAATCTGTGCGAACGACTGCAGCACTGCGCACAAGGGTTTTATCTTGACCAAGGCGACTACGGGCACATGGAGGCAATCATGATGGACTATCACGGCATTATGAGGGCAAGCGGGTGCCGTAATGAGGCCGTCACGACGAAGCATGTTAAATAGGTTTAAGGCTGACGATGCATGCCAAAGAAAGAGGTCATGCAAGGGAATTCTGCAACTAGATAGCAGGCTCTCATTCGCATTTAGCAGTATCGCTTTTAAAATATGGCGCTGCAATAATTGCGGTAAGAAACATTATTCAAAAGCACGGGTGACACAATGACCGACCACCGCAAAGACCTACGCATCCGCCTGCCAGTATCTGCTGACGTTGCGTTCAGCCAGGCCAAGGCAAAGGCAGAGAAGGAGCTAGGCATTACACTTCGCGACAATGAGTTTGCCACGAGAGTATTGGTGCAGGGTGTTAAGGAGCAGGCGAGATGAC
>Ga0307487_1001918_pt1 | contig 14046 bp, 18 predicted proteins | sample CBIW12metaG_FD_203665 | JGI IMG/M metagenome (GOLD analysis project Ga0307487, IMG submission 203665) | Sea-ice brine microbial communities from Beaufort Sea near Barrow, Alaska, United States - CBIW 1.2 | ecosystem: Environmental > Aquatic > Marine > Coastal | place: USA: Alaska | collected... | reverse complement strand
TTTCTCAAATTTATAATCCAGTAGGTTATTCAATTTGGCAAAGTCTTTTACCCTTTCCGGAATGGTTTTTCCTTCAATACCAAACTTTTCTTTTTTCTCAACAATATCATTGTATATTTTATCCTGAAATTCCTCGGTTTTAATTTCTTCGAGTTCTAGGTCAGCGGCTTCCAGTTCCTTTATCAGTTCTTCTCTGATAAGATCAATGTCTGTATTCTCGTCATAACCTCTATTTTGAAAAAGGGATCGTTGTATCTTTCCTAATGATGAAACAACCTCCTTGAAATTATCAAAATTGTAGTTATAACTGAAATAAACAGACCCTAAACGGTTATACGCGCCAATTGCTCTTATAATTTCCTTATCTGTATGGTTTCCCTGCTCAATTACCTTCAATTCGGAATACACTTTTTGAAACCTTTCAATGTCATTGACAACAGATTTTGGCAAACCATCTAAATCAAGTGTTGGTATCTGTTGGAAATTTATGTAATGGCCATTGGTGTTGGAAACCATTTTTGAAGGAAATCGCTTAATCCAGTCATAAATGTCGTTTAAGTTATTCTGCTTCAATTTGTCATATCTAACTTTTAGATTTGAATAATTGGCCAAATCTTCAACACGGTTCCTAAAGATGTGAGAAGTAGCAGTCAACTCTTCCCTTATTTGCTGCATTTCAAATCGCACTAATACACTGATATCTGTAACCAGGGCAAATTTAACCTCGTTAGGATCTAATGAAGCTTCATCAAGTACATTTCCTCTATCACTTTTATTCCATAGATCATTGATACGGCTTGTTTTTTCTTCCAACTTTTGAAATACAAACACGTCCATGGAATTTTCCATGAGCGGCATCACTACACGCACAAAATTGTATTGGTTTTTTTGTCGCCATACCCGGCCTTCAAGCTGCCGAATGTCAGTTGGGTTCCAATTGGGGTACAGATTATATAGTACAGTTGATTTTTCCTGCAAATTAATACCTTCTTTAATTGAGGACGTCCCTAATATTACTTTGCAAGTCCCCTCGTTAAAGGCATCTTTAATCTTTTCCTTGTTCGTGGTACTCATACCACCTTGGATAAATTCAACTTCGTCAACCTTTTGTTTCGGGTTGCTGATTAATTTTACACCTTTTTTGTAGCCCAATTCTTTCTCCAAGTATTCTTTGATGAATTTGAAGTACTGCTTTCCCCGGTCAATATATATTACCTGGCCTGAAAGTGGTGTATTTGTTTTTTTGTGATGTGCTACAACTGTAGCAATACAATCCATCGTGTATTTTATCTTAGGGCTTTCATTTATAAATTCCAGATAGTCTGTTGGCTGCCCCATATCAAGGTGTGCAACATGACTTTGATTTGATCTTCCAACGAGAAAAGGGGATAGGGCATTGTTTTGGGAATCGGCCATTAAAGATAATAATCTTCCCGGGTCGTCTTTACTGGCTCCTTCCGATGCTTTTTTATTTATTTCTGCCTGAATTTGTGCTTGGTTATCCCCGGCCTGTAAATAGGTCAATATTTGTTGGTCCTTTTCAAGTTTTACGGTACCCTGTGCCGTAACTTCGGTTGTTTTCGGCAAATTAACCTTGCAAGGCCTTGGTACATTAGCTTCTTCACCTGTTTTGAAATTAATGTGGCTATTGATTAATTTTTGTAGTGAGATGCGATTGTTAAAACTCTTAACCACATTCTTTTGTTTAATTTCTCCGTCAACCCCAACTACATATTCAGAAGTTTCAGCGATATATTGCTCAAAAAATTGGGTTAGGTTCACAATATTATTGTCCTTCATATATTTATAGGAAACCAACGCCAACATAGAGTAAATTTCCAAAGGACTATTTGTAAATGGGGTTGCAGTAAGCAACATAACATTACGGCCATATTTCCGCTGTATATAATTGCAAAGGAAAAAGGCTTTAACACCCCTGTTACTTGGACTTCCTCCTTTTACGTGAAATTGCTTATTTCCGTCTTTACCAGATTTCACTTCTGAAAATACGTTCTTAAAATTGTGGGCTTCATCTATAACCACATAATCAAATCCAAGTACCTCGATATCAGCAATGGTTTCTTTCAGACCCACACCAATAATTTCCCGGAATTTTTCATTTTGTTTTTCTTCATCCCTTTTTGTTGCTCCTTCGGTTTGCCCTACTATATCAGACAATTGCGAAAAATGATCTTCCTGGGTAAACTCATTAAAGCCAATCTTCATCAGGCCTTCATAAGACACTAATGTAATTGTGTTTTCTTTTACTTTCTTGTCAAGTTTAATATGGTCGTAATTTGCACCCAAATTAAACCAGTCATTCACTTCTATTCCTGTTCCGGTCAACACTCCTGCCAATACTCCTTCGCCAATCATTTCTTTGATCCAATTCTTATATGTTGGGTTTGGGACAGCTATTACAGGTCGTTTGCACTTCCCGTTTTTAAGGGCTGTAACAACTTCAATGATTGCCGTGATAGTTTTACCTACACCAACATCGTATGCGATAATTCCGGAACCAACCAACTCCATAAATGCGATACCTTCCCTTTGGGCTTTACGCACCTCTAGGGAATTTCCCATGAAGGATCTTGAAACCTCAATTCCAATTGGGATTTTTTGATATTGAAGTGGAGCCGTTGAATTGTACTGGCTATTATAATGTGCATCTATGGCCAATTGATCTGTTGTTTCCAGAGCTTCAAATAAGAACAACTTAAATAGCCGTTCTCCTTCTTCCCTGGTAACTTTTTTTATTTTACTCCATTCAATTTTTTCAATATTCCGGGGCTTATTCTCATTTTCCAAATAATAGTTAATTATCTGGTATGAACTTGTTTTCTTTATATTTTCATCTGATAGATTTCTTAGCCAGTCTTTGTAGGCTTCCTTCAAAGAAGCTGAACCAACAAGAATAACCCCGGATGATTCTCTCAAATTTTCAACTGTAAATTCTTTTGGAAACTTGGAAATAGCTAATATAATTGGCCTTTCAGATTCAATAGGATTTGAAATAGATAATACGGACGGTTTTAATTTTTCAAGTGTGTCCAAATGATCTTCATAAATGCCTGGGCCAAACTTCTCAAGAAGCATTTCCTTCTCTTTTTTAAGCTTAGCAATTTTTGTATATAAATTACCAAACACAAAAACAGGAAAAGGTACATAAGCATTGGTTGTAGGATCATAAAATATAATACCGGTTTTTACCCAATCAAAAATCAAAGTTTTGGATTCCCTAACAAAATAAGACTTCCAACTTGACATTGGTACACCTTGGTTTCTTCGATACCAAACCCAAGCTTTTATCTCTTCCTTGGTAATACCAGGGTTGTACATTGCAACGGTTTCATCAATGGTAAATGTTTTGGATACTGATTTTCCCAATCCCACATTTGCACCCATTAATCCAGTGATAAAATGAAGATTGTTTTTAAGTAAACCTTCTATTTGATTGTCTAACTTTCCGGTATATCTTTTCATTGATTAAGTTGTAATTGAATTAATATCGCTTTAGCCTTGGCCTTGGCAATTTTTAATTTATTGTTGTTCTTATTCATCCCTGTAACCCGTAATACATCTTCCTTTGTTCCCTTAACTTGGATAGGGAAAAAGAATGAAGTTGATTCAAATTCAACACCGGCTATCTTTTCGGGATGCTTCGCAAACCACTTATTGTCACTTGTAATCGTTACAAAATCACTCATTAGATCATTTCATCAATATGTGGGATGCAGCCCGATATGCTGATCTGTTCATCAACCATCATCTTTATGATTAGTTCTTCTACCATTTTATAACCTCGCTCTGTTTGGATTGCTTCAAAAACATTATTGGCCATTTTGGGAGTAACCTTTTTTAACTCGGTAAATATCTGATCTCTTACTTTTTTCATTTCCTTCTAAAAATTAAAATATCTGTTGGAACTCCTGTATTTTTAAAAACTTTTGGCATTCGGTAAGCATCAACAAATTCAGCATACTTTCCAATTAATTCCTTTTCTCGCGCATAGGTTTTGCTATTTCTCATAAAATTGGAACCGGTAATAAATACCAATAACCCTCCAGGCTTTAGCAGGAGTAAGCATTGATACATAAAGAACATTTCCATTTGTTTAATCTTCAACGATTTGAAAAAGCTTGAATAAAGATTAGTTGATTTTCCGTAAGGAGGATTGCCAAATACTAAATCGAATGGGTAATCTTTTAACCAGGATATCGGTTTTTTTAATTTTGTAGTAAACCTAGGCTCCGCTAAAAATGCAGTTTCAAAATATTGATTGTAAAATTTAGCTTTAGGGTTTCGCTTTTTCGCTATTTTAAAATTAAGCGGGTCTAATTCAAAAGCGGTACAATTCTCTGGATTATCAAGAACTGTAATCATATTCCCATTACCACAAGCGGGTTCTAACACTTTGCCGTTTTTAGGGAATCCATTTCTTATGGCTAACTTGTACATCACTTCACATAGCCATACCGGAGTAAAGAATGAATACAGCTTATTCTGCCCATCACTTGGCTCATAATTTTCCAACGATAAATAATCCTCATTTGATAATGAAGATTGATCTAAAATAGATTTGATTTTATCCTTATCGGTCATTTAAACAGTAATTGATTTTCCAAAAGCTTCAATATCGGCTGTGATATGAAGGTTTTCGGGGTTTGAAACTATTCCTAAAATTTCTGAAAAGGAATTGCCAATAGTTTTAAGGGAAACTTTTACGGGAATATTTGTTATTAATCGGCTTCCGTTTGCCGGCATTTGAATATCGGCTATGTTTGGGGTAGCTACACCAAGGTAAGTTCCGGAAATGCTGTAGAAATGTATGTTTTTCAGCAAAATTTGATTGCCCGGGATATCAATGGCAACGTTAGATGGGTTAAGAACTTCAATATCGGCATCAAAGACCAAAATTTCCTGAACCATGTTTAATTTCTTAATGCTCTTAATTTTGAATTGTAAATTGGTTAAAACCGTGTTGTACTTGTCGTATTTTCCCTTTCCAAAATAAATGAAACCCCCTGCGGCAATAGCTGCGGCTCCTAATATTAATTTTATATTCATTACCAAATTCTTTTGTGAAGTGTTAGTATAAATCCTGTATGGTTGCTCATTGGGTTATAATATACACCGGCACTTATGCCTAAGTCATTTTTGCTGATATAGGTTAAATTCAATTCAATGGCTTCAATCCCATAAATAGGGGAGTATTCAAGACCAGGAGAAACAAATAAGCCGCTTGCATTTTTGATAACGGTTGTGGTTACGGTAATCTCTTTGTGGTCAATTTCTGCCTTGATATTTTTCTCCAAGATCCTGCCTTCCGAAATGATATCGGAAAAAATACGGGCATTATCTAAAATTGTGGTGTCCTGGTATCGGTTTACTTGTTTTACACGGCTGCGTTCTACCATTGGAAGATCCATTTCTTCTTTTACCCGTACAATGTGGTCCGGGTATTCAATGATCTTTATTTTTTCAGGCTCCCGATTTTTAATTTTTGAATCCCTGGCACTATCCGTTTGGGTTGTTATTTTCTCGACCCGGTTTGAAATAGTAGTATCTCCAGAACCATCCCTGCCACACCCCTTAAAAAAAAGGATTATGGCTAAAATTGCGATAATGATATGTTCTAATTTTAGGAATTTCATTTAATTAAAATTTCCTGAACGGGTTAAATTGTTCTGAAATAATTTATTTTTTTTATCATCCACATATTCCATCAACTCCCTGATTTTATAACGTTGTCGGCGGTATTTTTCAACCTCTGAACGATACGATTTATCGACGGCCATTGGTCATATTATTTAGTTGTTCTACGAATGTGTGATATTTATTCACCAGGGTAATAATATCTTTATTCCCTTCTTTCAAATCTTTTTGATGCTCAGCTACAATTTCAGAAATTTTATTATCCCTTAAAATTATATCCTTTTTCAAAAGGTGATTTTGCCAAATTAAATATGTGAGAAACAAAAGCAAAACTCCAATGGCTGACACGCTTTCAATAGTAACTATCTCTTTAACATCGCTTGCAGTTTGAAATAATGCTATCATAAATTGGGTATTTTTATGTTATATTAGAGTTGTTTATTTAAGGGGTGCTTTTTAGCCAACTTCTCAAAAAATATTCTTTTTTGTGTGGATCGTTGTCTGCGGTTGTAGGCCCAATGCTCGTATTTTGGGGTAATTTCCCAACGGTCACTCATAAAGTCAAGGTTCTTGCTATTTTTATCTACGGGAATATCATATATGATCCCCATTTGGTGATAAAAAATCGCTCGCATTAAATTAGGGTATAGCAGTAACTTAGAATTGAGCCATATTTCCTGCCCTCCTTCAATATCTACAACACTTCCAATAAAATTTAGATCAGCCTGGATAAGCACTACTTTATTCAGGCTGATAAGGTGCGGTGCATAGTTAACCCTATGGTGAATTGCACCCTTGTAAAATTCAGTCAGTAATTCAGGAAATACAGGATCATTGGTTATGATATGATCTACCGATTTTTGTTTTGTATTAGTATGTACCTGGGCTACAGAAAATACCGTAATAAAAAGGCTTAGGCCTATTAGATAATTTTTCATAAGTAAACTTTTAAATTAATTTTTGATTAAACTACTGGTACAGGGGTTACTGTGTCCGTATTATCTGCGGGCAAATCTTCCAATTCAGATCCGGTAATTGATACATCTACTGTATAAGATCCGGCAGCTTCAACCGTTGCAATAACATTTAACGCATCACCTGTTCCTGGGGAAAGATTGCCAACGTTCCATATTCCGGTAATAGGATCGTAATTTCCTGCTACATCATCACTAACATACGTGTAACCGTCAGGAAGTAAGGAAGTGGCTTGTACATTTGTAGCAAGTTTATTACCGTTATTAAATCCGCTAATTGTAAACACTACATTATTCCCAATAGTTGGTGCAGCGTTATCAACCACAATAGTTGCATCCAAGTCATTAATTGCTGCTACTGGTGTTGTGGTTGTACTTACAGCATTGTCCTCTGGTGCAGATTCTAACTCATCAGAAGATACAGAAGCATCCACCTGATATGGTCCGGCAGCTTCAACCGTTGCAATTATGTTGATTATATCACTTGCAGAAATAGCAAGGTCGCCAACGTTCCATATCCCGGTAATAGGATCATAATTTCCTGCTACATCATCACTAACATACGTGTAGCCGGCAGGAAGTAAAGAAGTGGCCTGTACATTTGTTGCGGCATTGCCTAAGTTATTGCTTGTAGTTATCGTGAACAAAACATTATTCCCCACTATCGGTGCTAAATCATCAACTAACATAGATATAGCAAGGTTCACGGACTTGGTAGCCTTGGAGATTTCAGTAAGGACTATTTGCCCGTCTATAATTTCCTGGTTAAATAAGGTCTTTGTTTTTTTATCTATTTTTATGTGCTTTCCTGTTATTGCACCTTCCAACCAAAATAGTTCACCAGTGCTTTTTTGGAAACCTATATCAAGATCAAAATTATTCGCCGTTGAAGCGGATCGTTGAAACCAAACATTACCACCATAAGCAGCATCTTCGTGATTAGCCAAGCAAAAAAATGATCCCATAATTGACATTTTGTTGGAAGCAAAAGTCATGTATTTCAACAGTATGTCCTTACATATTGTATCTGATATAATATTAGTTCCTTGCATAGAAGAATTTCCAACCCCAAAAATTGAACTCGAAATCTTAGAGCCAACACCGATTGCATAAGCAGAATAACCGATGAAATTAATGGCATAGTAGTGTGCTCCTCCAAATTGGCAGTATTGTACCTGACCTGCGTTATTAAGGGATAACTCGGCAAAATTAATGACATAATGAATACTACCGGTGTTGGTAATATCAAAATTCTCAATTGAAATCAATCTTTCAATATAACCCGTAGAAAATATCTTTCCACCAGTCATAAAAGTAGATTCTATTAGGATGTCAGCTTCAATATCTATATCAACAGACACTCCCATTCCTCTGTTTTTATCCAGGAAAATAGTGTTTTGCAAGTCATTAACTTTAATTTTCTTTACTCTTTTAGAAGGTTGGTAGTCAACTAATGGCAATATTGGAAAATCATTACATTTAATTTCATTAAAATTTAATGACATGTAATCATAAAATTCAGTCGCAAAACCACCAATGTCTAATCCACTATTAACACCTGCTGTAATCGTTCCTTCCCAGGCTCCTGATTCTTCAATAGTTTGGCTCAGTTTATAACCATTTTCAAAAACATTATCTTCTTGTCCATCAATTGTAAAATCGGTAAAACCAAAGCCGCTCTCCACATCACGCATCAAATACTTGTTATGATCTTTGTTAGAACTTTTTGAATTAATTCCTCCCATATGATAGACCTGGCTACCACTATCCAATTTATAAACATCACTTATGTTTTTTAAACGAGTCATTTGATCTTCAAGTAAAGCAAACCGCCTAAAACGTTGCGCTCTCCAATCGTGGTTCAATGATATTTGGAGTTCTCTATTTTCCCGATGAATGATTAAACCATTTCTTGTATCTAATTCCGCACCTGATCTACTAACAATAGACTTATTGTCAATGTTGTATTCAACCACATCACCTATATAGGTTGCACTTTCTGCTTTAGTAGAAAAGCTATTAGGTGAAATTGCAGTTAAAATAAGTGCTTCTGTTTGTGGTGCATAATTTTCTTCGGCTGTCATTCCGGAATAAGCTTCGCCATTGTGTACTTCAGTATTTACTATTCCTCCGGGGCGCATAATATCCCTGCCAAATGTTATCTTTTCAAAAGCTACATTAGTAGCAATATCATCTAGTAATACGTTTTGATCGGTAATTAATTCGGTATCTGAAACAATTTCTATTACAAGTCTATCATAACCATATCCTGCATCAACCATATATTTAATTGTTTCCCCAACCTGTAATTCGGTAGTGAACAATGTACCTGTGCCAGTAATGATATTGGTATCTGAAATAGAATCTATCGTACCTGTCAAATCACTGTTAAATCGTTCCTTAATGGTTTTTTCGCTGATATATTCGTTATTGTAGTACGGAAAAGAATAGGATAAACCAAGACCGACAATTGGGGGTATTCCTGAAAATGTATAAGTTGGGCCTGACCATACTCCATTAACAGTTCCTGTATCACCAATCTTTAATCCTCCAGTATACCATCCCGGTAAAGATGTGACGGTCAATACTGTCCCACTTACCAACCAAGTTCCTGACTCTAACATGGAATAGTAGGCATAAGGGGTGCTACTAACAGTATCCTCATTTACAACACCTCCTGTATCACTCCCTCCTATTAAATATTTATGGAGATAATCAAGCATTAAATATTTTTGCCCTATAATTAATTTATTTGCTACTCTTAATTCATTTAGTTCCTCATATGTGGCTTCACGATGAATATTAGGATTAGAAAATCCATTTGATCCCCCTCCAACTTTATCTATGATTAATCCTGGCATTTTTTAATTGTTTAAGTAAAATTTGTAAAATAAAAACCCAACCGTCGCAACGGCTCCAATGGTGAATAAGGAAATAGGTTTTTGATATTCAACGGCAAATTTTGTCAACCTTCTTAGCCAACCGGCTGCAAATTCATCTGAATTGCTTCGTGTGCTATAATGTTCTGCTCGTTGTTCGTTGAAAAGTGTAACGAACTTGCCAACATCTACACTATTAATGGCTGATAGGCTTTCATTCCCCATTCGGTTATCTACCCCAATTGAAAAACCAAAACGGGCATTAAGAAGTTTTTGAGCAACTAAAACGCCATTACCGGCATTCACTTGGTGATCTATAATTGTGTTGGCAATTGCCTGGCTATTAATTTCACTGGCTCGTTGTGCGTTCCAAAAATAAACCCGGTACAATTCAGCGGCACGGGTTTTTGTGATGGCCATCATATCGGCAAGAGTAGGAGGCCTGCCTATTACTCCTTCATAGAAACCGGCTGATATTCCTAAATTGGTTCCAATAAGCTGATCCAGGGAATTGTAATTTCCCCGGTCTTTTGGATTCTTTTGAAAACCGCCTTCCACTTGCTGAAGAAGGGGTATATATGTATTGAAATTCGCCATTATAGAGTTACTTCTTTTGGATCTGGACCAATGCTCATAAGGAGAAGCAATAAGGCTGTAGCTCCAAGTGCAGGGAATAGATATTTTGGAGTTCCATTTTTTTTTGGAGAAGTAATTACTACCTCGCCAAGACTTTCTACTTGATCAATCATAATGATTTTCAATGGTAAATTTCCAACCTGGTAATAATCAGGTTCCTTACCCACATAAGAAATAGTAATCTTATCAGAAGCTGATGTTACGATATTCGCTATTCCGTTTACGTTAGTAGTTGAACCTTTACCTGAAAATTTGAGATGAGCACCTTCCAAGGGATTATCTCTTTCATCAACTACCTGTACTGTTTTTGTTACAATCATAATTATATGTTTTAAAATATCCCTGGGATTACCTTACCCAATTCATTCAGGTCGGATGTATCCAATTCATTAACCAGCCAATATGAAAGATTTCTCATATTTGCCGGCCAAATTCCACCAACACCGGTAGCAGACACATATCTCTTATCCCCAAATGCTTTGGATATTGCAATAAAATCGTTGTACGTCATGTCCTGTAGAACGGCTCTTATTTCAGTTAACTCATCTTCATTAGGACTGCTAAATGTGCGCATTGCGTTTTCAAGCCTATCAGATTTTGTCTTTGCCTGGGCAGGAGAGAGTGTTGTTTTTTCTTGATTCATATCTTCGTCTAATCCACCAGAAGGAGGAGGAGGAGCGGATATGTACCTATAAACTTTGTACCCTAGGAAACCAGCACTTAGTGCTGCACCAATTGTGATGATTGGTTTGTAATTATCTATTAAAAAATTTCGTTTCTTCACTAATGAAGCTGTAGTGAGGGCCATAGATATTATATTTAGTATTGGAAGAATCATTTTTCGGTTGTTTTATTTTATATAAAACCTTTCAAAAACCCCCAATTATTATTTAGTAAATCCTTTGCTTTTTTGGATCTGGCCATAATTTCTAATCGTGTGATTTCAAGGACTGATAAATTGTTTGCCATGTATTCCAGAGCTTTAGAAATTGCTTCTTCCCCTTCTTTATTTGGTGCTGTTACTATAATTTTAGTTGCCATCTATCAAATTGTGTTTTTGTAGTAGTTCAATATATTCGTTTAAAAATTTTTCATTTCCACTTAAAGCTTCCTGAAGAATGTAAATAGCAGCTGTTGCATGTTCATCTGTTAATTGCTTATTATTTGAAACTATATCAACAATCCTGCTTTTCATAGCACTTAAATTAGCATCTATTTGATTTCCAGAATGGGGACCACTTAGAGCAGGAAATGAGCCTTTCAAAGCTTTAATAACTTCAACTGGATTTGCGGCAAAACCTTCAAGAACCTTGTCTAAGGCGGAAGGTTTGTTTGCATTTCCATATTCATTTTTAAGGCAGGAATCACTTAACTTTTTATTTTCAGCTTCTAAAGCTTCTTTTTTTGCTATTAAAATTATGTTTGAAGCCTTTAATTCCTGATATCTGTCGGATTGGCTATTCATATTCATTATTTCTGCCATTCCAAGTCCAGGAGATCCTAAACCAAAACCAAAATCATTATTTGTATTAGAATGTTGCCGCGTGGTCGCCGGACGATCCGGCATACCACTTGCAGCAACAATTCTTTTAGTACTACCATCAGTACTGATCCCATAGTTTAAACCACAACCTTCCCGAACAAATGCAGTCCCATTTTTACGTTTTTTGAAAATCTGAATTGTTTGTATTCCATCATCTGCTAATCCCTCAAAATATCCCAAGGCAGTTGAACCTGATTTTTCAAGATCCTTATAACTGGCACATTTTTCAAGGGATTTTTCTTTATCCACATCATAAACTTCAAATCGGTTTCTGGAATCACGTTGTAACCAATCAAGAAGTTCATTTAATTCGGGTTTTTTCCTTGCCATAACTTAACAGTCGATTATAGGGGAACCATAATAAACCATCAGGTTGCGCCCATTTATATTATTTCCTTCAAATTGTACATTTACCTCATTCATCATCACCATATTAGAAACCCCGGCTAAAAAAGATTCACCTGGTTTAATTTCAGAATGAAGTACATTAACAGGAAGATCACCAAAATTGTAAAAAGTAGGTTCTATCATACCTTTTAGCGAAAAATTATCGGTATCCTCTGTTATTTTCTTAAAGCCAAGATTGCACTTTAGCATGTGGTATCTTCTTTGATAATTCCAAAAACTATTTCAATTTCCAGATCGGTGTCTGTTATTGCAACAGTTGATGCTATTCTCACCGATATTTGAGAACCACCTTTAAACTCTATCGGTTTAAATCCATCAAGGTATAGTCCTGAATTGCTTCGTTTCCAAAACTCCAAATTCATTGGGGCTGAAATTTCATTCCCATTTTCATACAAACCTAAATTGACAAGTTGCACAGGAACAACATTAGTCACAACAGCCGTAACTATTCTTTTTCCCTTCTCAAGGGTAATTTCTTTTTCAGCGACTTTAGCACCAATGGCCAATTTCATCCGTAAAGATTTCCATTCTATTTTCTCCAACATTTTAATCCCTTTTATAGAGTTGATTAAAAAATAAAAGTCCTAACCCCAAGCCAATAGGGTTAGGACTTTATCACACAATTAAACCAACCAAATTTTTATTATTGTTTTCTTGATGTTTTGAAACCCTGCATTCTCAGTTCGATATAATTGAACTTTGTAGCTGCCGGAGTAAAAGTTTCTCCATTAGGGAAGCTTAATATCCATTCCATAGGTTGATCATCAACCAGGTAATGGAATCCTTCCAAATCATGATAAAGGTCAACGGCTTTATTAGAGGACTGTCCTTTTACCATTTCAGAAACTGGAAGGTCTAAAACTTCACGTCCATTCTGGGTAATTCTAAGGGTAGCATTCCTCAATACTGCTGGTACAGCAGCAAGTGAATAATCCAACGCACCTTCTTTGCCTTCTGCGGCTCCTTCTGCAAAACCAATCGCAATTTTATCAAAAATGACTGCCTGGTTTTTAGGCAATTTTTGTTCTGAAATTGATGATACCCCGGCAATCTTTTTTGTATTTTCATCAATGATGTTCCAGGCACTTGATGCACCTGAAGCATTTTTACGAACAAAGACTGTATGCCTTGTCAAACGTGCCTGAATTACACCATTTATTGGGTTGATAAGGCTATTTAATTCCGAACTAAATGCAGCAGAAACCGCAGTTAAAAAGCCTAAAGCGGATAATAAAATACTTCTATTTCTCATTATAAATTATTTGAAAATTGATGATTAATTAATTAAAAAAAACTGATTGAAATTGTTTTAAAATGCTCCTGTTTGCACTCCTGAGTTATCAGTAAAAGATCCTTCCGGAGTTCTTGAATTAGATAATGCAGCAAAGTTGATTACCGGAGAAGCAAGTGCCGGATAACTGCTATTTCCATTACATGGGCAACCTAACCCTACCATTCCTCCGACGAATTTTTCTGGAGCTGTACTGGCAGCATCAATTGTAATCGAATCGGCGGCATACTTTTTTATAAGTGCCGCCCCCTGCGCAATTCCCATTCCCAACAAAAGGAATTTTACTACCTTATCTGCACTGGAAGTGCCTTTCACAGATGCAGCGCCCAAAAGACCAATCCCAACCATTCCACCTCTGGCAAGTACTTCCTGCTCATTAGGGACAAAGGTCATAAGGCCTCCTGACAACGCTCCACCAACAAGCGCACCACCCAAATAGAGGGCATCAGTGCTGACGTTTTTGGAAGTTATTTTTCCGAACTTCATATTTAAAATATTTATTGATTACGTATTAACTATTATTGCTGCAATAGTTTTTACTTTTTGTTTTTGCTTGCTGCGGCTGTCCAGGCAATTACCCCAAATGCAGCCGTAAAAACCCATGGCAGGTATTGTGTTTTGCACTCGGGTTGTTGTGTTTCCTGATTATTAGATTCCATA
>Ga0307487_1001913_pt1 | contig 14063 bp, 15 predicted proteins | sample CBIW12metaG_FD_203665 | JGI IMG/M metagenome (GOLD analysis project Ga0307487, IMG submission 203665) | Sea-ice brine microbial communities from Beaufort Sea near Barrow, Alaska, United States - CBIW 1.2 | ecosystem: Environmental > Aquatic > Marine > Coastal | place: USA: Alaska | collected... | reverse complement strand
CTTTGGCAACATAAATTCTACCCAGGACCTCTAAGGGGTTCCAAGCTAAAAATAAGGCATCTCTAAAAGATTTAGGATCTTCAATTTTTGCGTACGCATAAAAAGACAACGTCAGTCGTTGCTTGCCGGCTTCATCTATAAGCCCGGCCCTTTCTTCTGCGCTTAAGGTGTTGTATAGTTGCATGCTATAAACGGTTTAAGTGAGAAAATATAATATGTTCTAAATGGAAGAACATGCTGCAAAAGTAAGGAATTTTTAATAAAAATTAATTCATTATTACCAAACCTGAAACCTTCCTTTTTGAAAAGTAGTTTTTTGATGTATCTTTGTGATTATGAAAATACTTGTGGAAATAGCCGATGATAAAGCCGCATCCTTTCTGGAGGTTCTGCGGGGTATTTCATTTATTAAGGTCCAACCCCTAACTAACGCAAAATCAGAACTTATAAGCGAGATAAGACAAGCGGTTGAGGAAATGAAATTAATAAGGGCAGGAAAAAAGAATGTGCGGGATGCGGAGGATTTTTTAAATGAGCTTTAAGGTTAAATCAACTGCTGTTTTTGAAAAACAAGCCAAGCGTCTATCCAAAAAATTTCCTTCCTTAAAAATTGAACTTGGAGAGTTAATTCAAAAACTCAAAGAAAAACCCGAACAAGGCACGCTCATCGGGAAAAACTGTTATAAAATCAGGATTTCAATTGCTTCAAAACGCAAAGGCAAAAGTGGCGGTGCAAGAGTAATCACCAACATTATAATTTCCAAGCTCAGCGTTTATCTCCTAAACATTTACGATAAATCAGAAAAGGAAAGTCTTACCAACAAAGAATTAAGAGAGCTTTTAAAAGATCTCCCGGAATAAAATTCTAATTCGAAACAAACTATAAGCATCCAAAAAAATGCTCTTTCATTTTATAACACTCCCTTTTAAAAAGTATGATCCGTTTACTTTTTTGAGTTCACTCCAACAAAAAAGCATCAAATTGGTCATTTGATGCTTTTTTTCGAACGGCTAATTCGTTATTTAATATTTTAATTTTCTGTCTAAAAAATTAAATAACGAACTAGCCACCATCAAGTCTGCAACTACAATTCAATAAAATGCTAGTTGCAGGCCCGAATCTATTCAAAACTAAACTTATTTTTAGAAACCTCATAAACTAAGCTGTTTTTCAAGTAGATGCAGAAAATTTAAAAAGGTTGCGTGTTAAAATTGTAGTGATAGAAAAGTTATAGTATTTTAGCTGCACGCATTTAATAAGAAATAAAATATGAGCAACGATAAAGAAAAAGAAGCCAAATTAAAAGCCTTGCAACTTACACTGGATAAAATGGACAAAACCTACGGCAAGGGAACTGTCATGAAAATGAGTGATAAGGCAGTAACTGATGTTGAAGCGATTTCTTCAGGATCTTTAGGTTTGGATATAGCCACCGGAGTGGGTGGATATCCCCGCGGAAGGGTTATTGAAATCTACGGACCTGAATCTTCAGGAAAAACAACCCTGACATTACACGCAATTGCCCAGGCACAAAAAGCCGGTGGAATAGCTGCCTTTATTGATGCTGAACACGCATTTGACCGTTTTTACGCAGAAAATCTAGGTGTCGATCTGGAAAATTTGATCATTTCTCAACCCGATAACGGGGAGCAGGCGCTTGAAATAACCGATAATCTAATCCGTTCCGGAGCGATAGATATTATTGTAATTGACTCGGTTGCCGCACTTACCCCAAAAAGTGAAATAGAAGGGGAAATGGGCGATTCAAAAATGGGTTTACACGCCCGGCTGATGTCCCAGGCTTTGAGAAAACTTACCGCCAGCATCAGCAAAACCAATTGTACCGTTATATTCATCAACCAACTGCGGGAAAAAATTGGGGTGATGTTTGGAAATCCTGAAACCACCACAGGTGGGAATGCCTTAAAATTTTACGCTTCTCTAAGGCTGGACATTCGTAGATCTACCCAAATTAAAGACAGCAACAGCAATGTTCTGGGGAATAAAACCAGGGTAAAAGTTGTGAAAAATAAAGTTGCACCTCCGTTTAAGTTAGCTGAATTTGATATTATGTATGGGGAAGGAATCTCAAAAATTGGAGAAATAATAGATATTGGGGTGGACTATGAAATTATCAAGAAAAGCGGATCCTGGTTTAGTTATGAAGACACCAAACTTGGTCAGGGGCGTGACGCCGTAAAATTGGTTCTCAAAGATAATCCCGAACTGATGGATGAGCTCGAAGAGAAAATTAAAAACGCGATTAAAGCCGCTAAAGAATAACAAAAAAAATCCCGATTCATCGGGATTTTTTTATTTAGATACGCAACCATTTATAGGTATTTGCATCTGTTAAATATACAGCACGTTGGTGAGGTAAATTATTTCGGATGAAAAAATTAATATTCCTGTTATTTTCCCTGGCTTCTCTTGCGAGTTGCTCAAGTGATGAAGATTCCGGGAGCCTGACGCAAGATTTAGCGCCGGTTTTATCTGTAACACTTCCCGATAGTTTTGTTAAGGCTGAATCTTATGAAATTGAGATTTTTTATAAACGGCCTTCAAGTTGCCATCGTTTTTCGGGCTTTGATATCTCCAAAAACGTAAATAAAATTTTTATTGGAGTGGTAAACAGTTATCACACAAGTAATAATAATTGTTCGGAAACGGGTAATTTACAAGATAGTGTCATATTAAATTTTGTTGCAGAACGAGATGATTTTTATATCTTTAATTTCTGGAAGGGAAAAAATACTTTGGGCGAAGATGTGTTTTTAACCATTGAAGTCCCCGTAACTCCTTCAGGAATTGAATAATTAACGAAAATCCCAAGGCATTTGAGTTTAAACCAGCTCATACAAAATTGTAAAAAACAGGATATTAAGGCCCAGGAGCAACTGTACCGGCTATTTGCCAACAAACTGTTTGCTGTTTGCTTAAAATATTCCAACAGCCATCAACAGGCAGAGGACAATCTGCAGGATGGCTTTATTACGATATTCGGTAAAATTAAACAATATCAGGATAAAGGTTCTTTTGAAGGCTGGATGAAACGAATTATGATAAACACAGCCCTTCAGAAATATAGAAAGGAACGGGTTTTTGAAATTATAAATGAAGATCAGTTAAAGGAACCGGAAATTGAGATTGATGAGGAGCTGTTATCTGTAGATTATTTGTTGCGCCTAATTCAGGAATTGCCCGAAAGATATCGGCAGGTTTTTAATTTGTATGCATTAGATGGACATTCGCACAAAGAAATTGCCGAAATGCTCCTTATAACAACAGGCACCTCAAAATCGAATTTGGCCAGGGCGCGGATTATTTTAAAAGAAAAAATTGAAGCCAATCAAGTTAAAATGGCAATGTATTCAATATAGTAATGGAAGACAAAAAACATATAGACAGACTTTATCAAGAGAAATTCAAGGATTTCGAGTCAACCCCGCGCGAAGCTGTCTGGAAAAATATTTCTGCACGGTTACAAGAAAAAGAACAAAAAAGCAGGATTCTACCACTCTGGTATAAAATTGCGGGAGTCGCTGCCCTTATTGCTTTAATTATAAACTTTTCAAATGAAATTTTCAACAGTAAAAACAAGCTGAATAACCAAGTTTCTGAAATTTTGGAAGACGGGAATTTTGGCGAATTTAATATTGCTTCCCAGGCTTACAAAGAAAACATGATACGATCTTCCATTGTCCTTCAGGCTTTAATGCAAGAAACCAGAAACATGCAGATCAATGAAACTTTGAAAGCGGTAAAGCAAAGCAAAAATGCTGAAGCGAATGCTTTTGAAAACATTATTAAGGCCCCAAACCTCATCGCTGTTTCGATAAAATCACCTTATACTTTTTCTGATTATAATAAATCGGAAATACAATTGGCTTCAATAGAAGAGAAAAGTTCAACTGAAACGCTCTTGCGTGACCTGCCTTTTTCAAATATCGAAAACAAGGAGGATACCGGTGAAAATTTAGAAAAAACCAGTCCTTCCAAAAAGATTAGGATAACCACTACCGCAGCTCCCATCTATTACGATAATTTTGGAAGTGGCAATACAATAGACGCACAGTTTGCCAATAACCGAGGGAGCAGCGAAATAACCATTTCCTATGGGATAAATTTTGCCTATCAAATTTCAGAAAAGATCAGGATCCGATCCGGGATAAGCAAAGTCGATTTGAGTTATAATACCAGGGACATTGCTTTTACCGCAGCGGTTAATCCATCTGCGCTAAGCGGGATCAATTATAACGGCAATATTCCAAATTACAGGATAGAAAACAGGAGCGTCCGGCCTTTTAGCAATATTAGCGCCTCTTCTGAATTTAACCGCGCAAGCCTTGCCTCGCCTGCTTCAGGATATCTCAACCAAAAATTAGGCTTTATTGAAGTGCCTTTGGAAATTGAATATTCCATTATCGATAAAAAAATTGGCTTGAATATTATTGGAGGTGGAAGTACCCTTATTTTAGATGAAAATATGATCTCCCTTAATTCTACAAATTTCTCAACAAATCTGGGAGAAGGCAACAACTTAAATAATGTGAGTTTCAGTACTAATATCGGGATTGGAATAGATTATAAGATTTCTCCACAATTTGAGTTAAACCTGGAACCTATCTTCAAGTACCAAATCAATACCTTCAATAACAGCTCCGGGGATATCTTACCTTATTATTTCGGGGTTTATTCAGGATTTAGCTTTAAATTCTAAATCTCACAGGGAAGGATTTCGCAATTCCGCAAGCATAATTTCAAAAGTTTGTTTCTTTAAATCCCGTTTATCAGTTTGGGTTTTGTGCAATGTTGATATGGTTTCGTGCACCCTTGCCCTCATAAACCCGGGACTGCCGGAAAAAAAGGTATACGAAAATCGTTTTTTGTTATCGTGAAAGGTAACCGGCACGATTGGAATTTCGTGATCTATTGCCAATCTGAAAGCACCATCCTTAAAAACCGCCATTTCTATGGTTTTATCCTCCGGCACTCCGCCTTCCGGAAAAATACAGATACTGTTTCCCTGATTTAATCTTCTTTGTGCTTCACCCAAAACCCGAAGCCTGCTTTTTTGGTTACCTCTGTCCACCACGATACAGGTGCGTTTATAAAAAAATCCGAACAGCGGAATTTTTGTCAGTTCCTTTTTACCTACAAACACAAAAGGATGGTCTATCACAGCCAGCATCATCATAATATCGATTATGGAAGAGTGGTTGGCCACAAACATATAACTATTGCCCTCTACAAGTTCTGCTGAAGAAATTTTCTTCGGAATAAATCCCATTCCGTAAAGAATGGTTTTGGCCCAAATACGGGTACAATAGAAATATTGAGAATAGAATTTTTCTGAAGAAGAGAAAATCAACAAAAATGGCAACATAATTATTATGGGCAAACCCATAAGAATGTAAAACCAAATTCGCCATATTAAAATTAAACCAGACTTAAATATCTTCATAGAAGGCAAAAATACTAAAATGAATTAATCCAATTCCATAAAAGAAGTACCTTTGTGTAAATTTAAAAAGTCCATGGCCAGAATACTTACCGGGGTGCAAAGTACGGGCACCCCCCATTTAGGAAATTTACTCGGCGCGATAATCCCGGCAATTGAAATGGCCAACCGGCCCGAAAACGAATCCTTTTTATTTATTGCCAATCTGCATTCGCTCACCCAGATTAAAGATGCTGCAACCTTGCGTGAAAACACGTATTCTACAGCAGCAACCTGGCTGGCCTGCGGATTGGATATTGAAAAAACCGTTTTTTACCGCCAAAGCGATATTCCACAAGTAACCGAGTTATCCTGGTATTTGAGCTGCTTTTTTCCATATCAGCGTTTAACTTTGGCACATTCTTTTAAAGACAAAGCCGACAGGCTGGAAGATGTAAATTCCGGACTGTTTGCATATCCCATGCTTATGGCCGCTGATATTCTTTTATACGATGCCGAAATTGTCCCCGTAGGAAAAGACCAGTTACAGCACGTGGAAATGACCCGCGATGTGGCTTCCCGGTTTCACGCCCAAATGGGAGAAACCTTTGTAATTCCGGAAGCCAGGATACAGGAAGAAACCAAATATATTCCTGGGACCGATGGGGATAAGATGAGCAAATCCAAAGGAAATATCATCAACATCTTTTTGCCGGACAAACAGTTGCGAAAACAAATTATGGGGATTGAAACCGACAGCACTCCGCTTGAAGAACCCAAAAATCCCAATACCTGCAACGTATTTGCTCTATATAAATTATTGGCAGAAAAAGAACAGTTGGAGGAAATACGCAACAACTACCTCGCCGGAAATTATGGCTATGGCCACGCAAAACAAGCCCTTTACGAGCTGATCGTTCAAAAATTTGAAAAGCAAAGAAAGCTCTATAATTATTATATGGACCATCCCGGGGAAATTGATTCGGCTTTAAAAATAGGCGCACTAAAAGCTTCAAAATTTGCAGATGAAGTTTTAAAAAGAGTGAGGATAAAACTTGGTTATTAAATAGCTTCAAAGAGTTTTCCCGGAAGCGGCCTGATGGTTCCTTTTAATTCCATTTCCAATAAAACCCCCGCAGCTTTATAGGTGGGAATTTTGCATTGCAAGGCAATTGTGTCCAGCTGCTGTTTTCCGCCTTCATTTAAATAATCGTACACCAGTTGTTCCTGTGGCTCCAATTCTATAAACAATTGTTTTTGAACAGGAACTGTTGAAGGATTTATATCCCAATTCAGGATATAGATCAAATCTGCAGCACTTGTCAGCAAATGCGCATTTTGAGCCTTTATCAAATTATTGCAGCCTTTGCTTTGACTATCTGTTGGCCTTCCCGGCACCGCAAAGACTTCGCGGTCATAGGAATTTGCGATATCGGCGGTGACCAGGGAACCGCCTTTTTCAGCACTTTCTATCACCACGGTTGCTTCACTTAATCCGGCGATGATCCGGTTTCTTTTTAAAAAATTGTTGCGGTCAAATTCCTGGGTGCTCCAGAAATCGGTGAAAAAGCCACCATTTTCCTGAATTTCGGCCATATACCTTTCATGAACTTTCGGATAAATTTGATTTAACCCGTGTGCCAGGCATCCTATTGTTTGCAGGCCGTTTTTTACCGCTGCTTTTTGGGCAGTAATATCCACTCCGTAGGCAAAACCAGAAATAATCACGGGGTTGAGAGGCGCCAGATCCTCAATAAACTTCTCGCAAAATGCAATTCCCAGAGTAGTCACCCTTCTGGTGCCCACAATACTGATAATTTTTTTATTGTTAAGATCGATATTGCCCCTTGAAAAAAGCAGGATCGGACCGTCTAAACAATGTTTCAATTTTTCAGGATAATTTTCATCCTGAAAATAACTGTATTGAATGTTGTTTTTTTTAATAAAATTCAGCTCTGCTTCCGCCGCAAGCAAGCGTTCTTTGCTATTCAAACCTTTCAATTTTATATTTCCTACTCCGTCAATTTTTAAAAGCGTATCCTTTCTTGCTTTAAACACAGCTTCGGCAGAACCCAATTTCCGGATTAGCTTTTTTGCTGAGCTGTCTCCCAAATTAGGGACGCTTTGCAATGCTAAAATGTATAATAAATCTGAATTTTTCATAGATTAACCTGTCTTCAAAATGAACAGAATCACGGTTGTCAAAAGGTTCAATTTTCATCCCATTTTGACAAAACCTAACTTTCGACTTTTAAATGAATGCTAATTCTCTTAAAAATCAATACTAAAAATAATACAATTCTTTCGTTATCAATTCATTTTCAATAAATAAGAAAACGAAACTTCATCTAAAAATACTGCCCAAAGATTTGTTAATAACAAATCTTTGGCTAAATTTATGCCACCACTTTAAAACTTACATTTGTTTCAATGACAATAGCCACTCACATCTCCGATTTACTGTACCGATACGAATGTGTTATTTTGCCCGGTTTCGGAGCATTTTTAACCCAAAAGGTATCAGCCCGTTTTGATGAAAAGTCCCAGGCTTTTTATCCTCCCAAAAAACTTATTTCTTTCAATGTACAACTGAAAAAAAACGATGGTTTATTGGCAAATTACCTTGCAGAGGCAGAGGGGCTCAGTTATCCGGCTTCAGTATATAAAATAGAAGAATTTGTGCAGCATATAAATCTTCAACTGGAGAAAAAAAATAATGTGCATTTAGAAAATATCGGTGGTTTTTCACTTTCTTCTGAAGATACTTTACAATTTGAACCTCTTGAAAACACCAATTACCTGGCGGAAGCATTTGGATTGGGGAATGTTCCCGCAGCTTCCATAAAACGGGAAGTATACAAAAAACAGGTTCAGGAACTGGAAGAAAAAGCACCTATACATTTTACTCCCGAAAGAAGGAATAGAAAGGTTTACCTAAAATATGCGGCAATAGGTTTGATCGCCATTGGTCTTGCAGGCTTTACGGGATTGAACATCTATAGCAATCAGGTAACCCAGCACAATGTCGCCGAACATCAGGCAGCAGAATCACAATTGCAACAAAAAATACAAAAGGCCACTTTTGTAATAGACAATCCTTTACCTGAAATTACTTTTACGGTGATCAATCAAATTGGGAATTACCATATTGTCGCCGGGGCATTCCGGGTTGAAGAAAATGCACATCTAAAAGTGGATGAACTCAAAAATGAAGGTTTTAAAGCCCGATATATTGGCGAGAATAAATTTAAACTTCATCAGGTGGTTTATGGTAGTTTTCAAACCAGGCCTGAAGCCATGGCAATGCTGAGAAAAGCCAAAAAATCTAATGAAGGTGCATGGATGCTGATCCAGGAACTTTAATAGTTTATTAACTTGTAAACAGTCCCGCTGGGCTGTACCTTTGGCCAAATGCAAGCAAAAACACCCAAAGAATCCCGCACAATACTTACCGACCTCGTTTTACCAAGCGAGACCAATCCTTTAAATAATTTATTCGGAGGCGAATTATTAGCCAGAATGGATCGTGCAGCCAGTATTGCCGCCCGGCGACACAGCCGCAGAATTGTGGTTACAGCTTCGGTAAACCATGTCGCGTTTAATAAGGCTATTCCACTGGGAAGCGTTGTTACGGTAGAAGCTGTGGTTTCACGTTCATTTAAAACCTCTATGGAAATTTTTATAGATGTTTGGGTTGAAGACAGGGAAAGTGGGATGAAAAGTAAAGCCAATGAAGCCATTTATACCTTTGTGGCAGTAGACGAAACGGGAATTCCTGTTGTTGTTCCTGCCCTTGATCCAGAAACCGAGCTTGAAAAAGAGCGTTTTGATGCCGCCTTGCGAAGAAAACAACTGAGTTTGGTCCTGGCAGGGAAAATGAAACCAAAAGATGCTACTGAACTAAAGGCCTTGTTTTTGGATTAAATCCCAACCCTGGCAGGGTAAAAAACAACCCTGCCAGGGTAAAAAAGTCGATTTTTTACATTCTCAGGATCCATTCTGCGGGATCCATTTTATCGGTGTTTTTATAGATCAAAAAATGAAGGGTGGTTTTCCCGGTACTGCTGCTGGTGGCGATTTCCCCTAAATCCTGTCCCAACGAAACTTCATCTCCTTTGGTAACAAAAACCTTGGAAAGGTTGTTGTAAATGGTAATATAATCCCCGTGCCTTACCATTACCGCCTTATTTGCGCCTTTTACCGCCTGCACTTCGCTTACTGTACCGGCAAAAATTGAACGCGCTTTCCCACCTTTATCCGTATCTATTCTCACCCCGTTGCTGTTGATGGTGGTGGATTTTACAATTGGGTGCGGCTGGGTTCCATATCGCATCGTTACCACGCCTGAGCGCACCGGCCAGGGAAGTTTCCCTTTATTGCTGGCGAAATTTGCCGCAAGGGCCCTTGCTTCAGGAGTGAGAGCAAATACATCCCTTGAGGTTGAACCGCTTTCTTTATTGGCCGCAGCAATTGCCGCCCTGATAATCTCATCAATTTGCTTGTCTATCGCATTAATTTCCTGTTGTTTTTGTTTGATCTGGTTTGCGAATTGCCCTTCTTTTTGCCGGATACTTTTCATCAAAACCTTTTGGGTCTGACTGTTTTTTCCAAGTTGCGCCCTGGTTTCCCGGTTTTCAGCGATTAATTTGTCCTTCTCCTTCTTTTGCTTTATCAAGTTGGAATTAAATACCTGTAATTCCTGTGTACCTTCCTTTATCTGGTCTCCCTGCTTCTTTCTGTAGTTTGCATATTGCTTCATATATTGAAGCCTTTTATAGGCCTGCAAAAAACTTTCTGAAGATAATAAGAACATTACCCTGCTTTGTTGGGATTTGCTCCTATAGGATTTCTCGATCATCTGACCGTAATCTTCCTTAAGTTTTTCCAATTCCTTGCGAAGTTGCTGAATTTTATTGGTATTAGTGTTGATATCACGGGTAAGCAAATTAGCTTGCTGATTGGTGACTTTGATCAAATTTTCGGTAGCGCGAATTTGCCGGTCCAGATCCTCTACCTCGGTCAGCACTGATTTTTCCCTTATTTTATTCGAATCTCTTAAACTGTTGATTTTCTGAATTTCCTGCCTGAGTTCGATCCGGCGTTGCTCCAAATCCTCCTTGGTGCTTTGGGATTGCACGCTCATTCCTCCAAAAAAAAGGAAGGTTAATAATGTCAATTGAAGTGTACGGTTTAGGATTTTAATCATTCTATCACAATTTCTTCATATCCTGATGGGATTTCAAAAGGAAAATTCACGCGTTCATCAAAACTTACAGACCGATATAAAATATCTATTTGTGTACTTTTCCCGGTTTCATTGGCGATAATCTTTATCTCTTCAGGAAAAATTTGATTTCCTATTTTTTGATATTTTGGATAGCTAACCGTAACATGCCTGTTTTGTTTATCCTGTGAAAGTTGTTGTGCCAGGGCTTTAAAACTTTTTGAATCCAATAAAAATATTTTTTTTATCAAACCCAGTTCTAATTTAGGAACCAATTGATACCCACGGGTAGATTCGGTTAATTTATAGCGCTCATCCCTTAAATCGTAAATGCTTTGGCCAAGAAGTAAATTCTGAAGTTTTTGATAATCCAGCGGCGTTCCCAACCATTTACTCAGCAGCCTGAAATCGCCGTCAAAATAGGTTTTGCTTATGCTCTCGTAATAGCTTACCCTATCTTTGGTAATCATGGCTTTTGCCAGTGGAATTCCCAATATTTGTGCGCTCATCCAGATAACACTGTCCTTTTGCATCCTGAAACTTACCGTCACAGATTGTGCGCGGTCCTGATCCTGATATTTTAACCTTAGCCGACTGTTAATGGTTTTAAACTTTGCCTCATTACTGTAATGCATGGCAACCACCTTGGCCGATGCAACATCTTCAATTTCCAGAGTTTTCTTTTTACTTCCGCAGGAAGCGAAAAAAATGCAAATACTTATAATTATTAAAGCTTTTTTATACATTTAATGAACTGCTTTTTAAGGTTGATTCGCCATATCCCGGAATTCCTTCGCTTTTTGGGCATTTCCTAATCCGGCATAGGCGATAGATAACTGCTCGTAAAAATCGGCTGTCATTTCTTTGTTATCTATTACATAATCCAGGCCAAATGTAAGTATTTCTTCCGCCTCCGTAAAAGCTTCCAGTTTATTTAAAGACGCAGCCTTTATCAGGTATAGGATTGGTTGAGCAGGAAATATTTCTAAAGCAGTATCGCTCAATTTTAAGGCCTCTGCATATTTGGAGAGTTCCAACTGCAAAAGTAAGGTGTTTTGAAGCAGTAGAAAATTATCCATACTACTGGCAATCCCTAATTCAAAATAAGTTAGGGCTTGTTGCTTTTCATTTTTGATCAGGTAATATTCCCCCAGTTTTTCATAGATTTCAGGGCTGTTTTCCTTTTCTGAAAATAATTCAGCAACCTGTTTTAACTCCTCTTCAAAGGAAGGATTATTATTTACAAAATTCAAAAAATCATTTAAAACCTTGAATTTTGATTCGGGATCAATTTCTTCGGCTTCAAGAACCGTTTTCATAGATTTTATGGCTTCCACAGTATTATTGGCATCCAGATAAAACTTATAAAGCGCCAGATGAACCACCTTTGAAGTTGGAAAAGCCTGTCGCAATTCTTCTGAAATTTCAAAGGCTTCTTTTTGCATTCCCTCCTCACTATAAACTAAAATCAAACTGAGATAGTTGCTTTCATTCTCCGGATTTGCCGCGATGGCCTGCTTCAGGGTTTCAATTTGTGCCGAAGTATTTTTGGTTATAGCGTAGACTTGTCGTCTTAAGCCCATCCTGAATTCATCTATCCCCATTTTGCTGTCCAACTCGTCCAATAAGGCTATTAACTTGTCAAACTGTTGGGATTTAAAATACAGATTTGCCAGGTTTTCAGAATACCCGGAGTTAAAAGGAAGCAGGTTTTGAGCGGTCAAAATCGCCTGTTCAATATCACCATTCAGGTAATAAGATTCCATTAATTCAACCAATATCCACTCCTTATTGGGATGTAAGCTTTTTGCCTTTTGCAGATTGGAAATGGCCAACTCAAAATTCTCCAGGGATTTATAATTTTTGCCAAGTTCGAAAAAGATCACTGCATTATTGGGTTGAAGTTTTTCACAAGCCCGAAGTTCGACAATGGCCTTCTCATAATTTTCAATTGCCTTTTGTTTAAGAGCCTCAAAAAAATGTTCCTGAAACTCATCGCTTACAACTCCAAGATCATCAACATTAACTTCCTGAACAGGAATTTCACCCTCTTGAGCATATACTGCTGAAGAAAATAAAATCCCAAAAAAAATCAGGGTTAATATGAAGCTGTTTTTTCTCACTTTAAGGCTTTAATTATTTCAAATCCCTAATCTAATATTAAGGTAATACCAATAAATATGAACTTAATAGTCTATTCTCTATATTCTATCCTCTGTTTATTCCAAAACTGAATAATCCCCAATGCTGATTTGGGTGAAGTTACCATCAAATTTGGCGAAATTCCCGATCATCGCATTATCCAAATTGGCATTTTTTATTTCAGTTTCAGTTTGAATCAGACTGTTTTTAATGGTTGAATTTTCAATTTTTGTTCCGTTTCCAATTGAAACATTCGGTCCTATCTTTGAATTTATCAGCACCACGTTTTCCCCAATAAAGCAAGGCTCGGTGATTTCTGAATTAGTGATCTTAACCGAATCTGAAATTAGTTTTTCTCCGTCTTTATGCAGGAAATTGAGCATTCTCCCATTGGTTTCCAAAGTGACATCTTTATTGCCGCAATCCATCCATTCATCCACTTTTCCCGGAACAAAAATGTAGCCCTTTTTCTTCATGGAAGTGATCCCATCATTGATCTGGAATTCGCCGCCACGGGTTATATTGTTATCCAAAACCTCCTGCAATTCAGCATTTAATACGGAAACATCCTTGAAATAATAGATCCCGATAACCGCCAGATCTGAAACAAATTCTTCCGGTTTTTCAACGAGATCAGTAATTTGCTTTCTTTCGTTGAGTTTAACAACTCCGTAAGCACTGGGATTTTCAACTTGTTTTACCCAAATAACGGCATCGGCTTCTTTATCTAACGCAAAATCGGCCTTAAAAAGTGTATCGGCGTAAGCAATCACCGCAGGACCTTGCAGAGATTCCTTCGCGCACATAATGGCGTGTCCTGTTCCCAAAGGTTGATCCTGGTAATAAATACTCGCCTTTGCGCCAAGGCTTTGGGCGATTTCAATTAAATCTGCTTCTACCTTTTGACCAAAATCCCGACCGATAATAAAGGCAATTTCGTCTATTTCTTCGTTCAAAACCTTTGCGATATCTTCAACCAGGCGATGGACTATAGGTTTGCCAGCAATTGGAATTAATGGTTTTGGAACGGTTAAGGTATGTGGGCGAAGACGTGAACCCCGACCTGCCATTGGCACTATTATTTTCATATTAAAGTAGTATTGAGTATTGAGTAGTTAGAATTGAGATGTTAGATTTGTGTCAACTTAATTATCTATATTCTTTCTTCTGTTTTCGTCAACTTAATTGTCTTTCATCTATTATCTCTTTTCTTTCTTCTGGTTTTATTTTGTTCCGGTGCTGCCGAAGCCGCCGGC
>Ga0307487_1001912_pt1 | contig 14069 bp, 11 predicted proteins | sample CBIW12metaG_FD_203665 | JGI IMG/M metagenome (GOLD analysis project Ga0307487, IMG submission 203665) | Sea-ice brine microbial communities from Beaufort Sea near Barrow, Alaska, United States - CBIW 1.2 | ecosystem: Environmental > Aquatic > Marine > Coastal | place: USA: Alaska | collected... | reverse complement strand
TTTAAATGAAGACTCAAAGTTTCTTAGTGAAACTTTGAGTCTTAGAGCCTTAGTGGCAAACCCTATCCCAAGTTGTTATTGCCACGAAGACACCAAAAGCACAAAGGATCACAAAGGTTTTTTACTTTTTAGATGAATCTAGGTGTTCTATACATGATTTTATTTCCTTTTAAGCCGCAATTTTCACTCCATTGCTGAAGGCTAATTTTAACGGGAATTAATGTCTAAAAATATGAGAAAAGTCAGTTTTAAACGCTTTGAAGTTTTTACCTTAGCGCATTAATAACTAAAACCCTAATTACCTGAAAATAATATAAAAAATGAGAGACTTACTGCAAAAATTTGAAGAAAAGGAGCCCGAAATAGAATTCCATTGGAACGATCCGGAAACTGAGGCAGAAGGTTGGACGGTAATCAATTCACTTCGTGGCGGAGCTGCCGGGGGAGGGACAAGAATGCGCGTGGGACTTGATAAAAACGAGGTGCTTTCTCTTGCCAAGACAATGGAAGTGAAATTCACGGTTTCCGGCCCTGCCATCGGAGGTGCAAAATCAGGGATAAATTTTGATCCGAACGATCCCAGGAAAAAGGGAGTTTTGGAGCGGTGGTTTAAAGCTGTTTCCCCGTTATTGAAATCATATTATGGTACCGGCGGGGATTTAAATATTGATGAAATAAATGAAGTAATTCCAATCACTGAAAACTGTGGGGTTTGGCATCCACAGGAAGGAGTATTTACAGGTCATTTTCATCCAACTGAAGCCGATAAAATAAACAGAATTGGCCAATTGCGCCATGGAGTGATAAAAGTGCTTGAAAATACCAGGTATTCTCCTGATACAAATGGAAAATATACGGTTGCCGATATGATTACCGGTTACGGTGTAGCCGAATCCCTTCGCCATTATTACGACATTTATGGGGGGAATATTAAAGGAAAACGCGCAATTATTCAGGGTTTTGGAAACGTAGGCTCTGCGGCAGCATACTATTTGGCTCAAATGGGAGCAAAAATTGTCGGAATTATAGATAGGGACGGAGGAGTTATTAATGAGGAGGGATTTACTTTTGACGAAATTAAAACCTTCTACTTAAATAAAGACGGCAATACCCTGGTAGCTGATAATATGATCCCTTTTAAAGAGATCAACCAGCAAATCTGGAATTTGAAAGCCGAAATTTTTGCGCCTTGTGCCGCCTCGCGTTTGGTGAAGCAGGCAGAAATTGACAGTATGATCGCTTCCGGTCTGGAAGTGATTTCCAGTGGAGCGAATGTTCCCTTTGCCGATAAGGAAATATTCTTCGGTCCAATTATGGAGGAAACTGACTCGAAAGTGAGTTTAATCCCTGATTTTATCGCAAACTGCGGAATGGCAAGGGTGTTTGCTTACTTTATGGAACGCCGGGTATTTATGACCGATGAATCAATCTTTAACGATACTTCCGAAACTATAAAATCTGCAATTCAAAATTCTTTCAATAATAACCCAAGTAAAACAGATATCAGTAAAACCGCATTTGAAATTGCGTTGAAACAACTGATATAATCTAATGATCCAAATTATAATTACCACATTTGTTCTTGGTTATATCTTCATTACTCTCGAACATCCACTTAAGCTTGACAAGGCAGTTTCGGCATTATTAATGGCCACAATTATTTGGGCATTTCTTGCTTTCGGTTTTAACCAGGGCTGGCTCTCTGTTATGGATACTCATGGAAATGTTTTTAATATTCTCGATGATAATTCTGTACAGCAGGAAACAGGATTTCAGGCCAATCTGATGCACCATTTCAGTAAAATAAGTGAAATACTTTTTTTCCTGATGGGAGCAATGACAATAGTTGAAATTGTCGATTTGCACCGTGGATTTGGTGTTATTAAGAAGACAATTACCACAACAAATAAGGTAACATTACTTTGGACTCTCGGGATACTGGCTTTTGTCCTCTCAGCAATCATAGATAACCTTACCGCAACCATAATTTTAGTGACTCTTTTGCGAAAACTCGTTCCAAAGAGAGAGTACCGGATTTGGTATGCATCCCTTATTATTATTGCGGCAAATGCCGGTGGAGCCTGGTCGCCAATTGGCGATGTTACAACCACCATGCTTTGGATAGGGAATAAAGTTACGGCGTCAGGCCTTTCACAATATGTTATTATCCCTTCTATTATCAGTTTTGCAGTTCCTTTTTTACTAGCATCAAGGCTGAAAGCTTTTAAAGGAAGTACCCCTTTAAAAAAACTGCAAATTGACGAGGAGTCAGAGCGTTTGTTGAGTAGTAAAACAATGCTTTATGTTGGGCTGGGAGCAATTGTTTTTGTTCCATTATTTAAAGCAATAACCGGATTGCCGCCTTATATTGGAATGTTGTTTAGTTTGGGAGTAGTTTGGCTGGTTTCTGAATATATTAAACCGGTAAAGAATATAGATAAAAAGGACAAATACCTATACTCTACCCATAAGGCTTTGTCTAAAATTGAATTTTCCAGCATCCTGTTTTTTTTAGGAATCCTTTTGGCGGTGTCCGGTTTGGAAAGTATGGTTTTTGGAACCCTGAATGGGCAGGATACCGGGACTTTGCTTTATGCAGCTAAAACTTTGTCGGGGGCTATTCCCAATATGGATGTTGTAATTATGATCATAGGAATGCTGTCTGCCATTGTAGATAATGTCCCATTGGTTGCTGCATCCATGGCAATGTATGATTTTCCTTTAGACGATTCTGCCTGGCATTTCATCGCATATTGTGCCGGCACCGGGGGAAGTTTATTGATAATTGGCTCTGCAGCAGGTGTTGCAGCTATGGGAATGGAAAAAATTGATTTTATTTGGTATTTGAAAAATATTGCCTTTTTAGCCTTTGTTGGATTTCTTTCGGGTGCTTTATCTTTTATTATCATTGAACATCTATTTAGATAAGCAATTTTTATATTTTAGCAGCGTTATTTACTTAGCCTTAAAAAAATAAAATTAATTTTATAACTACTATGCAAGAACCCGAAATTATTGGAACAGGTGCAGAAAATTTAATGGATCCTGAATCAGTTGAAAAATCCCTTTCTTTGTTTGATTTGATGTTAAGTGGTGGCCTGGCGGGCCAGCTTATCATTGCTATTTTATTTGTGCTGCTGTTTGTAGCAGTATATATTTATTTTGAAAGGTTATTTGCCATTAAAGCAGCCACCGAGGTAGATAATAATTTTATGCTTCAAATAAAGGACAGTGTTTTAAACGGCAATATCGAATCGGCTAAAATTAGATGCGCACAAACCAATTCCCCTGTAGCCAGATTAACCGAAAAGGGGATTTCCCGAATTGGAAGTCCATTGGAAGATATTAACACAGCTATTGAAAATGCAGGGCGACTGGAAGTATATAAGTTGGAGAAAAATGTGAGTGTTTTGGCAACTATTGCAGGTGCAGCACCTATGATTGGATTTTTGGGAACTGTAATTGGAATGGTTTTGGCCTTTCACGAACTTGCCACAAGCAGTGGGCAGGCGCAAATGGGTTCCCTGGCAGAAGGGATATACACCGCAATGACCACAACTGTTGCCGGGTTAATTGTGGGGATTATTGCCTATATTGGGTATAATCACTTAGTTGTAAAGACAGATAAGGTGATCCATCAAATGGAAGCCACCGCAGTAGATTTCTTGGACCTGTTAAACGAACCTGCTTAAGATGAATTTAAGAAGTAGAAATAAAGTGAGTGCCGATTTTAGCATGAGTTCCATGACAGACATTGTGTTCCTGTTACTGATCTTTTTTATGCTCACCTCGCCGACCATAACTCCGGAGGCTTTAGATTTAATTTTGCCGAAAGCGAAAGGGAAATCAACCAATGTTCAAAGTATTTCTGTGAGTATCACAAAGGATCTGCAATTTTACGTAGATACCGATAGAGTTAGTAGCAGTGCCCTTGAGGGTATTTTGAAAACCCGTTTGGATGGAGAAGAAACTCCCACCATAATTTTAAGGGCAGAACAGGGAGTTCCCATTGAAAAGGCCGTAAATGTGATGGATATTGCAAACCGAAACAAGTATAAAATTATTTTAGCGGTTAAGCCTGAAATAGAGAAATAAGAACTATAACCATAAATAAGTGAGTTTACTTAATACAAAACACGAAAGAAAATCATTTGCCATAACGGCAATCCTGCACGTGTTGCTTATTTTATTATTGCTGTTCTTCGGATTGAAATTCCTGGACCCGCCACCCGAAAGCGGAATTTCTATTAATTTTGGAACTTCAGAAGTTGGTTCAGGAGATACTCAACCTACAGAGCCTGTTAAATCGGCTCCAAAACCAACTTCCAGTCCGGTAGTGGCTCAGCCAAAGGCGGTGGAGGAGGAGGTGGTGACACAGGAATCTGAGGAAGCACCCGTAATTGTCAAGAAAACCGAGAAAAAACCTGTTATCCAGGAAAAAAAGGTGGAACCAAAGAAAGTTCCACCAGCAAAAATACCCGATCCTAAACCAGACCAGGCAACTTCAGATGCCATGAGCAGTATTTTAAACGGGCCCAAAAGTTCGGGAACTGCTTCCGGAGGAGAAGGAAATGATCAGGTTGCAGGAGATAAAGGCAGTATTGATGGGGATTTAAACGCAAGTTCTTATTACGGAAACGGTCAAGGCCTGGATGGTGACGGAAATTACAAATTGGGCGGAAGACGCGCTTTAAACAAGGAAAAATTTGTTCAGGACTGTAATGAGTCCGGGATTGTGGTAGTTCAAATTGAAGTCAATCAAAGCGGACAAGTAGTTCGTGCTACTCCCGGAGTAAAAGGAACAACCAATAATGCCGCTTGTTTGACAAATCCGGCAAAACGTGCCGCACTTGCTACCACATTTAACAGTGATCCAAATGCACCTTCAAAACAAGTGGGTGTTATTATTTACAATTTTAAATTATCAGAATAAGTGTCTAATTATTCTCAAACTGTTGAATGGATGTTTCAGCAGTTGCCAATGTACCAAAAATTAGGTGCAGCTGCTTTTAAAAAAGATCTCACCAATATTCTCAAATTTTCCCGGGTTCTGGGAAATCCTCACAATAATTTTAAAACGATTCATGTCGCCGGCACTAATGGGAAAGGGTCTGTTAGCCATATGCTCGCTTCAATATTTCAGGAAGCAGGTTATAAGGTTGGCTTGTACACCTCTCCCCATTTAAAGGATTTCAGGGAGCGAATTAAAGTGAACGGAAAAGAGATCCGTGAAGAAGATGTAACTGATTTTATTTCACAGAATAAGGGGTTTCTGGAAGAAAACAGCCTCTCCTTTTTTGAAATGAGCGTGGGGATGGCTTTTGATTATTTCAGAAAGCAAAAAGTGGAGCTTGCCATTATTGAAGTTGGGCTGGGAGGAAGGTTGGATTCTACCAATATTATAACCCCAATACTTTCGGTAATTACCAATATAGGTTTTGATCACACGCAAATGCTCGGTAATTCCCTGGAAGAAATTGCATTTGAAAAAGCGGGGATTATCAAACCCGGCGTCCCGGTAGTGATAGGGGAAACCCAACCGGAAACTTCTTCGGTTTTTAAAGAGATGGCAGCCAAAATGGGTTCTGAAATTATTTTTGCTGAAGACTCTCCGGCTGTAAATTTCACTTCAGATTTGAAAGGAAATTACCAAAAACACAATATTCAAACGGTAATATCGGCCATTAAAAAGCTGACGGAAATTGGCTGGAAAATTTCTGAAAAAGATGTCTCTAATGGATTGCTGAAGGTGCGTAAAAATACCGGTTTACGCGGCCGTTGGGAGGTTTTGCAAACCAATCCGAAGGTAATTTGCGATACAGCCCATAATAAAGAAGGATTGAAGTATGTATTCGATCAGTTAAAAGAGGAAAAATATGAAAAGTTGCATATAATTTTCGGGGTAGTGAGCGATAAGGACCTGAATTCTATTTTGCCTTTATTCCCAAAAAGTGCGATTTACTATTTCTGTAAGCCGAATATTCCCAGGGGTCTTGATCAACTTGAATTGCAAAAGCAATGTTTGGCTCACGGGCTTATCGGAGAATCATACAATTCAGTAAAAGCGGCATTAGATTCGGCTTTAAAGATCTCAACAAAAGATGATACGATATTCATTGGCGGAAGTAACTTCGTGGTTGCGGAAGTATTTTAATATCAGCTTAATATGATTCTCCAGGAAGAAATATTTTTTGCAATTTAATCTTACGATAATGAATAATTGTTTATATTTGAGAATATAACATAATTATAATGTGTTTTAACCTTTTATATGAAAGGTTCTGTTCTTAATTGCCAATTCCCCCACTATTTTTCCCCATATTTTGAAATAATCTTGTGTGGCCATTCCCTCGGATGGATCGCTTTGAACATATTTATTTTTAACATTAACTAAATTTATTTATTATGAGGACATTTAACAAATTATCGTGTGGGATGCTTGTTTTAGCAGTGTTGTTTAATGTGGGCTTATTCGGTCAGGAACAAGCAAAAGAGGAATTTGAACCGGTTATTATGACTGCAACAACAGTTCATAAAAGCACCGATCCTAATGTTGATTTTACCGACTGGCTGAAAACTGAAAAGGAGTATTTCGATAAAGTAACCAGTAAAAATGATTTGATAATTGGATCAGGCTTTTATCCGCATTATTTCACTCCGGACAATACTGAAATCGTTTTGGTATCGGTTTATAAAACCTGGGAAGATATTGACAAAGCCAATGAGATTTCAACAAAATTAATTGAAGAAGCATGGCCTGACGAAGCGGGAAGAAAAGCCTTTTTTGAAAAACGAAGCAGCTATTATGGTCCAAAGCACAGTGATGAGATTTACCAATCAACGCAGTATGCAATCCCCGTTACAACCGATTCAAATGAACCTTTGATATATTATGTAAAAAGGAATACCATGGGTCAGGGTGGTTCCGGGTTTAAGGATTATTTTGAAAATATAACACAAAAAAATAAGTTCGTCAAAGGCTATTTTACTTACAGACATCTTTATGGATCAGATAGCAGGGATGCATTGGAAGTATTTGTGTTTGATAAATTAGGAGATGTAGAAGACTCTTTTGACGAAAACGCAAGGCTCGAAAAAGAATATTGGGCAGATGAGGCAGAGGCAAAAGAATTTTTTGATGGATATAATAAGATGTTTACAAAGCACGGGGATTATATTTACCACAATGTTCCTGAGCTTCATAAGTAATTATTTTCTTGTAACAGTCTCTGAATATATTGATTCAGAGACTGTTATTTTTGAATAGTTTATTATAAAAATGACTGTTGGAACAGCTTCAATAAATCAATAAAAAATAATTTAATTTTTATTGATTTATTGTTTGTGTAATTAAAAAACTACCCTATATTTGCAGCCGCATCAAGCGATAGAGGGCAATTAGCTCAGCTGGTTCAGAGCACCTCGTTTACACCGAGGGGGTCGGGGGTTCGAACCCCTCATTGCCCACAGATTAAAAGGCTTCCAGTTAGGAGGCCTTTTTTAATTTTTAAGGAATTAATTCGCCGCTGCTTGCAGCGTATTTAATATTTCAGATTCCTCATATGCTTGCATCGAGGTGTTTCATTTTAGAAATTATTAATATCTTCACTTAACAGAGATTACGGGTGATTAGCTCAGTTGGTTCAGAGCACTACCTCGACAAGGTAGGGGTCGCTGGTTCGAGCCCAGTATCACCCACTTTTTTTAATTTCCTGCCGGTTGGTCAATAAGCTTTTACTTCTACTTAAAAACATCCAGTAACCGTTCCAGAGCCATTCCCCTGGATCCCTTGATCAATATATGCGTGTTACGGAAATCACTCCTGTTTAAAGTCTCTTCTAATTCTGAGAAATTTGCAAATTGCTGAATTTTTGAAGAGAGCGTTTTTGCTTTTTTAAAATTGCTTCCTACAAGAAGTACCTGGCTTAAATCCAAATTTTCAAGATAAGATACCACATCCTGATGTTCTTGTTCTGAAGCTTCTCCCAGTTCAAACATATCGCCTAAAATTACGACTTTATTTGCCGCCGGAAATTTATTAAAACTCTCTAATGCAGCCCTCATGCTGGTAGGATTTGCATTATATGCATCCATAAGTAGAGTCGTTTGTCCTAATTCAATAATTTGGGACCGGTTATTCTGCGGAGTGTAATTTGCAATTGCTGTTTTAATACTTTCTTCCGGTACTTCAAAATAAAGCCCAATACAAATGGAAGCAGCCATATTTATTGAATTGTAATTTCCAGCCAAAACACTGTTGTACACAATTCCATTGTGAACCATTTCGGCGTTTTTATTGTTTTCAATATACTCTACCTCTACATCGGCCTTAGGAGAGTTTCCAAAGGAAAAGCTGTTTTTATAGGAAAACTGCTTTTGTTGTATAGGATCATCCGCATTTAAAAACAGAAATTTATTGTTCTTTTTTAAATAGGTATACATCTCACTTTTGGCTTTAATAACCCCCTCAGGACTTCCGAAACCTTCCAAATGTGCCTTCCCAAAATTGGTGATGTATCCATAATCCGGTTGGGCAATTGTGCATAAATTTTCAATTTCTTTTGGATGATTTGCGCCCATTTCCACAATTCCGAATTCTGTGGTCTTATCCATGGAAAGAAGAGTAAGAGGGACGCCAATATGATTGTTTAAATTTCCAAGAGTGGCAACTGTGTTAAATTTTTTGCTCAGCACTGCATGGATCAATTCCTTGCTGGTGGTTTTTCCGTTGCTGCCCGTTATTGCCAGAATTGGAATTCCTAAATAAGTCCTGTGAAATCGCGCGAGTTCCTGGAGGGTTTCAAGAACATTGTTCACCACTAAATACTGTTGGTTCTGGGAATATTTTTTTTCGTCTATAATGGCATAAACGGAACCATCTTTAAGTGCCTGAAAAGCGAACTCATTTCCGTTAAAATTATCTCCTTTAAGAGCGAAGAAGATCTGATTGGGCTTAATATGTCTTGTGTCCGTTGCTACTCCGCTACTTTCCAGGAATAATTGATGCAGTTCCTTAATATTCATTAGCTAAGAATTATAAAATAAGAAACGGTTTAAAAAGATACATCTTCGTTTTTATCATTTTATTCCTGAAAGTGAATTTCTATAGGAATTTCATGAAATCTTATAAATGGAAATTCCCTTTATAAGAAACTGCATCTCCCAGAATTTTGGGGCAGTTATTCGAAGTTTGTACTTTTTAAACCGTTTTTTAATGGTTTATAAGTTATTTGTTCCTTGCAGTTTTATTTTTTTCTTTTGATTTCGAACCAACTCTGGACATTGCATTTCTAAAGCCAATATAATCTGTGGCCATATCCTGAGGGAAATACCTTCTTTGTGCAGGATCCAGCCAATAAGCACGGTCTCTCCAGGATCCGCCTTTGTAAACTCTAACTTCATCACTTACCAAAGTTGTTCTATTAGAATCATCATATTTAGGCTTAACGTTCCCTAAGCTATCTGAATCTGTAGCGAATTGTGGGGAGTTATACATTCTTTTTGAAGAACTGGAAATTTCATTAAAAGGTTGGTAATATCTGGAAGAACTTTTATCCCCGTCACGAAAATTTTTGTTGTCGCTTTTTGTAAAATTGGTCCTCATATAAGTGTCCATTTCACCAATAGGTACCTGGGCCAATTCACCCGGTAATGCCCGGGCTACAATTTTACCACTGCTTAAAGTGTCATAAACTATTTCATCGGGGGAAACTACTTTAACTGTTCCGTCGTCGTTTATCTCGTTTTTGGTATAAACATTTCCGCGGTAATAGTTAAAATCATTGAATTCATCGTCAACTATCGGTCGATAAACATCCAACACCCATTCAGCTACGTTTCCTGCCATGTCATATAATCCGAAATCATTGGGTTGATATGTTTTTACCTCCGCGGTAATATCGGCACCATCGTCGCTCCATCCAGCTATTCCGCCATAATCTCCGGCGCCTTGCTTAAAGTTGGCTAACTGGTCGCCTTGACTTTTTGCGTCACCAGACCGGGTATATTGACCATCCCAGGGATATTTCTTTCTTCCGCGATAGACGTTGTAACTTCTGATACCAACTAATCCTAAAGCTGCATATTCCCATTCAGCCTCGGTTGGCAATCTGTATTCCGGTAAAAGGACGCCATCTTTGCGCTGAATGTAAATATTTTTTGCTTCCCCTTCTTCTGGAGTAGTTCCCAAATCTTCTGCATTTTTACCTCCACGAGTAATTTCGTCATTTCCTCCGTAAGCCCTGGACGGGGCGTTTAAATAAGTTTCGGTGTCAAAAGTTGTAGCAGCATCTACATCTGTGTATCGAGCTCCTTCTTTTATAAATCCATCCTTTTCAAGAATAAGTTCGTTTACCCTATTTGTTCTCCATTTGCTGAATTCAACAGCCTGGATCCAGCTTACTCCCACAACAGGATAATTTCCATAAGCAGGGTGGCGTAAGTAATTGTTCACCATAGTTTCGTTAAAACCAAGGCGGTTTCTCCAAACAAGAGTATCCGGTACAGCACCGGAATAAATATGCTTGTAGTTTTCTTCACTGGGAGGAAATACATTTTTTAACCAATCTAAGTATTCCATATACATCATATTGGTAACTTCGGTCTCATCCATATAAAAGGACTGGATGTGTTGTTGATTTGGAGTATTGTTCCAATCATGCATGGGATCATCCTGAACCCTACCCATAGTAAAGGTTCCTCCTTCAATAAAAACAAGGCCTGGGCCTGTTTCTTGCTCCTTATAACTGGTATTGTACTGAAAACCTCCATCTTTGGAGTTTACATCCCAACCGGTTGCCCGGGAATTGTTTTTATAATCATTTGATTTATTACAACTGAATAGACTAGCGCAAATAGCGATAGAAAATAATAATTTAAAGGCTACAATGGTCCTCATATTTTGTTCTCTTTATGTAGTAATTAAGGCTTTGCAATATAGTAATTAACGCGAAAAGTACAAGATTATTTTGTGGGTTAGAAATTCCTTACTTTATTCAATGTTTCAATTTTTTTTGATGAAATAATTAAATTCAAAAACCAGCATTATAAATTATGAAAAATTCTTGTTGAAGACATAATTTTTTGAGAAAATTTCATAAGATTGGAGAAATTACGCAATATAAAAATAAGAATTGAGTTATATTTAAGCCAGATTGTTTTAAGTAATTCTAATGATTTTAATTAGAATTTGATTGAAGGTTATTCTCTTAACAAGAATAAAAATATATATTTGTTGAACATAATAAATGTTGTGATGAGAAAAATTACAATTCTGGCTCTCGGTTTTGCCTTATTGTCAAATTATCAAGTGTATTCCCAGGAAGAAAGAGACAGGGTTATTACTACTGCGGTTCCTTTCTTGCTAATTGCGGCCGATGCCAGAGCCGCAGGAATGGGTGACCAGGGTGTTGCTACCTCTGCCGATGCTTTTTCGCAACAGTGGAATCCGGCAAAATATGCTTTTATTACTAGTCAGCAGGGAGTGGGAGTTTCTTATACCCCATACCTCAGTAATATCGTGAATGATATATTTTTGGGAAATCTCACCTATTTTAACCGGTTGGACGAGCGCAGCGCTGTTGCTGCCAGTTTAAGGTATTTTAGCCTTGGATCCATCGAAACCCAGGGGGGATTTGAAGAAGTGCCGTTATTGTTGAGTCCTAATGAACTTACGCTTGACATTTCCTATGCCTTACGCTTAAGCGACAATTTTTCTTTGGCTGTTGCCGGGCGTTACCTGCGATCAGATTTGAGATTGTCTGTCAATAATGAAGATGCTACCGCGGCTTCTACTTTTGGTGTGGATATAGCAGGGTTTTATCAGGGTCCTAATATTTATTTTAATAATTTTGACGGTAGATTTCGGGCAGGTTTTAATATTTCCAATATCGGACCAAAAATTAAATATGATGAAGTGGGTCAGGAAAATTTCATTCCTACAAATTTAAAAACCGGAGCCGGATTCGACTTCATTTTTGATGCGTCAAACAGATTGGGTACTTATGTAGAATTCAATAAATTATTGGTTCCTACGCCCCAGGATTTTAATAATGACGGGGTAATTGACAGGGCCGATGAAGAGGAATATAACAGCATTGGCTCCATTGAAGGTATTTTTAAATCTTTTGGTGATGCTCCGGACGGATTTTCAGAAGAATTAAGGGAAATTACCTGGGCCTTTGGCGCTGAATATGTTTTTCAGGAGGCCTTTTCAATGAGAACAGGATATTTTAATGAAAGCGACACCAAAGGTTCAAGAAAATTTGTCGCTATTGGAGCTGGATTTAAATATGCGCCGGTAATTATTGATGTCTCTTACTTATTTTCTACCTCAGACGTAGTTAGCCCATTGGAAGGAACACTACGATTTGGCCTGACATTTAATTTCGGGGAAGAATTTAGGGAAAACTAATAAAATGAATTTGTTTTCCCCGGCTAAACCAAACACTCAGAGGTGACAAATTTATATTCCGGCCGCCAAAAAAATTAAGAGATTAATGAAAACAATTACCATAATTGCTGTTTTTGAAGTATTCGATTCATTTGAAAAACTTCCGGAAGATGCTAAACATTTAATGGAGAATGCTTTTAAGGCAAGAAATACTGCATACGCTCCTTATTCTAAATTTAATGTAGGCGCAGCAATTTTGCTCGATAACAAGGAGATTATAATTGGGAGCAATCAGGAAAATGCTTCTTATCCTTGTGGTTTATGTGCCGAACGCACAGCCCTTTATTATGCCGGCGCTAAATACCCCAATGCTAAAATCCGTAAAATGGCCATTTCTGCAAAATCCCTGAACCATCGTCTTATAACACCAATTCCGCCTTGCGGCGCCTGTAGGCAGGCAATTGCAGAATATGAAGTAAAGCAGGAAGCCCCAATAGAGATCTACTTCATGGGAGAAAGTGGAAAGGTTATAAAATCAAATTCTTTAAAGGATTTGTTGCCTCTTGGATTTGATAGTTCCTACCTATAACGATTTCGATATCTTTTAGTAAAAAACTGTTTTCAATTCCTCTTGAAAATAGTATTTTTGTGCTTGCCTTACAAATTCCACTGTCCGGCCTTAAATTAATTTGCAAATGAAGAAGATTACCAAAGCCACATATTTAAAGTGGTACGAGGATATGCTGTTTTGGCGGAAGTTTGAAGACAAGCTTGCGCAAGTTTATATTCAGCAGAAAGTAAGAGGGTTTTTACACTTATATAATGGGCAGGAAGCCATACTGTGTGGTTCGCTGCACGCTATGGATCTCACAAAAGACCGTATGATCACTGCTTACAGGAACCACGTTCAGCCGATTGGGATGGGTGTGGACCCTAAAAGAGTGATGGCCGAACTTTATGGAAAAAAAACAGGTACCTCACAGGGAATGGGTGGTTCTATGCATATTTTTTCTAAGGAACACCGTTTTTATGGAGGTCATGGAATTGTAGGAGGTCAAATCCCGTTAGGTGCCGGACTTGCCTTCGCCGATAAATATTTTAAAAGAGATGCAGTTACATTAACCTTTTTAGGGGATGGTGCGGCCCGTCAGGGATCCTTACACGAAACCTTGAATATGGCCGTTAACTGGAAACTACCCGTGGTGTTTTGCGTTGAGAATAACGGATATGCAATGGGAACATCAGTAGCTCGTACCTCAAAAAGTACTGAAATCTGGAAATTGGGTTTGGGATATGATATGCCTTGCGGACCGGTAGATGCGATGAATCCTATTAAAGTAGCCGAGGCTATGGATGAAGCTATTGCAAGGGCGCGCAAAGGTGACGGGCCAACATTTTTAGAAATGAAAACCTATCGTTATCGTGGTCATTCTATGAGTGATGCTCAAAAATACCGTACCAAGGATGAAGTGGCAGAATATCAAAAAATAGATCCTATCACCCAGATATTGGATGTTATTAAAGATAAAAAGTACGCGACCGATAAGGAAATTAAAGAAATTGATAAGCGTGTTAAAGATTTGGTGAGCGAATGTGAGAAATTTGCAGAAGAATCTGAATATCCAGATAAAAACGCGATGTATGATATGGTTTATGAACAAGAGGACTATCCATTCAT
>Ga0307487_1001911_pt1 | contig 14070 bp, 16 predicted proteins | sample CBIW12metaG_FD_203665 | JGI IMG/M metagenome (GOLD analysis project Ga0307487, IMG submission 203665) | Sea-ice brine microbial communities from Beaufort Sea near Barrow, Alaska, United States - CBIW 1.2 | ecosystem: Environmental > Aquatic > Marine > Coastal | place: USA: Alaska | collected... | reverse complement strand
GAACGGTCCGCCCGCGATCTGGGCGCAGTGGGGTCGGTAATGAATATCGACTTGGAAGGAATTAGAGCGTGGGTTGAGGCCTCATGTGCGGAGCAGGGTGTACCGCTAACGGTTGTTGACTCCGGCGCGCTGTCCAAGGTGAGGGTTTTGTTCTTAGGAGGGCTGCCCGAGGGGAGACCCCGCGTGCGGGGCGGACTTCGGGCGGCGTCTAAGTCAAAGCCGCCAGTTGGGCTGGATCCGAGCCAAGTAGTCGCGTGACCCCTGTGTGACGGCGGGGAGGATGGTCACTGTGTCGATGATTGCTGTGATGATCGCGTGTTGTCGTGTGAGGTTCAGCCCTTCCCACTGCTCGCGCAGCTGCGCACCGTGACCGGCGAGTCCCGTGATCGGCGTTGTGTCCGCCAAGGAAGCTAACCGACGTTCGGTAGTCCGAATGCGAGCCTCGATTGGCTCACGCGCGGCTTTCCACTCTGCGCTGGAAATTGCGCGATCTGCCCACAGTCCAGCCAATTCGTCCATCTGTGCTTGATCGCTAGCGAGGGACTCTCGGATGCCGAGAGTGTCGCTGCTAGATTCCTCGCGCCCACTAAGCGCTTTAGCGAATTCCGGGGAATCGAGACGAATTAGTATCGCTTCGGTAATGATCGCTTCGAGCGGTTCGGCCCGCATCGCGAGCCGCCCGCATCCGGGCCGTCCTGGGTCGGCCTGGCATACGTATCGACGCTGACCGTTATTGGACCCGCCCGAGTTTAGGGTCGATCCACACCTTCCGCATCGCAGCAATCGGGACAGTAGTGCGCGCCGAGGCGACCGGACTTGGGCCACTTTTCGTCGCTCCATGATCGCAATGATCTTCTCGTGCGTTTCGTCCGTGAGTATCGGTTCCCATATTCCTCGCGAGACAACTTTTCCTCTATGTACGCGGTGGCCAGCAAGTCGAGGGTTGCTGAGCATGGTGCGAACTGTGGCCATCGTCCACCGGCCTCCGGTTGCGCTGGGCAACTCGGCCGCATTGAGCCAATTTGCTAGCGACGTGATCGACTCTCCCGCTAGGTAGCGGCTTGCGAGCCGTTGAATGATCTCAGCTTCGGAAGGGATGAGAGTTGTCTTGTCCTGCTCCCAGCCGTATGCGCGTCGCCCACCGCTACTCCCGGGAAGCCCTTGCTCGGCGCGTTCTTCCATCTTGCGGCGGAGGCGCGCGGATTTCCGGCCTGATTCCTGCGCGGCGACGGCGCTCATGATTCGTGCGACAAATAGGCCTTGATCGTTGCCAAGGTTAAAATCGCCGGTCGCTGTTGCGAGCTGGGAGACTCCGAGTTGATCGCAGAGGTCTATTAGCGATTCGAGCTGCTTGGGGTTTCGAGTGAGCCGGTCGAGGTTGTAGACGATGATCGCGTCGCGTTCGCCGGCTGCGAGGTCGGCAAGCATTCGCTCGTACGCGGGGCGGCTTGTTCGACCGAATGCGCTCACGTCGTTGTCGACATACTCTTCTGCGATCACCCAACCGCGGGACTCAGCGAGTCGGCGGCAGTCCTCCAGCTGGCGGTCGACTCCTAGTCGAGTTCCTGCGGGGTCGGAAGAAATTCGCGCGTAAATCGCGGCTGAGATGGCCTTGGGCATAACATGATATTAGCCAATAGTGTCATCGGTGACCCACCGCGCAATTTGTTCAAGGTCGCGCGCGCCAGCAAGAACCTCGATTACGCAACGGGTGAGGTTTTCGATGAGCGGTGCTGGATCGGGTAGTTCGGCGCTCGGGGTGGGCTGATGGCCAAAAAATTCGTCGGGCACGAAGCGCGGGCGAATGATTTTGGAGGGAAGGGTGCCCGTGCGCTTTCGCGTCTGCGGTGGGTTCTCCACACGTGGCGAAAGCTTTCGGAGTGGGTCGGTACTCATGATCTCCCGGGTGCTAGGTCGCGACGGCAATGTCTACCCCCGCTAGGGGGTAGACCACACTCAATCAGGAAGTAGACCAATTGTCCATGACTAACTTTCAATTGTGGATAACTTCGCTCCGTTGTGCCCTCTCCGCATTAACGTCACCCCATGCGCTGGGACAAACTCTTTGACGACCTCGAAAGTCAGCTCGAGAACGAGATCACTGCTGATGATCTCGAAATCGACGCCGAAGAAGAGCGACTGCGCCTCGGCCGACTGAGCATGCGCGATCGCATCGTGTCACTTCACGCCCGCAGCTCCGAACACGCACCGCTCACTTTTTCGGTGGTTCTTGTCACAGGAACGCGGCTCGTTATCCGCCCAGCAATCATTGGTCGGGACTGGATGTCCGCCGACATCGTCGATGACAGCGGTCGCCCAGCGCAGTGCATCATCCCATTCGCTGCGCTGGCGGGTATCACGCTGGGGTCAGCGCACATCACGCCGAGCCTCGCCACGATGCCATCGAGCGGGCATCCAAGTCTCTCGCAGCGTTTGGGGATGAGCTACGTACTGCGCGATCTGTGTCGTCGTCGCCGAGCGGTGTCCTTGCTCCTGGTTGCGGGCGAAGTGCACGGAACCATCGACCGCGTCGGGCGAGATCATGTGGATATTGCCGTACATGAGCACGGGGCGGTGCGTCGCGAGACTGCCGTGGCGGAGTACCGGTTGATTCCGTTTGCGAGTCTTGTGCTTGTGCGGCTGTAGCCGCGACTAGAGGGTCGACCGAGTTGCGCTAGCGCGCGCGCGGTTCCCCGAAATTAACCTCGGTGACCGCGTCAATGTCTGACTGATTCCAGAGACTCATACGACGAGTCTCTTCGTAGAGGGCCTCAATGTAGGACTCAAGCACAGAGTTCTCGATGCGCCACTGGCCTTTGCTGCCCACTTTGATTGCGGGCAATTCGCCCGAACGCACCAGTTCACGAACCTCGTGCGGAGAGACGCTGAGCACTTCGGCAGTATCGGCCAGGGTGAGAAATCGGCCGAGGCCCTCCACGGGGTTAGTCGCATTCATGGTTCAATTATCCTCTTGTGTGCCGGTGAATGGGGTGGATGTGGATAACTCTCGCGCCACATCTGAGCAGTAGCCAACCATGGTGCAATGATCAACATCCGACCCGTGGAGTGCGCACTGTGAGCCGTCGTTCAGGTCGTACCCAGTCTCAGGCTCGCGCGCGAGCACTCGCTCTCGACCCCCGCCTCGCGATCGGAATTGCGCTTGTCGTGGCGTCAATCGTCGGCGTTGTCTCCCTTGTAGCCACAGCAGATGACTCGATCGAGGTTTATGCGGCCGCTTCCCCTGTGACGCCGGGCGATCGTGTGATGGGCAGCGATCTGGTGGTGCGAAGCGTGAAACTTAACGAAGCGAGCGACTTCTACATTGCGCGCGGTGAGCTACCGGCTGAAGGTTTTATTGCTACGAGGCCGATTGGTATGGGTGAGTTGATCCCGACATCCTCGTTAGGGAGCCATGAAGGGCTTTCGCTGACCGCAGTGGTTGTGTCGCCGCAGGGTGGACTGGCCGAGACGGTGTCTTCTGGAGCGTCCGTCGACGTGTGGGCAAGCGCCGAGACTGAGAACGGCGGGTATGCGGCTCCCCGGGTAATCATCTCGGGTGCGACCGTGGTGCGACTCGTTGACGACGATTCGCTCGTCTCGTCCGCACGTGGCAGCGCGCTCGAACTGCTTGTTCCTCGTTCGAGGGTTGCCCGCTTGCTCGAGGCGATGTCCAACGGTGATGTGCTCTCTGTGATCCCCGCGAACCTTCCTGCGCAGGGTTGAGATGGTTATGTTCGCCCTGGCCATGCCGGTCAACTGGGAAGATCAGTTTGCGTTCGACGCCGTTCAGCACGGCCACGAGATTGTTTTGCGGGCGGTAAGCGCACCCGAGCTCGCGTCTCGGGTTGCGGGTGCACAGGCAGACATTGCTCTTGTCGCGTCGGAGGCGCGGTACCTCACGGATCGTCTGATTGCCGCGTGCGATCAGGCTGGTATCAGGCTCATCGCGGTCGCCAGCAGTGAACGTGAACAGCGATACGCGAGCGATCTCGGGCTCTACGACATCGTCGATACCGAGGCCGGCTGGTCGGCGGTGGATGCCCTGCTCACCCCATCGCAGTGGAGTTCAGAATCCGCAACCGCCGCTCGCAGCACGGTTGGCCAAGTTATTGCCGTCTGGGGTCCGGGAGGGGCGCCCGGTCGCACATCCGTTGCTATCTCGATTGCGGCGGAGTTGGCGGCGCTCGGGCACACTGTGGCGCTTGCTGATGTTGACACCCATGGCGCATCGGTAGCGCCAGCTCTGGGGATGCTCGACGAGGCCCCTGGTTTTGCGGCAGCCTGCCGCCTTGCCGGAACCGATACCCTCACCACCGATGAACTCGCCCGCATCGGGCAGCGTTATGAGTCGCCTGTTGGCGACTTCTGGGTGCTCACAGGTATCGGCAGGCCGAGTCGGTGGCCGGAGCTCTCGGCAGAGCGAGTCGCAACAACGATTGCGCAGTGTCGCCTCTGGGTCGACTACACCGTGCTCGACACCAGCTCCAATCTCGAGAACGACGAAGAAATAACCAGTGACCTCTTCGCGCCGCGTCGCAACGCCGCCGCCGTTACCGCGGTGCGCGCAGCAGACCACGTGATTGCGGTGGGCGGTGCTGACCCTGTGGGGATCTCACGGTTCTTGCGTGCACACGTCGATCTGCTCGAAGCGGTCAACACCCGCAGCGTCAGCGTTGTCATGAACAAGGTGCGGGTGAGCGCCAGCGGAATGAACCCGCACGGTCAAGTGACCCAGACCTTGTCGAGGTTTGGGGGAATTGAGCATCCAATTCTCGTTCCTCACGACCTCGCTGGTTTCGATGGAGCGGTGTTGAGCGGCAAGACTTTGGTGGATGCAGCACCGCGCTCGCCTGCACGATTGGCCGTGCGCGACCTGGTAAATTCCCGGCTTGTGCCCGAAGTTGACGAGCGGCCGCCGCGACGTTCGCTGTTCAGCAGGATGCTGGCGCGCAGGTAATCTGTAGGGGTGTCGACACTCAGTGATCTAGTCCAGGAGCAAGGCCGCTCAAGCGAGGCAGATATCGAATGGCTGCATATGCTGGTCGGCGACTGGCAGTTGCTTGCCGACCTTGCATTCGCCGACATCGTGTTGTGGGTGCCGAGCGACGATGACCAGTTTGTTGCGGTTGCCCTTGCGCGTCCCAGCAGTTCGGCAACACTCTTTTATCGCGACTTTGTTGGCCAAAAAGTGAAGCCTGAATGGCAAGCGCAGGTCACCGAGGCGTTCGAGACTGCCCGGATTGTTGATACCGCAGCACCGGCTTGGTACGAAGAAACTCCCACCCGGGTGCGGGCTGTTCCGGTGATGCGCAGACTCAGCACCAGTGGCAACGCGACCACAGAAAAACCTATCGCGGTAATCACCCGCCACTCGAACTTGGGGGACGCCCGCACGCCCTCCCGACAGGAACTCACCTTCAACGGGTGTGCAAACGATCTTTTCGCGATGATTGCCGTCGGAGATTTTCCTGATCTGGGCGCTCCTGCGTCGCCGCGCCGCGCCGCGCCGCGCGCATCCGATGGCCTCATTCGGTTGGATGTTGATGGTCTCGTCACGTTTGCCAGCCCGAATGCGTTATCGGCGTTCAATCGCATTGGTTTCGCGGGCGAACTGGAAACGGAATCTCTTGCCGAGGTCACGACCGCGCTGATTGCCGGTCAACCAGAAGTTGATGAGTCTCTTCCCCTTATTGTTACCGGTCGTGCACCCTGGCGTGCTGACATTGATGCGCGCGGTGTGACCGTGTCATTGCGCACGATCCCGATCCGCGATCGCGGCGAACGTGTTGGCGCAATCGTGTTGTGTCGCGATGTGACTGAGGTGCGCCATCAGGAACGCGAACTCATCACCAAGGATGCAACGATTCGCGAGATTCATCACCGTGTGAAGAACAACCTGCAGACTGTGGCATCACTGTTGAGAATTCAGGCGCGCCGAACCCACAGTGAGGTTGCGCGTGAAGCATTGGGGCACGCAATGCGTCGAGTTGCGGCCATCGCGGTTGTGCACGACACCCTCTCGGAGGGACTCAATCAGAACGTTGACTTTGACGTGGTGTTCGATCGCGTGCTGAAGCTGATTGCTGAGGTGGCGTCTAGTCACAACACGACGGTGCACCCTACCTCCGTTGGCAGCTTTGGTGATTTGCCCAGCGAGTATGCAACCCCGTTGGCGCTCGCACTGACTGAGCTAGTGACGAATGCGGTGGAGCATGGGCTTGCGGGTCGCGCGGATGGCACGGTTGAGATTGATGCCCGACGCACGGCCGAAAAGCTCACGGTTCAGGTTCGCGATAATGGCGTAGGACTCGGCGAAGGGAAGGTGGGTGAGGGACTCGGCACGCAGATCGTTCGCACCCTCATTCAGGGCGAATTGGGCGGGACTATCGACTGGCATACGCTCATGGGCAGCGGCACCGAAGTGACGATCGATATTCCGCTGACGTGGCTGACCCGCCCCAAGTAGCGCGATCTGCGGCAGAGTGGTGGTGTTTAGGATGCGCGGCGGGCGCGTGCAGCGCGACGCTTGAGTGCGCGGCGCTCGTCTTCGCTGAGGCCGCCCCAGACGCCGGAGTCTTGGTTGGTTTCGAGGGCGTACTGGAGGCACATTTCAGTTACCGAGCAGCGACCGCAAACGGCTTTTGCTTTTTCAATTTGGTCAACAGCCGGACCGGTGTTTCCTACCGGGAAGAAAAGTTCCGGGTCAGCGGTGAGGCATGCAGCGTTATCGCGCCAGTCCATGTGTTGCTCCTTACAGCGTGTTGCGTTGCTCGAGCGCACAAAATATGTGCCCTGATTGGCGTCGAGCGTGAGAAAGAAAGTGGGTCGCGCTCGCAACACTGGGAGCTGGTAATCAACCTCAACTAGAATCTCATATCGACCTAAGCAAAGCAATGGTTTTCCAGCGATTTAACGGGGAGCGAATGGTAGACGAACTTGTGCCAGATGAAAAACCGAGTGGAAGGCATCCATATGTGGTTGCCCTTGCTGTCGTAATCTTCCTGGAAAGTGCCCTGCTTTTTGTGGCCCTTGGTTATCTGATTTTCGAGTTGGGAAATGAGACTCCGCAGTCATACCCGAGCGCGATCGCGTTGACGGTTCTCACGGCGATGGCGGCGATGTGGGTGACGGTGATCGGCATCAGCGTGCTGCGACGCCAAGCGTGGATTCGTGGTGCCGCAGTGGTGTGGCAGGTGCTGCAAATCTCAGTCGCGATCGGCAGCTTTCAGGGCGTGTTTGCCCGACCCGATATCGGATGGCTCTTGCTCATGCCCGCGATAGCCGTACTCGTGTTGTTGTTTACGAAACCAGTTCTGAGGCAAACCGCGCGGTCCCAGGGCTAGTGCTGACGGTGATCGAGGTCGATCGTTCGGCACTCGTTCAGGGATTGCAGAAGTTGCACCAGTGCGGTGCAGCGCGTTTCACTGGGCGCCCGATTCGTGTGCGATACGGGCACTTTCCGCATCCGTGGATGTCTGCGGCGATGATGTTCGTCGCTGTTCCGCAACTTTCGCAGGGAACGCCGGGTTCCACGTCGAGTTGGCCAAAACCGGGAGTGAGACACATCGGGCACTCTGTCGCCAGCCGGTGAGCCATCTGTTCGCACAGAGTGTGGATGACGGCCGCGCGTGAAGGACAGTGATGTGCTCGGTAGTCGGGCATTATCGACACGGAGTTGTTCGCCTCACGGAACACTTTCTCCCCGACCCTGTGCAGCGTTTCGCGGTCGCCAATATTCTTGAATGACGTCGCGATGCCGTTGTGCGTGGTCTGCAGGATTACCCGCTGCTCGGGAAAACCAACGGCGGCGGCGTAGTTGAGCGCGTCGTCGAGATGTCGAATGGTGCGTCCTGCAGGCAGCGGGGAGATGGTGATGCTTCCTTCGACAAGCTCCAATCCGAGGATGTCGTCCACGAAGACGAGCACCTCAGTATTCTCAACTATTGTTCCGAACCCTGTGCTGAATGTTCCTTCTGAGGCGAGCCCATAGTGGGTGTGCTCTAGTTCCATCCCTCGTCGAGCTTTGGCGAGCGCTGTGCTGCGAGGACTGGATGTGCGGAGAATTTCTCCGGAAAAGGTGCCAAACAGATCGGTATTCAGTTGTTGGGGAGCGACGACGTTGGCGCCGAGTGCATCCGCGAAGGGGTGCTGAGCTAGCAGTTCCTTTCCGTGCATGGTGGCAAAGGTGATGGGTTCGTTCTGATAGCGGCTCCGGGGAGGCGTCATTGGAAATACTCGGGACGGCTGACGTAGGTTTCGGCAACAAACATGACGCCGCTGGTCGAATCGAGCATTGCTCTGACTGCCTCAGCGAGTTGTTCGGCTTTGGTTTGGGGAAGCACGGTGATAATCATGGTCAAGGTGTCGTATTCATTGAAGAGCAGATCTCCGGAGCGTTGGCCATGATGCCCAATTCCTGAAACGCCAGACACGGAGGTGTAGCCGGTCGCCCCAGCGGATGCGATGAGTTCCCGCAGATCGGGTGCTTGACGCGCAGGAACAATGATTTCGATTCGCGTCATCTTGGTGAGGCCGTTCATGAGTGTGGTCCTTTCATGGTTGTTGTTGTTGTTGTTGTTGTTGTTGTTGTTGTTTGTTTTTTCCATCCGACGGACGTGTGGCGATACCAGCGGGCGTCTGAGTCTTCACGTGCGGTCAGGGTGATCCAATCGTTGTCCAAGAGATCGCGCAGAACTTGGTTGCGCGAAATGATCTGGCCGATCGTGGTCAGCGGCGCCTGCACGAGTACTGCGAGCCGCATCGGTTCATGGAAGGCGTGTGCGCCTACCCCGACAGATTGCCACGGTAAGCCTCGGCGCAAGTCTCCCTCGTGTCCGGCGAGGACCCCGGTTACCCCGAGTGCATTGTGAATTGTCTTCGTTCCCGCACCCAACGTGTCTGGGCTGAGGGTCGAGAAGTAGTACTGGTGATTGATCCATTGGGCCACCACCATCGGCGCAGTCATGATGGATTCAAGGGCCGACCCGGTGTTGTCGAGCTTGGGGCTGTAGGAGTGCAAAAAGACTCGACGTTGGAGGTCGACGCCGCGGGTGATTTCCCGCGGACCAATGATCATGGCAGCGTTTCCGGCCAACCCGAGTTCTGGGTACACCTCGGACCAGTCGTGGGCTCGACGCTGAATGCGTGCCACAGGTGACCGTGGATGTGCACCAGGGAGATCGTGAGCTCTCTCCTGCAGCAGCGCGTGGGCAGCGCGGCGTTGCAACTTGCTGAACTCGTGCACCCGTGCGCTGTGGCTTGGCGGGATCAATCCGCCATCGAGGATAACGATCGCATCGGTTACCGTATTGTGCTCGGCTGCGACAAAGCGGCTGTCAGCCGGAATGGTGATTCCTCGATGCTCCAAGATGGCCCGGACTTCAGGCTCATTGAAGATGGCGACCGCGGAGCGCGCATTTGCGGCTCCCGGATTGCCACCGCAGGCGCCGCAGTCGAGCGCAGACTGATACAGGTTGTTCATCGACTCGGATGCGTGAGCGGTAATCACGATGAGCGGCGCGAAGTAGGTGAGCCCCATCATCCGGATCGCGGTTTCGGCAAGCGACACACGCTCCTCTAGAGTGAAGGCATCCGCGACCGTGACGGTACTTTCGAGTGTGGCTATCTGCCGCGACGAGAGTTGATTGATTCGCCCGCTAAGCGTGGGTGCAAAGGTGCGTATTGCGCTCGCAGCACCGTAAAACAATCCCGCAATTTCAGCGAGTGCGAATGGGCTTGCGGTGCTATTTTCGGCAGTGTGGAGCGCACTTCGCATGGCATCCCGTAGCCGCCGCGAACTCAGGTTTTTCTGAATAATCTCGGGCTTCACTGGCTGCTCTGTGACGTGATGGCGTGGTTCGAGTAGCGCGGGCAGTGAGTTGATGGCGCCACGAGCTTGATATGTAGAGAAGCGAATGGGTACGCCGAAGAATCCGGCAAAGCCGACCGTGTCGATCGTGGGATTTGACTCAAGGTGACGTCGCATCCCCTCCGACCTCGGATCGATGCACATCACAACCTGAAGCTGAGCGGGCTCGCGGGAGGGTTCCGGGTGCCTAAGAGCGCCAATCAGTGAGGTGCGGTAGTGGAGTTCATACGCTTTTTGCCAGGTGAATGGATGCTCGCGAGCCCCGTGCGCTGCCAGGACGCGGGCAACTATTGCGACATCCTCGCGGTTTGCGGCGCCTCCGGTCACAGAGCTTGCTACGCGTTGGGCCCTAGTCCATACGTCGTCGCTGGTATTCGAGTCGGAGGGGGATAGTTCGTTCGGCGCCGGGGGTACATCGAGAATCAACCGAAGGCTGAAGCGAACGGCAAGATAGGCCGTCAAATCAATGTCGCCCTGTTTGCCCGCGCGCCACTTGATGTGGGCAACCCATCCGGGCAACGACGCCAGTTCTCGGCGCAGTGTCGGGGTAATGGTGTCGCCGGCGATATCAAAGTGCCCCAAAGCGTGTGCGAGAGCGCTATCGGGAGCGTCGGGCAGATCGGTGAGTTTTCTCCGCGCTAGACGGGGCAAGGACCTGTCAAATCGCGCGAGCCTCTTCCACGACCGGTAGAAACCTTCGTTTCGGTGTGGCATCGGCCACAGTGGATCGCGAGTAAGGAAGGCGGCTATCCATGTCGACATTCGCGTATCGATCGGGTCGCTCTTCAGCGAGGGTTGTGGTGCGTGCTCGGCGGGCTGCGAGAGTTGCATGTCGAGTGCAGCTAGCCTTACCGCCGCAATGTCTTTCGAACCAATCGTGGTGTGCCCCGCAAGTTCTGGGACCCGTTCTCGCAGGGCCAGCTCTAAGTCTTCGTCCCGGATCCGACCGGTTGTGAGATGAGTCAGGTACTCGTCAATCGTGCGCGTTGTAGCTGAGCCTGCAAGTTCTACAGCGTCAAACGGGGTGCTTTCCTTGCCGGCGAGAGGGTTGATCGCGATGAACGAATCGAGCGGCCAGGATGGCACGACGTCGTGGGCAGCTGACGCTACTTGTGTGCGGAGGATGAGGCTCATCAGATCCGTCCTTTCGAGAGGGTGCCGCGCGAGAGTGTTGCCGAAAGCGAGCGGGCATAAATCAGTTCGCGAATCGTGGTGTATCGGGTACTAGTTCGGGCCAAGACTTCAACAGTGATGAGTCCGACTGTGGGGATCACGAGAAGCCAGGGTGGGGCCCCTGGGCCGCTAGTGACGACAGCCAGTACTGTGCCGAACCAGTGAACAGCGACTGTGTACCCAAAGGAAACGGCGATGGTAACGATGAGCCCGAGGGCAAAGCTCCGCAGTGAGAAGTGGGTCAACAGTCCAGCACCGAACGCGACGCCCAAGGTGAGAGCGACGAACGTGAATAGACCAAGTTCCGCGGTGCTGATGGTGGGAGCGATGGCCGCTTTCGCGGCAACAAGGGATGCGAGAGGGGCAAGGACCGCCACCGCTACTGCGGTACCGATAGCAACAGGGCTCGCTGTCGTGGAGGTAGGAAGGTTTCGTCTGATGGCGTGCTCTCGCACTCCGCCACCCGCGCTCAGAAAGAGTGTCGACTTGAAGAGCGAGTGGGCGATGAGGTGGAAGATTGCCGCAGCATAAAGGCCCAATCCGCAGGTCATGATCATGAAGCCCATCTGGGCCATCGTGGAAAATACGAGCCGACCTTTGACGTCTGGCCGCACTAGCCGCACCGCGGATGCGTAGATCACGGTCGCCGCCCCTGCGAGAAAGACCACAATCAGGAGGGCCTGCTGAAGACTCACTGTCTCGGAGAACCGGAGGAGAAGGATCGCTCCGGCGTTGACTACTCCAGCGTGCATTAGCGCAGACACCGGGGTGGGCGATGCCAGAGTGAACGGTAGCCAGCCATGGAAGGGAATCTGACTTGATCGAGCGAGAGCGCTTGCCACGAGCAGGGCCGGTACAAGAAATTGCAGGGTGACAGGCATGGCCGACACGTATGAGGCGACTTCGCTCAGTGGCACGTCACCTCCGGCAGCGATCAGCACAATCGCTGTGCCGATCAGCAGCCCGGAATCGGCAATGCCGAAACGCAGTGCGGTGCGGCGCATACCGTCTTGTGCCTGCCCGAGGTGACGATAGGTAGCCAGCAGCGCCACCAGAGCACCACCGGCGCCAACCCAGGCCAATGCGAAGACGGACAGAGAACCAGCGCAGACCAGAAGAACGCTGAATGCCGTGACCATGTTGGTGAACACGATGAACCATGTTTGCCTAACGTCTCCGCGGAGGTAGCGCAGCGCGAAGACTTGGATGAGGGTGCTGAGGCCGAGCACCAGCAGTGACATGCTGACCGCAAGCGAATCCCATTGCAGCGCACCAAATTCGAGAGGATTGCTGCCCGGGTTCGTTGTGCTTCTGGCGATGCTGAGCGAAGCCACAGCGAGTAGCCCAACCCCGGTGATCCAGCTCGCTGCCAATCCGACGGCGTGCGAGCTCAGCTTGGCTTGGGAGAGAACACCCGAGACTACGACGGCGACCCATGGCGACATTATGGCGGCACTCAGACCTACAACGTCCACACCACATCCTCACTGTTCACGAAAACTAATACGCGAAAAACATAGCACATGTTATAAGTCCTGAATTGCAAGTGGTGCTAATTCTTTCGCCTGAGGTAGGGTTGGGGCATGGCCCAATGGACGTTCCTCACCAACCACGCGCATGTGCTCATGTGTGTGTCAGAGAACCCGAATGCACTGCTTCGGGATGTTGCGACTCAGGTGGGAATCACTGAGCGCGCAGCCCAGCGAATCGTCACGGAGCTTGAAGAAGCTGGGTACCTTGAGCGGGCGCGTGAGGGTCGCCGAAACTCATACCGACTCAATACTTCGATGCCGTTGAGGCATCCACTCGACACGGACTATCGAGTCGGGGAGCTGCTGGCGATGTTTGCTAAAGGTAAGGCTGAGTAGCACCGCCGCCAGCGGTTAGGCAAGCCCAAGCTTCTTGCGAAGAGACGCGACATGCCCGGTGGCCTTCACCGCATAGAGTGGAAGAGTAATTGCTCCAACTTCGTCGATGACAAACGTGGAGCGGATGACGCCAACAACCTGCTTGCCGTACAAGTTCTTTTCGCCCCACGCTCCGTACGCCTCGTGCACCCCGTGGTCGGGGTCGCTGAGCAGCGGAAAAGTGAGACCTTCCTGCTCCCGGAATTCGGTCAGCTTGTCGGGAGTATCGCGCGAAACTCCCAACACGGCATAGCCGTCTGACTGCAATGATCCGAGCTGATCGCGAAAGTCACACGCCTGCGTCGTGCAGCCGGGTGTCATGGCCGCTGGATAGAAATAGAGAATCACTTTCTTGCCAGCAAAGTCGCTCAATGACACCAGAGTGTTGTTCTGATCGGGAAGAGAAAATTCTGGTGCAGGACTGCCCGCGGTAAGTCGAGTATTTTCCGTCGTCATTGTGCTCCTTCGTAGCTTTAGACCATGGTAACGTTGTTCCTCGGTTGCCTAAGAGGGCAACCGCGCCAAGCACCTCTAGCTCAATTGGCAGAGCAACTGACTCTTAATCAGTGGGTTCCGGGTTCAAGTCCCGGGGGGTGTACAGACAGGCCAGTAAGTAAAAGGGTTCCGCTCGATTGAGCGGAACCCTTTTACTTTGGGGTCATGATTTAGTCATGATGACCCGCCGCCCACATGCGGCAACCGCGACTACCGTTCGGTAATTGGGAGGCGCCTGACTACCTATCGGTGATCGAATAGTGATTGACTACCGTTCCGTAATCAGATACTGTTTGATTACCGAACGGTAGTTGGGAAGTGGAATGCGCGCGCTAATCGAGAGACCCGAGGATTTGGGACGCTTTGTTCAGCGTATTCGGCGCGACGCCAGCTTGACCCAAAGGCAATTGGCGGGGGCCCTCGGCATCAGTCAGCGATATCTCTCGGAGCTCGAGGCGGGGAAACCCAAACGAGTCGACCAAGGCTATTTCGACGTGCTCCGCAAACTCGGAATCGTGCTCGCGGCGGAGACGCTCGACGATGGTTGGTCGGATGATGACTGAACGCGACCTTCCCGTCACGCTGTTCGGCACGCACATTGGGGAACTGATCTCGGTCGACAACAAG
>Ga0307487_1001910_pt1 | contig 14073 bp, 10 predicted proteins | sample CBIW12metaG_FD_203665 | JGI IMG/M metagenome (GOLD analysis project Ga0307487, IMG submission 203665) | Sea-ice brine microbial communities from Beaufort Sea near Barrow, Alaska, United States - CBIW 1.2 | ecosystem: Environmental > Aquatic > Marine > Coastal | place: USA: Alaska | collected... | reverse complement strand
CGGTGTTGAGGTCGAACCCTGTGGTGGGGACCCCGGCCGAGATGATGCCCTGCGCAAGGGGCAGCCCAACATATCCCTGGCCGACGACCACGGCTGTTGCGCTCGCGGTTACTGATGTCTGTGCTGCTACTGTTGGTGTTGAGGTGGGCATCTTCGTGACGACTCCAAGTGTAGGCGGGTGTGGAGCGGTGCTCGCGCTCCAGTCAAACACCGTACACCACGATTGACGGCAAATTAGAGGCTTTGTCACTCCGCTTCTTGCGTTGGTGAGCGCTTCTAGACCCCGCTCGCTCCCGATCAGATACTGTTGATTCGTGTTAAGCCGAACCCTACTTCGTTTCTTCTCTATGACCCTCCGCCAGAGAGTCGTGCTTGTGGCGGCCGCGGTAGTCCCCTTTGGAGCCGTTTTTGCGCTCCTGATTGGTGAGGCCTTCGCCGCGCCGGCCATTGGCGCGGTCGTGGCGCTGGGAATTATTATTGCGGGAGGTGGAGCCGCCGTTGTGTACGGGTTGAACTACCGCCGGTTGGCGAGAAGCCGGACCGCGGAAGTAGCCTCCATCACTGCGGTCCGGGATGTCGGTCATCGTCCGGCCCAGGCGATTATGGCAGGGGACCCGCATCTCATCGCAGACTCTGAGACGACCAATCGAATGCAGTGGCTCAGTGCACTCGCGAGGTTTCCTAACCAAGTGATTCGCGGTCACGGGTCGGCCTCTCGGACGGTGGCATCCCTTGACTACTTTTCGCTGCGGACCACGGATTGGCGGTTTGACTGGCACGCGATGCGCCTGATGCTCTCTGACCGAACCGTGGATGCTGAGACGACGCTCAAACTGCTCGGGCCGATTAACGGCAACTATGGCATCACGCTCGCCCGAATGATCCTCGCGCAGCAGGCGGGTGACGCTGAGCGGCTTTGCGCGATCCGATTGCTGCGCGTCTCGTCGATGGGGGTAAAACGACTCGCGGACACCAACCGTGAGATCGCGCTGCAGCTGCTTCTCCAGGTCGCCGGGGAGATGCCGCCGCATGAAGTCGCAGTGATGACAGGAGAGCTAGCCGCATTGATCCGCCTCGGAGATTATCCCGGTCGATTTCTACAACTTGATTTGCTCAACCCATGGACGATGGGACTCGGCGATGTACCTGAGGAACTCTGGCTCACCGCAGTTAATGGCATATTCATGCGATCAGGGCTGGAATCGATCCGCTTGCGTGGGACAGGCGCGACTGCATTTGATCGGTTGGACTCGCAGCCGGGCACCGTGGTGCCAAGAGGGCCACTTGTTTCTGTGATAATGACTTGCTACAACCCTGGTCCCTCGCTTGTTACTGCGGTGCGATCGATGATTGCCCAGACTTGGCAGTCTTGGGAGCTGATTGTCACTGACGACGCTTCGCCGGAGAACCCCACCGAGTATCTTGCGGATATCGCCGCGATGGATCCGCGTATCCATGTCATCCGAAACTCTGAAAACGTCGGCACGTATGCGCGACGCAATGAAGCGATTATTTCTTCGCGCGGTGATTTCATCACTATGCAGGACTCGGATGATTGGGTGCATCCGCGCCGGCTGGAGATCCAGATGCGTCACCTAATCGCCAACGACCAATCGCTCGCGAACCTCTCCCAATCCGTTCGGATGAGCGAGGATCTGATGTTCGTCCAGCCACGAGGTACGTCTATTAGGATCGCGGAATCGTCGTTGCTTTTCCGCAAGGAAGCCGTGGTCTCCCTGATCGGATATTTTGATTCGGTCCGAAAGGCTGCTGACAGCGAGTTCCGCCTCCGTCTCGAAGCGTCCCTAGGGGAGGAGATCCCGATCGTGGAAATCGAGGCGCCCCTTTCCTTGGTGCGGTTCGAACGGGAGTCTCTCTCGGCGTCCGACCTCGGCGACGGCTGGATGCACCCTGCGAGGATCGCATACCGAGGGGCGCAGGCGCAGTGGCGCCGCGAGCGGCTCGACGAAGGGTTGCCTCTCGTCGTGCGGTTCCCTCTGGAGGAGCGGCCCTTCCCCGCCCACCCGCACCTTGCAGGCGGTGCTCGACCAATACACGACGTCGATGTGCTGTTCGTTCTTGACACGACCGGGCGAGGTGCGGCCGAAGCCGTAGTTTTCGATACCCTAGCCGACATCTGTGCCCTGCTCGACGCCGGCCTGCGGATCGGAGTTCGTCGTGCGATAGCGCTTGGTGAGCTACGTTCACTCGAATCCACGCATGAAGCGCTTCAGAGCCTGATAAATGCCGGGAGTATCGTAGAAGCCCTCGTGATCGACGAGACGAAGGCAGCGCTCGTCGTCGTGCGACACCCGGACTGCTTGACCGGAATCGGTGAAAGTGAGGTGCGAGTTGAGACTGATCTAATCGTGGTCGTTGGCGGTCGACGCGTCATTCCGAATGCGTACACCGCCCTCGGGCTCGCGAATCTTGGAGCCGATCAACAAGATGTCACGTGGTTGACACCATCGGCATGGTCTATCGAGTTGGCGAAGCTGTGTGACGAGAGTGTGAAGAGCGATACAATGTTGGTGTGACTGACGTACTGCTAATTGCCGTGTTAGTTCTCGTTCTCGGCGCGGGAGCACTGGTGCCTGTCGTCGCGTCACGGGCTCGAGCCGCGGTGGATAGGAGGACTATGCGGTTGGAGCGGAAGCTTGATGAGCTGATTCGACGGTCGGTACCAGATGACATTATTGCTCCCATCGCAGCTGAATTCGCTGGCGTGTTCGCCCATCACTCGTCGACGATGAGCGCGGACCTCGCCAAAATGGCGAGTACCGTGAACGATCAGGTAGACAAGCGGACGGTCGCGATCCAGCCAGGCAAGCACAGCGCCGAGCAACGCACTCGGAGGGCCGTTGCTCAGGATGTGCATGCACTCCTCTCGCTACACTCCGGGTTGCCGCTCGAGCGAGAATCGCTGATGCTGAGCGGGTATGCGGCCGCTCCTGACACAATCTTGCACCTCACCACCCTCGTTGCAGCCCTTCCTGACGATGCCCTCGTTCTGGAGCTCGGCAGCGGACTCTCGACCGTGTGGATGGCCTTGGCCGCCCACCGCGAGGGTCGCGGCATACGAATCGTGTCGATCGATCATGACGAGTGGTGGGGTGCCGAGACCGCTGGGGCTCTCGATCGGCTTGGGCTCCGTGACGTGGCCGAGGTGCGCATAAGCCCGCTCGCGCCTCTGCCCGGGGCGGCGGAGGGCGACGTGCCTTGGTACGGGCTCGGAGAGCTTGATGGGCTCGATGATATTCATCTTCTCGTCGTCGACGGCCCTCCCGCGTCGACGGGGCGTGACGCGCGCTACCCTGCCGTGCCGTGTCTGGCGGATCGTCTTGCAGCTGAGGCGCGCATCCTGCTCGACGACACCGACCGCCCAGCGGAACGCGCAATCGGTGAGCGGTGGCTTGCCGAGCTCGGTGCCGAGCGTGACGCAGTCGTCGAGCGTGTACTCGAACGCACGACGGTGATTCGAGTCGGGATACGACCGCCTAAGCAGACGGAAGCACCCCGCTAGACTCAAGGGGTGCAGATGCGAGAGTTGAGCGTTTCTGGCGCGTTCGTAGCGACGCCCCTTCTGTTTGCTGACGACGGGGGTGTGCGTTTCTCGATGAGGATTCGGTCGTATTCCTCCTCACCGGCATCATGCGGCATTGGGCTCCGCAGCTCGCGCGGGAGAGAATCATCAAGCCGCGTACCACTACTGGCTATGAACCGGGACCGTGACTGTTTGCAGCGGCTGCGCGGTGGCCGAACTTGAGGCCGTGGATTAAAGTGCTGTGCGATCGGATGACGCTGCCTCGCCGAGCGGTCGCACTCGCGGCGCTCAGCGGCCCCGTAGTCATTGTGTTGTTGTTATTGATAGGTATTGCCGCCGGTGCCGAGCGGCTCACTGCGCTGATCGTCCTCATTTATCTCTTTCTTGTAGCTCTCGCCGGAGCCGTGCTTGTGCTGCGCTGGCGTCGCCGGCGCGCGCGCACTCTCGATGCCTACGCATTCCATGGTGTTATCGCCGGGCCCGCACGGGCGGCGCTTGGCCCACAGAGCATGATGCCATCACCCGCGCTCACCAGTCTGCGCATCGCGGCTGGGCTTCATAGTTTTTCACTTCCGGCGCTTTTTGCCTTCGGTGCTGCCACGCGCACTAATCTGGCGCGCGACATCCTTGCCGCCCGAGCGACCGCATTCCGTACCGATGGGGATGGCCTTGTTGCAGCTCTCGCCGCAGCGTCTTCGACCGATGATTTGCGGCGCGCACTTGGCCCAGTCGATCTGCCCGTATTTATCGCGTTCCTGCGCGTTCTCGCCGGGTCGGCCGACGATCCAGTGTCCCAGCTCGCGCTACGCAACGGAGCGCTTCTCGCCGGCGGCCACCCTGACACTCTCGTCCTGCGACCCGATGACCGGCGAATTCTCGTCGAGCGTCTGCTGCTTGCTGAGGAGCCTGCTGCAGCCGCCCGTGTCCTCGAGGCAACGGGCTCACTCGCCGCCCCCGAATGGTTATTGGGGCTCGACACTCTGCATCCTGACCGAAATGGTGCCGCTGCGGGGGACGAAGTGCTGTGGCTTACTGCGCTCAACGCTCTCTACTTCCGCAGTGGGCTCGAGCCGCTGCGGCTATCCGGCCACGGACCCACACGCCTAGACCGTCTGATTGCGGATACTGTCGCAGCGGTCGACGAGGGGCCAACAATCAGTATTATCATGACCTGCTATCACCCGGGTGTCGAGTTGGAAACCGCAGTGCGTTCGGTCATCGCGCAAAGCTGGCAGCGCTGGGAACTCATCATTGCCGATGACGCGTCCGGCAATAAGTACGAACTGGTGCTCGAGCGTATCGCCAGTCTCGACGGGCGGATTCGCGTACTGCGGGCACCCGAGAATCGCGGCACCTATGTGCGGCGCAACGACGCGCTCGCCGCGGCGGTTGGCGAGTTCGTAACCATGCACGATTCAGACGATTGGGCGCATCCTCGCCGACTCGAACAACAGGCGCACCACCTCATGTCGCGACCCGCCCTGCTCGCGAACCTCAGCCGATCGATAAGGGCGACCGACGCTCTTCGAGTCGCGCAGCCGCGCGGTACGCTCTTGCGTTTGACGGAAACTTCGCTGCTGTTTAGGCGTGAACAGGTCATCGAGCGTATCGGTTGGTTTGATGCGGTTCGTAAAGCCGCTGACACCGGTTTTCGCCTACGGATCGAAGCGATCAGTGGCTCACCGGTACCCGTCATTGACGTCGAGGCGCCGTTGTCAGTTGTGCGCTTCTCGCGCGGCTCTCTCAGCGGTGCCGAGCTCGGTGACGGCTGGATGCACCCGGCGCGCGTCGCCTACGCTAGCGCCCATAGTCACTGGCTTGCCCGCGAGAGCGCCGCCGGGCGCGCAGGATACCTTGAGCAGAATCCAGACAGCCGCGCCTTCCCCGCCCCGGCCGTGCTTCTTGGCCAGTCGGTTGTGACCCGAGATATCGACCTACTGGTTGTCGTCGACGTGCGCGCCAACGAGAAGATGGCCGCCCGCGATCGCCACGGTGACAGAGCGCTGGCTGAGTGGTGCGAGTCCGGACTGCGAGTCGGTATCATGCGCAGCGACTCGATCGCTCCGCTTCCGCTTCCGCACACGGCACGGTCAGCAGTCCAGGAGCTCATCAACGAAGGGACTGCCATCGAAGTCCTTCATGGTGAGCATGTCTCCGCCCGTCTGGTGATCGCACTACGGTCTGAGTGTCTGCTGGGCCTTCCGCCGAGCGCTCCCTCGATATCCTCGACGGAGCTGATTCTCATCGACGATGACCACCGCGAGCAGCCTGGAGTGCTCAATAATGCGTCATTACTGCGCCCCGAGATCGATCGTGCCGCTAGCCGTCTCGCCCCTGATGCGGTGGCGCAATCGTTGCGAATCGACGGTGCAAGCGCGGCAGTCCGCGCGCTCCTCGCTGCAGATTTGGCTGACGAGGCTCGTTAGTTACGGCCGAGTCTGCGGCGAACCGCGGGTCGCGGGTCGCGGAGCACTCGACTGAAGCGACGGCCCCACCGACGTTGGCCTGCGAAAAGTCGCAGCAGTTTCGGCGCCTTAACAATGGCGAGTTTCTCGAGCGACTCTAGCCAAAAGCGACGGTGCTCGGGGACTATAGCGGAAGGTGCTGCACGCGTGGCCTCAAGTGTGTCAATGACATCGTCGACGTCGAGCGTCGCCGTCATGAGGTAGTCGGCGCGGAGGCGCGCCGCCACGCGCATCGATTCTGCGCGCTGTGGGTCTAAGCAGAATTTTGCGAGCAACTGGACGAGGTCGTCAATATCGTCGGGATCGAACAGTTCGCCGTTTACTCCCGACCCGACAAGTTCTACGCTGCCCCCAGTGTTACTCGCGAGCACCGGACGGCCAACCGCGAGTGCCTCGAGCGTCGCGCGCCCGAACGCCTCCCGATCTGATGGGGTCACACAAAGTTCGGCGGCCGCCATGAAAGCGAACGGGTTATCTTGTTCGCCGACGAAGCGGATGCGATCCCCAACCCCAAGTCGAGCGGCTCTTCGTCGCAAGATACGATCGCCGCCTCGGTGCAGAGTTTCTCCCACGAAGCAGGCGTCGACTCGCAACCCTAAGGCAGCAAGCCGACCGATAGACTCGATAACCCGCCACTGGCCCTTACTGCCATCGATTCGTCCGACCACAGCGATTCTCAATCCCGCATTCTCGGCAAAAGGAGGCACAGTCAGCGGCTCGTCAGCGAGGCTGCGTACTTGATCCAGATCGACCCACGGATAGGCTACTCGCAATTTTTCTACGGGCACGAATCTCTTGAGCTCATTGCGGACGGCAACCGAGTTGGCGAACACGGTGACCGACAGGTCGCCGAGGTCCCGCAACGCGCGGTCGCGGCCGTCCGGGAAGTGGAAACCTTGCGCGGCATCTCCGAACTCGCGCACGAACCACGCGTGCGGAATGCCTACGACGGCGGCAGCGAGCGCACCCCACGGCGCGACGAGCGTATTGGTCACGACTAGCTCCGGCCGCGACTCGCGTAGCAACTCGATCAGTCGTAGTGTGGCTCGGGCATTGTCGCGCTCACGAAGGCGCGCTTGAGCAGCGCCGCCCTCTTGATCGAATACAGCCCACCCCGAGTACGGGATTACTTCTGCGCGCCAGCCCCGGCTACGAATTGCTTTCGCAATCGCACCGCCAGGTGTAGGCGTCACAACTATCGGGATCACGTTACGGTCGCGATCAGTCCAACGGTCTATGACGGAGAGAAGCGAAAGCTCCGAGCCGCCGAGGTAGTTGGACGACATGTGATTGATAAACACCACTTTCAAGCCGAACCGCCCTCTCCAGGATACCGCCTTCGGCAGAACTGCACTGGTGGTTGTCCTATAATAGTAACGTTACCGTGCGTCGAAGGGTTCGGATGCAGTACCTGAAAGAGCTCGTCGCCACGCGCGAGTTGCTCGCCAACCTCACGATGAGGGAGGTAAAGGGCCAGTATCGTCGCACAGCGCTGGGGCAGTTGTGGTCAGTAATAAACCCGATAGCGACAATGCTCGTCTATACCGTCGTGTTTTCGGTGATCTTCAACGCTCGACCACGTCCAGGCGATCCGAGCGGAATCGACATTTATCCGCTCTGGCTCATGTCGGGGCTCCTCGCTTGGACCTTCTTCACCCGCGTAGTTAATACTGGTATGAGTTCGATCGTAAGTAATGCGGGCCTCATCAAGAAGGTCTACTTCCCGCGTATGCACCTGCCGCTTTCCGTGGTGCTTTCGACCGGCATCACGTGGAGCGTTGAGCTTTCAGTGCTGACAGTAGCGATCTGGATCTTCGGTGGATTCCCTATACCTTGGCTGCCTCTGGTCGCAGTTGCAATGCTGCTGCTCGCGATGTTTGCGGTCGGACTCGCGATGCTGCTCGCCGTGCTGAACGTGCATTTTCGCGACACAAAACACTTCGTGTCGATCATTTTGCAGATGTGGATGTACTTGACGCCGATCATTTATCCGATTCAGCTTGTGGTAGACGCGTCCGCGCGTCACGGTGCTTGGCTTCTCGACCTTTACCGGCTCAATCCGATGCTGCGGTTCGTCGAGGTGTTTCGCAATCTGCTCTACGACAATCGACTGCCGGACGTTGGCGACTCACTGTATTGCCTTGGTACAGCCGTCATCGTGTTCACGTTAGGGTATTGGGTGTTCTCCCGGAACGAAAAAGGATTGGCGGAATTGCTGTGAGTGAACCCGCCGTCATCGTGGACAATGTCTCGAAGAAATTTCGGCTCTATCGCGAGCGGAACCAGACGCTAAAGTCAGCGATCTTGCGTGGTCGAAAGTCGGTCAGCGAAGATTTCTGGGCCGTTCGGGACGTTTCTTTCGAAGTCCCCCACGGCGAAACGTTCGGCCTGATAGGCCGCAATGGGTCGGGTAAGTCGACGCTCCTGAAGACGCTCGCACGTATTCTCTATCCCAACCATGGTTCGATCACAATGAACGGCAAGGCCGCAGCGCTGCTTGAAGTCGGAAGCGGGTTTCATCCGGAACTCAGCGGGCGCGAGAACATTTACCTCAATGGCTCGATCCTTGGCCTCACGAAGAAGGAGGTCACCGCCCGGTTGGACGAGATCATAGACTTTTCAGGGGTCGAAAAGTTCATTGACCAGCCGGTTAAAAACTACTCCTCGGGCATGTATGTGCGTTTGGGTTTTTCGGTCGCTGTCCACACCCGGCCCGATATCCTTATCGTTGACGAGGTGCTCGCTGTCGGTGATGGGGCGTTCAAGGAGAAGTCGCGTCAGAAATTTATCGAATTCACTGGCGAAGGACGAACGGTAATCCTGGTCACGCATTCACTTGCGCAGGTTCGCTCTATGTGCACGCAGGTTGCGTGGCTCGATCACGGGCGGCTGCGCGAGGTCGGCGACTCGGCAACCGTTACCAAGAACTACGAAGCGAGCCTTAAAGAGGAGCGGGAATAGATATCCGCATCTTTGGACTCTATCTTCGACCCCTAGCGGATTGGCACACCGATTTTCGTCGGTGCAGTGTGGCAGAACACGGCGCGGGCGTAAAAGAAATTTGACTACTGAGTATTAACGAGACGCGCGTGAGATTGCTCTAGGTAGTTCTCTGGAGATGATGGCGCGAGATTGAATGCCACGCTCCCGCTCGGGAGCGATACCTCGGGAGCGATACCTCGGGATCACCTCGGACACCGCGTCAGCGGGCCGGCGGTGAGAGCCACGGCGACAGTGAAGGGGCCGTCGACGTGACCGGCGAGAAGGCACGACGTCGCCGAACGGTTACCGCAGTGGCTGACGGGATGTTAACCCTTTGATTGTCCACTTATCCGAGAGCAGCGACGCCTGCGGCGCAAGCCACCTCGACGGCACTGAGCGACAGTAGCGCGATGATGGCCCATGAGATGAGGGCGACAGCGAGTGCACGACCGCCCGTGCGAATTAGTGTGTCGATGCTGATCGCGGCACCGAGTGCGAACAGGGCCATACCCAACACGAGTTCTTGGCCGTAGGCGGCAACCTCAAGGAAGCCATCGGGCAGCGGCACGAAGGTACGCACCAGAACGGCAGATAGGAAGCCGACGACAAACAGGGGCAAGATCGCAGGGCGCTTCACTGCCTTGGGAACGGCGCCAGCGCCCCGCAAGTCACCCGAAGCGGCAGCAGCTGAACTCGTCGAAGCCGCTGCGGTCTCCACGCCCTCTGCAGAGGCAGCATTGGCCGCGGCCTTACGGTCGCTACGAGCAACAAGAATACCGGCGAGAGCAACCATCGGGGCGAGCATGGCCACCCGCGTCAGCTTCACTACAACGGCAACGGCGAGAGCGGTTGCCCCCGCGATTTGGGCTGTGGCTACGACCTGGCCGACATCGTGCACACTCGCGCCCACCCACATCCCGAACTCGGCAGCATCGAGACCGAGCAGTGGGCGCAGTGCGGGCAGTAAAGCGATGGCTAAGGTTCCGCACAGGGTGACGAGAGCGATCGGCGTTGCAGTGTCGGAGTCTTTTGCGCGTGTCATGCCCGCCATCGCGCCAATTGCTGAGGCGCCACAGATCGAAAACCCGGCAGCAAGCAGCATCGGTTGTTGACCGGGGAGGCGCATCATCCGGCCGAGCCCCCAGGTGAAGAAAAACGTGATCACAACGATCGCCACAATCATGCCGAGCACCAGCCCGCCCAGCTCCGCGATAGTCATCAAGCTGAGCTTGAAGCCCAACAGCACAACACCGATACGCAGCAAACGGCGGGCAGCAATTGCCAACCCCGGTTTCACGGTTGTGCGCACCGAATCGCGCCATGGCAGTGCTGTGAAGAGGATGCCCAACACCACACACGCCGTCAGCGTGGGAATAGCGGGAACCGCAAAGCTAATCAGCAGGGCAAGGCCAAAGGCACCAAGCGCGAGGGTCAGGCCAGCAGAGTTGCGTCGCAGGGCAGCGCTGGTGGCTGCCCTATTCACCGTCGAGACTCAGTTTTCTGAGCAGCGAGCTCAGCCGTTCCTGTTCGCCGGCAGACATGCGCGAAAGCAGCGCCGTCTCATCGTGCACGAGCGACGTAATCGCCCCATCGACGCGCTCGCGACCCCTCGCCGTCATCGCCACAATTACACCGCGGCCGTCATTTGGATCGGTGCGACGCTCCACCAGATAACGAGAGACCATGCGGTCGATGCGGTTCGTCATCGTTCCGCTTGACACCATCGTCTGCTGAACAAGAGCGGTGGGGCTCAACTGGTAGGGGGAACCCGCTTTGCGCAGGGCAGACAGAACATCGAATTCCCACGGCTCAAGTCCAGAAACAGCGAAAGCCACCTTGCGGGCCCGCTCCAAGTGCTTCGCTAATCGGCCAACCCGGCTCAGAACATGCAACGGGGCAAAGTCGAGATCGGGGCGCTCTCGCGACCACGCTTCGACAATTCGGTCGACTTCGTCACGTTGAGGCATCCGGTTATTATCTCAGTTTCGATACCCCGATATGTGCAGCTACCCGGCCGGGAAGGGCCCACAATCGTGTGCGAAGGCTCCGAATCGGGCAAGATTGGACGACACAGCCTTAATGATCTGGCAGAATTGATGAGTGCCTTCGGGCGCGGTCCGCTTTGGTGTAATGGCAGCACGGCAGCCTTTGGAGCTGTCCAGTCTAGGTTCGAATCCTAGAGGCGGAGCTTTTACTCACCTTCAGCCCACTTCTGCATCGACGTTTTGAGCGGCGCTCATTCAGGGCACAATAGCTGTATGACCGAACACACACTCGCCGTCATTGTTCTCGCCGCAGGCCAAGGCACCCGCATGAAGTCTGCGAAGCCCAAAGTCTTGCACCGCCTCGCCGGTCGCGAACTTATCGGGCACGTGGTGGCTGCTGCGCGCGAACTGAACCCTGACCACGTGATCGCCGTTGTGCGACACCAGCGCGACGAAGTTGTTGCTACGTTGTCTGAGCTCATGCCCGACATCCTCATCGTCGATCAAGATGACGTTCCCGGCACCGGTCGTGCCGTAGAAGTTGCGGTTAATGCGCTGCCTGCCGACTTTGAGGGGGATGTCGTGGTCGTCAGCGGTGACGTGCCGCTTCTCGACTCAAACACCCTGACCGCGCTCCTCGCGCAGCACCGCGCGCAGTCCGCCGCCGCCACCGTGCTCTCAGCGATCCTTGATGACGCCACCGGCTACGGCAGAGTCGTGCGTGGCGCCGATGGTGGCCTCGATCGCATCGTCGAGCAAAAGGATGCTACTGCTGACGAAATCGCGATCACCGAAATCAACTCGGGCACTTACGTGTTCCGGGTTGGCCCACTGCGCGAACAACTTGTGCGCATCACTACCGACAACGCCCAGGCCGAAAAATACATCACCGATGTTATTGGTCTACTTCGTGGCGTTGGAGCCACTGTTTCGGCAATGCCCGTCACCTCTGGATGGATGGTCGCCGGCGTCAACGATCGCGTGCAACTGGCAGAAGCTGCCCGCCGAATGAACGAACTCATCGTGCAGAAATGGCAACGTGCGGGCGTCACTATCGAAGACCCCGCAACGACGTGGATTGATGCAGACGTCACCCTCAACCCTGACGTCGAAATTCTGCCCGGCACCCAGCTCAAGGGAGCGACCCTTGTGCAGTCCGGCGCCATCATCGGGCCAGACACCACGCTCGTTGACTGTGAAGTTGGCGAAAATGCTGTCGTGAAACGCACTGACGCAACACTCAGCGTGATCGGAGCTGGGGCATCTGTTGGACCGTTCGCATACCTACGCCCGAACACCACACTCGGTGTCGGCGGCAAGATCGGAACCTTTGTAGAAACCAAAAATTCCACAATCGGCGATGGCAGCAAGGTGCCACACCTCAGCTATATCGGCGATACCGAAGTTGGGGAGCAGTCAAACATCGGCGCCGGAACGATAACCGCAAATTACGACGGAGTGAACAAAAGCCGAACGGTCGTTGGCGCCCACGTGAGAAGTGGGGCGCACAACGTCTTCGTCGCTCCGGTTAGAATTGCTGACGGAGCGTACACCGGAGCAGGTTCGGTCATCCGAAAAGATGTGCCGGCAGGTTCGTTGGGTATTAACGTCGCTCCACAGCGCAACATCAGTGGCTGGGTTGAAACCAATCGGGCGGGAACTGCAGCGGCTCAGGCAGCCAAAGCAGCAAGCGACGATTCTGACGCCTGACCGACGAACGCCGTAATCGCGGCAGAGAGCGAGTCCCCACGTGGCCAGCATCAAGATCTCCGGTCAAAAGCGACTCGTGCTTGTCTCCGGGCGGGCACACCCCCAGCTCGCGCTCGACATCGCTTCGGAGCTCGGTAGCGACCTCGTTCCCACCGATGCGCGCACCTTCGCGAACGGCGAAATCTACGCGCGTTACGACGAAAGTGTTCGTGGTTGCGACGCCTTCGTCATCCAGTCCCACACAGAGCCAATCAACGAGTGGCTCATGGAACAACTGATCATGGTGGATGCCCTCAAGCGGGCCTCTGCGAAGCGCATCACCGTTGTCTCGCCCTTCTACCCCTACGCCCGTCAAGACAAGAAGGGTCGTGGGCGCGAACCGATCAGTGCCCGACTCATTGCTGACCTCTACAAAGCTGCCGGTGCCGACCGCATCATGAGCGTCGACCTGCACGCCGCCCAGATCCAGGGATTCTTTGACGGCCCCGTTGACCACCTTTTTGCCATGCCAGTGCTGCTTGAGCACTTTCGCAAACTACTCGATCCGTCAACCCTGACCGTTGTTAGCCCCGATATGGGCCGTGTGCGTGTGGCCGACATCTGGAGTGACAAGCTCGGGGCGCCCCTAGCAATCATCCACAAACGTCGCGACCCACTCGTGCCAAACAAGGTCACCGTTCATGACATTGTCGGTGACGTTGATGGCCGCGTCTGCCTAATCGTTGACGACATGATCGACACCGGCGGCACGATCGTTAAGGCAGCCGAAGCGCTCAAACGTGCTGGAGCCCTCAAAGTAGTTGTGGCCGCGACTCATGCGATCTTCTCTGACCCCGCACCCACGATTTTGCAGAGCGACTTCATCGACTCTGTTGTCGTCACCGACACTTTGCCAATTCCTGAGCACAAGCGGTTTCCCACGCTCACCATCCTGCCGATCGCACCAATGCTGGCCCGCGCCATCCACGAAGTCTTCGATGATGGCTCGGTCACCTCGATGTTCGACGGCGCAGCCTAAACACTCACACGTTCTACGCTGCGCACTGTGTAATTGAGTGCGGCACACAGGCATAGAGTTTAGGCATGACTGCGTTGTCCGACCGCCCATGGCTCGCAAACTATGCCGATGGTGTGCCTCACGAAATCCCACTGCCCGATGGATCGCTCTATGATCTGGTTGCGGCATCCATCGCTGAATACCCGAGTGGTGTCGCGCTCGAATTCTTCGGTAGAGAGACCACCTACGCTGAGCTTGGCGAGCAGATCGAACGTGCGGCCGAGGGCCTTCGCCTGTTGGGCGTGCAAAAGGGCGACAGGGTGGCGCTCGTGCTGCCGAACTGCCCGCAGCATGTGGCTGCTTTCTACGCGGTGCTGCGGCTCGGCGCGA
>Ga0307487_1001908_pt1 | contig 14080 bp, 12 predicted proteins | sample CBIW12metaG_FD_203665 | JGI IMG/M metagenome (GOLD analysis project Ga0307487, IMG submission 203665) | Sea-ice brine microbial communities from Beaufort Sea near Barrow, Alaska, United States - CBIW 1.2 | ecosystem: Environmental > Aquatic > Marine > Coastal | place: USA: Alaska | collected... | reverse complement strand
GCCAGATCGAGTCCGACCGTGATAATCTCCGACATGACCGCTCTCCTTTGTGGATCGTTGCAGACCCACCTTGGCACATCGATGCCGCCGGAGGGCGGTTACATCATCAAAGCCGGCCGCATTACCGGCGATGCCTATGTCTGTGCCATGGGCAGCTATGCGGTGGATGTGCTGAACCCGATCGGGGTGAAACTGCCGGTTTATCCGGTCAAAGGTTATTCGGTGACGATTCCGGTGGCCGATGACCGATTTGCCCCGCAATCCACCATCATGGACGAAGCCCACAAGGTGGCGATCACCCGATTGGGCGATCGTATCCGTGTGGCTGGTCAGGCCGAAATTGCCGGTTATTCCAACCGTCTTGGCCCCCATGCCACCGGTACGGTGAAACATTTGATCGGCGATCTGTTTCCCCGGGGCGGCGATCTGTCCAGGGCAGAGGGATGGACCGGATTGCGCCCGATGACGCCCGACGGCACCCCGGTTCTGGGGCCGACGCAATATGACAATCTGTTCGTCAATACCGGCCACGGCACCCTTGGCTGGACAATGGCCTGCGGGTCAAGCCGGGCGGTGGCCGATGTCGTGCTGGGCAAGACGCACGAAATTTCGCTGGATGGCCTGATGGCGGCGCGCTACGCGCACTGAGCCCAAAACACTGACCGGCCACACCTATGCAGGGGGTGGCCGGCGGGCGCGAAACACACCCTAGCTGCGTATATGGCGGATCAGGCGCCGAATTGCGGGAGCCAGCGACCACAGCATAAAGATCAGCGCCATGGCCATGATCGTGCCACTGATCGGACGGGTAAAGAACACCGTCCAGTCCTGATGCGAATTCGCCATCGAGGTCAGGAAGTACCGCTCGGCCAGGGGGCCGAGGATTACCCCCAGCACCAGCGGCGCCGAGGGAAAGCCTACCCGCTTCATTCCCCAGCCCAGCACGCCGAAGGCAAGGCAGGCATAGACGTCAAAGATGTTGTTGCGCACGCCATAGGCGCCCACGACGCTGAGCACGATGATGAACGCCGCCAAGATCGCCGGGGGGGTGCGCATCAGAAAGGCAAACATCTGCGCCACGCCGATACCGGCGCCAATCATCAGCACGTTGGCGATGATCATCGCGGCAAAGATCGTGTAGACCATCGTCGGGTCCATGATGAACAGCAGCGGTCCGGGGTTGACCCCGTGCAGCATCATCGCGGCCAGCATGATGGCAGTGGCCGCGCTGCCCGGAATTCCGAGCGTTAGCAGGGGGATCATCGCGGCACCGGTGGTGGCGTTCTTGGCGGCTTCGGGGGCGGCCAGGGCTTCGTCGATGCCGGTGCCGAATTCATCGCCGCGTTTTGACACCTGTTTCTCGATCCCATAGGCGATCACGGCGCCGGGAGTGGCACCGGCACCCGGAATCATCCCGATCAGACAGCCGATGCCGGTGCCCCGCGCGATGGCCCCCTTGACCCCCAGAATATCGGCCAGTTTCGCGCCGATCGCCTTGCCGCCGGTTTTCTTGGGCCGCAGGTCGCGGTCAGTGGCCAGCAGGTCGACAACCTCGCCAATCGCGAACAATCCGATCATCACAACGACAAAGCGAATGCCGCTTTCCATTTCTGGCACCCCGAAACTGAACCGCGCCTGACCATACAGCGGATCGATCCCGACAGTGCCCACGGCAATGCCCAGCAGCAGCGAGACCATGGTGACGATGGGTTGATCCTTGGCAATTGCGATGACGCTGACCAGACCCAGAAGGGTGGCGGCAAAGAATTCGGGTTGCGAGAATTTCAGCGCAAAGGTGGCAAACGGGGCCGACAGAAACGCCAGCATTAGGGCGCTGACCAGTCCGCCGGTGGCCGAGGCGGTGACGGCGATGGTCAGGGCTCGTTTTGCTTCGCCCCGCTTGGTCATCGGGTATCCGTCCCATGTGGCGGGCAGGGATGCCGGCGTGCCGGGTACGTTGATCAGGATTGCCGAGATCGATCCGCCGAAAACGCCGCCGACATAGATGCCGCCAAGAAACAGCATCGATTGCGTCGGTTCCATCACGTATGTAAACGGCAGCGCCATCGCCATCGCATTGACGAACGAGATGCCGGGCAATGCCCCTGCCACTACCCCGACCAGCAGGCCGGTGACGATGGTCAGAAATGCCCAGATTTCGAATGCGGCCAGAAACCCGCCGCCCAGCAACTCAAGCGCAGCCATGCCGTTTCCTTTATGTTCAGTAGATGCCGGTTGCGCGCAGCAACCAGATGCTGAAAGTGTCGAATGCTCCGACACCGCGTGGCAGGGGCATCAGCGCAAGCCCCATGAACAGCCACAACAGGGCCACCGTGCCGATCAACGACACCGGAACCACGACCAGTGGTTTGCGCACGCCGCCGAACAGGCACCAGACGGCGATGAACACCGCGGTGGCCACCGAAAATCCGGCGATCGGCATCAGCCAGCCGTAGGCGACGATCATCACCAGCCCGACCAGCGCCTTGCCAAAGTGATACTCGCCATCCTCGGCGGGCATGCTCAGGGTCGGGCGGCGCCCGGCCCGGCCCAGCGCCCAGATGTCGCGCGCGATCCACAGCGCTGAAAAGAACGCCAACCCCAGCAGCATGGCGCGCGGCCAGGCAGCAGGGCCAAGACCAACGGCGGTGGGCCGCTGGTCGCTTTCAAACATCATCCCCGGCAGGATCAGCGCCATCGCCAGCAGCCCAATGGCCACCAGCGACGGCAGATGCTGGACCAGGCCAGAGGGGGTGCGCCCCCCGGCCCGGGGCGTCACGCCGGATTTGTCAGACAGCGGTGCAGACGCCATGGTCCGATACCGCTCAGTTGGCCAGCTGTTCGGCGATCAGCGCGCGGAAATCCCTGACCATCGCCTGGGCCGCATCGCCGGTGACCGGTGTGATGCAGGTGTAGGTGCTGGAGCAGAATTCCTTCCAGTCGTCCGACGCGGTGGCGGTTGCCACGGCCTCGGCCAGTTTCGCGACTATTTCAGGTGGCGTGCCGGCCGAGACGGCCAGGCTGCGATAGTTGTCGAGCCCCGAGATATCGATGCCCAGCTCGGCTGAGGTTGGAACATCGGGAAACTCGGGGTGCCGCTTGTCCGAGAACACGACGACCGGGATCAACTGCCCCCCCTTGATGAACTGGCCCACATCGCCGGGTTCTTCATAGATTGCCGAGGTATGGCCGCCGATCGGCGAGGCATAACGTTCGGCCGGGGCCTGAAACGGCACGTTCTCCATGGTGACGCCGGCATCTGCCAGCAGTTTCAGCGTCACATCGTCCTGGGTGCCATAGCCCGAAGTGGCGACGGTGATCGCGCCGGGGTTCGCCTTGGCGAATTCGAACAGCGCCTCTGCCGTCTGGTGCGGGCTGTTGGCCGGCACGAACAGGAACGACGGCGAGCTCTGGATCACCGAGATCACCTCGAAATCCTCGGGCTTGTTGTCGCCAAGGCCCGAGGCCCAGCTGGCCACGGTCAGCGAAATCAGCGTACCGATGGTATAGCCGTCGGCAGGGTTGGTGCGCAGTTGCGTCAGCCCGGCATTGCCCGAGGCGCCACCAACGTTGGACACCGGAATCGACACGCCCAGCGATTCTTCCATCAGGCGCGCCATGGTGCGCCCCATCACATCGGAACCGCCGCCGGGGCCGAAGGTCACGATCATTCCGACGGGCCGGTCGGGATAGGTCTGCGCGGTTGCCGCGCCGCCAAATGCCAACGCGCCGGCCAGAACTGCGGTGCTCAGCGTGGTCTTTGCAAAACGTGTAGTCATGTCGTCCTCCCTTTGGTGTTGTCTTGCCCGGTGCGCCATTGTGGTCTTGCCGGGGGTCTTTTGCGCTGCTGCTCCCTCCTCCCGAGGGGCCGCAGCATCGTCTAACCGGTGATCTGGGCCAGCCTCAGCCGCTGAATCTTGCCCGAGGGTCCCTTGGGCAGATCGTCCAGAATATGAATGATATCCGGGCATTTGTATTTGCCCAGCTTTTGCGTGCACAGATCGATCAATTCGTGCTGGCTGACCGTTGCTCCGTCGCGCAGTTTGACCGCCGCCTCGACCCGCTCGCCATAGCTGGAACAGGGGCGGGCAAAGGCCGCGGCCTCGACCACGTCGGGGTGAGAATACAGCGCTTCGTCCACCTCGCGGGGGGCAATGTTTTCGCCGCCCTTGATGATCAGTTCCTTCAGGCGACCGGTGACAAAGACATAGCCATCGGCGTCGATTTTGCCCAAATCGCCGGTCCGCAGCCAGCCGGTGTCGGTGAAGGTGCCCTTGGTCGCGTCGGGGTTCTTGTAGTACTCCAGCATCACGTTCGGCCCGCGAACTGCAATCTCGCCCTCGATATCGGCGGCCAGGGGCGCCATGTCGGGCCCCAGGATCGCAACCTCATTGCCATAGGCCATGCCGGGCGAGCCGATCTTGCGCAGGCCCGGGGGCAGGGGGTTCGACAGTATCTGCGCTGCCGTTTCTGTCAGGCCCATGGTTTCGATGATCGGAATGCCAAAGCGGGTTTCAAACGCGGCTTGGGTTTCCACGGCCAAGGCAGACGAGGCCGAGCGCCCGAATCGGATGCGCGCCTTTGTCGCCGCGTCGGGGTCTTTGGCGCCGTGCAGCAGATGCGAAATAATCGTCGGCACCACGGAAAACCAGGTGACCTCATGTTTTGCGCAGAGCGCCCAGAACTGGCTGGCGGAGAACTTGTCACAGACCACGACCGAACCGCCGGCAATCAGCGGAGCCATGATGGTGACGCACAAGCCATTGATATGATAGATCGGCAACACGCAGAGCACGCGGTCGGCGTCGGTCAGCCGGTGCGCCAGCGCCACCGTCCACCCGCCAGCCAAAAGACTGGCGTGGGTGTGCAGCACGCCTTTGGGCCGCCCCGTCGTGCCCGAGGTATACATCAACAGCGCATCATCCTGCGGGCCAAGGTCGGGCAGGGCGGCCGGGGTCGTGCCCTCGGGCCAGGCGATGGTATCGCCCACCCTAATCTGGCGCGCTCCGGTCTCGTGAGTTGCGGCGGCAGCAGTGAACAGGTCACCCTGCGCCGCGCCCACCAGTACAACCTTGGCGTCCGAGTGCGACAGGGCATAGCCCATCGCCTCGGCTCCGGCGACAAGGTTGATCACCGCGATGCGGAATCCGCCGTACAACACCCCGAACAGACAGGCGATGCCCATGCGGCTGTTGGGCATCATCAGCGCCACGCTGTCGCCTTTGACCAGGCCCATTCCGGCGAGGTGGTTCGCGATCTCGGCGGCGGTATCGCGCAACTCGCCCCAGGTCAGATCGGGGGCCGTCGGGAAATAATGGCTGACGTCTGTGCCTTGCCGGTCGGCGCGCTGGTCCAGCCAGCTGCGCACGGTTCCGGTGGGGGGCGTGTCGGTGGCAGTTGTCATTTGCCGACCTCAGCCCAATAGGCGCCAAAGATATCCTCCAGCGCCGGTTCGCGGGCCGGGATCGGGCGGATCACCTTGGTGCGCTGCATGAAATGGCGCCAGTGCAGGTTGTCGTCGATCGAGTTTCCGCCCCAGCTGCCACAGCCCATCGACAGGGAAAACGGCATGCCGTTGGTGAAGGCGCCGCCGGTGGCGAAACAATGGGCCTGATTCACGATCACCCGACATGTCGGCATGTGGCGGCCAAGTGCGACGGGCCGCTCGGCGTCGGCGGTGTGCAGACCGATGGAATGGCCCGCGCCCTGATGCGCCAGCACCCGGGCGGTGATTGCGACCGCATCGTCGTAATCGCGGGCGCGGTACAGGGCGGCGACAAGGCTCAGCTTTTCGCCTGACAGGGGGTGTTCGGGGCCGATGCCGTCGGTTTCAACCACGATGAATTTTGTGTCGTCGGGCACGGTTCCCGCAAGGCCCAGCCTGTCGATCAGGACATCCGCGTCCTTGGCGATGACATCGCGGTTCAGATGGCCGCCCGGCCACAGTTTCGCGATGATCCCCGGCGCCTTGGCCGCGGGCACCAGCGCGCCGCCCTCAGCCGCCAGGGCGGCAATAAAGGCGTCATAGACGGAATCCACCACCACCAGCGCATTTTCCGATGAGCAGGAGGTCGAGTTGTCAAAGGTTTTCGAGGCGGCGATTTTCTGTGCCGCCGCCGCCAGGTCGGCGGTTTCATCGACGATCACCGTGACGTTGCCCGCGCCGACGCCGACAGCGGGCGTGCCGCTGGAGTACGCACGGCGCACATTGTCCTGACTGCCGGTAACCACCGCCAGATCGGCCAGTTCCAGCAGGCGCTGGGTGTCGGCCTTGGTGCCCGGGGGCGGGATCATCTGCACAAGGTCGCGGTTCTCGCCGATCTTGTCGAACTCGGCATGGATGAACTCCAGCAGCATCTCGCAACAGCCAACCCCCTTGGGCGAGGGCGACAGAATGATCGCATTGCCGCATTTCAGGGCGTTGATAACGTTGTTGGCCGGTGTCGCCGCCGGGTTGGTCGAGGGCACGACCGCGCCGATCACCCCCAGCGGGCGGGCGATTTCGGTGATGCCGGTGGCGGCGTCGTCGGACAGGATGCCAAACGTCTGTGCCTCGGCGATATCGCGCATCAGGCCTAAAGTCTTGCGATGGTTCTTGGTGATCTTGTCGGGCACATTGCCTAGCCCGGTGGCCGAGACAGCCAGTTCGGCCAGTTGGCGGTTGCGCGCGGGTTCCATGATCGCCCAGGCTGCGGCCTGGGCGGCGCGGTCGTATCGTGCCTGGCTGCCCGCGGCCTCAAAATCGGCCTGCGCTGCGTGCGCCCGGGCCACAAGTTGATCTACCTGATTGTCATCGCCTGCGCTTGTCATCCGCTTCCCTTTGATAGCAGCCTCGACTTTCACGCTAAGCCATGAAAATAGTATTGCAAACGTTTTCATGAAAGCATTCGGAGGCCGCGCGTATTGCGATGAAAAAACAATCTGTTAAGGTCGATATCATCGCCGTCGCCAAGGCCGCTGGAGTGTCTGCAGCTACCGTGTCGCGAGTGATGAATCACCCGGACCTTGTCAATCCCGCGACGCGCAAGAAGGTGGATAACGCGATCCGGCGCACCGGCTATATCCGCAACCGCGCGGCGCAAACGATGCACGGTCGGCGCAGCGCAACCATCGGCCTTGTGGTGCCGACAGTGACCTATTCGATCTTTGCCGATCTGGTGCAGTCGTTCAACGATACTGTGGCCGAGTTGGGTTTCACCGTGTTGCTGGCCACGCATGGCTATGACCTGAAGGTCGAATACCAGGTGCTGCGCAAGTTGCTGGAGCACCGGGTTGACGGGATCGCGCTCGTCGGGCTCGACCACAGCGCCGACACCTACCGGCTGTTGGCGTCTCGCGATGTGCCGGTGGTAGCACTGTGGAATTATTCCGAAGATTCGCCGATTCCCTGTATGGGCTCGGACAACAGTGAGGCGGGGCGCATCGCGGCGCAGCATCTGGTGGCACTGGGACATCGCGCGATCGGCTTCATCTTTCCACCGACCGCCGAGAATGACCGCGCTCGCAATCGTCGCGATGCCGCGTTGCAGGTGGTCGAGGCGGCGGGAATTGTCGTGCCGGACGAGTGGTCGGTGCAATCGCTGTACAGCATCGCGCATGCCAAGACGGCCTGTCTGGGACTGCTGCGCCGGAAATACCCGCTGACCGCGCTGATCTGTGGCAATGATATCATCGCCCAGGGCGCGGTCTCGGCAGCGTTGGAGTTGGGGCTGAGCATTCCTCAGGACCTGTCGATCATCGGCATCGGCGATTTTGCCGGCGCGGGCGATCTGTTCCCGGCCCTGTCCACCGTGCGGATTCCGGCCTACGAGATCGGTCGGCAGGCGGGGCGGCATCTGGTGCAGCGCGTGGCGGAAACGGCTGAACTGCCGTTTCTGCGCACCAGGTTCGAGGTGTCGCTGATCCAGCGAGCGACGACCGCAGCGTCCCCGGCCATCCGCTGCAATACAGCACCGGGCACGCAAGATATCGGGAATCAGGGCGGGTGTGTTCGTTGACCCCGGACTGGGAGCCCGGACAAGAACTTCGCCCCGCACGCGCGGCATCGACATCAGCCATGAAACGGTGCGGTACTGGTGGAACCGGTTTGGCCCAATGTTCGCCGCAGAAATCCGCCGAAAACGCGTGCAGCAGATGCGGTCGTATTCGAACTGGCGGTGGCATTTGGACGAGGTTTTTGTGAAGATCAATGGTGAGCAGCACTAGCATTGACGGGCCGTGGATCACGAAGGCGATTTTCATGGAACGCCCGAGTTGCATCTCAGTCGCTTTTGCACCAGATGGGATTCGGAATTGCCACAGGGAATTTTAAAATCAATACCTTAGGAGGTAGAGATGGGGTGGATGCCGCTCTCCCCAGACGGCATCGCAATGTGCCACACTTGCGGTGTTGAAAGCACAAGTGAAAGAGAGGGCATCCATGGAAGAAGTTAGCATCATCGGCGTCGATCTGGCAAAAAACGTGTTCCAATTGCACGGTGCTTCTGCAGACGGATCGGTCGTGTACCGCAAGAAGTTGTCACGGCCGCAATTTGCGCGGTTCATGGCGGACCATCCGGCTTGCAAGGTCGCGATGGAGGCGTGCCCCAGCGCCCATCATTGGGCGCGGGAATTGACCAGGAACGGTCACCGGGTCCGACTGATCGCGCCGCACTACGTCAAGCCGTTCCTCAAAAGGCAGAAGAATGACGCGGCCGATGCGGAGGCGATTGTCGAAGCAGCGCTGCGACCGACGATGCGGTTCGTGGAACCCAAGACCGTAGAACAGCAGGCCCGTGCCGTCGCGTTCCGGACGCGCGAGCAGCTCGTGAAGCAACGCACCGAAGCCGTGAATGCGCTCCGGTCCCATCTGTACGAGTTTGGCTACATTGCGCCCGTTGGGATCGGCTATATCCCGCGTCTGGCGCAGGTCGTCGCAGATCCTGACGCCGGCATTCCGGATCTGGCGCGCGATATCTGCCGCATGCTCCTCGAGCAGATCGCGCAACTGACCGACCGGATCAACACGCTGAAGGCAAGGATCGCCGCCATGTCGAACGAGGCCGAGATGCCACGGCGGTTGCAGACCATGCCGGGCGTCGGACCAATCACTGCACTTGCGGTCGAGACCTTCGCACCACCGATGGAGCAGTTCCGCCGGGGTCGTGACTTCGCCGCCTGGCTCGGTCTGGTGCCGCGGCAGCATTCCTCTGGCGGCAAGCAGAAGCTGGGGAAGACCTCGAAGATGGGGCAGCGCGATATCCGGCGATTGCTGGTCATCGGGGCGACCGCGGTGATCCGCTGGGCCTCACGGCGGGGTGCTCCCACGGGCTCCTGGCTGGCGCGGATGCTGGAGCGAAAGCCGATACCGGTCGTGGCCGTCGCGCTGGCCAACAAGATGGCGCGGGGCATCTGGGCGATGCTGTCGCGAGATGAGGACTATCGTGGCCCGGTTTTAATCGGCGCCTGATCCGGCGCAGCACAGACATCCGGGCTACCGAGTTGTGAGGAAGGCATGATCCGAATGGGCACATGATCGATATGATCCGGGTCGGGAAAACCAGAAACCTTCTCCGAGCCTCGAGCTCGCTGTTGGAGATCTGGACCCGCTCCGCGCATCACCATCCCGGCCAGCGGCGCCATGTCAGCTGCACGAACAGGCCTGACAAAAGTACGCACTCGATCACATGTCCTGAAGATCAGAAATTCCTTGCAAACCGAGCGGCATCCACAAAAGAAGGTTCGACGCCAGTCGCGTTCGCTCCGCCACAAACCATTCGCGAACCCGAGACGAGGCCCCTGTGCGGGCCTTTTTTCTTTTTGGTTCAAAAGGGTTTAACGAGGCCAACCGACTTTCGGAGACTGGCCGTTGGACCGAAATTGGTCTCCGAACGCCCCGCGTCTCTTTTCACCCGCCCTTCACTCAAATTGAGACGCATTAAAAAAAGTAATTCTTTTCAGATTCTTGCCAAAAATGGATTGCGCCGCAGTTGAGGCAGGTTCGACCGCTATCGAAACGGTCAGAGACACCCGAAGGCGGCGTGGTTCTTCGAAACGGTGCGAACGCTCGCGAGAAGTCGTTGATGACAAACAGACTTTCCGCTCATAGCCTGGCGACATGTCGAATGGGCCCTGGACAGATGAAGAAAATGACCTGATCGTCGCGGATTACTTCGCGATGCTGGCCGAAGATATGGCGGGCCGTCCCTACAACAAGGCTCAGCACCGGGGCAGTTTGATGCCTCTATTACGGTGCCGAACGGAAGGCTCGATCGAGTTCAAGCATCAGAATATCAGCGCGGTGCTAAAGGGGCTCGGAGAAGATTGGATCCCCGGCTACAAGCCTGCGTTCAATTTCCAGATGACCTTGGTTGATGCTGTGGCGCGCTGGTTGGCATGGAACCCGGCTTGGCTTGGGCGGATGCCTGGCACGCGACCAACCACTGGCCTGCGTGAGGCTGCACCGATCTGGATTGGACCGTCACCGACGCTGTCTAACCAGCCCCCGCCGCAGGAACTGGAGCAGATGCTACATGTTGCCAGAAAGTTTGACGTGGCGGGTCGGGATGACCGCAACCGGGCCCTCGGCCGTGCCGGAGAAGAGCGGGTCATTGCACACGAGCGGTCCGCACTGAAGTTGGCCGATCGAGAGGATCTGGCGCGCAAGGTGCGTTGGGTTTCAGAAGAGGATGGCGATGGTGCCGGGTATGACATTGCCAGCTTCACGCCGGACGGACAGGAGCGTTTGATCGAGGTGAAAACGACAAACGGCTGGGAACGCACGCCCTTTTACATTTCTCGCAATGAACTGGCGGTCGCCGAAGAGCGCCGGTCGGAATGGTGCCTGTTCCGTCTCTGGAACTTCTCGCGTGAACCGAAAGCGTTTGAGTTGCACCCCCCACTAGATGCCCATGTCTCGTTGACCGCGACGGCCTTTCAGGCAAGTTTTCATTGAAGTTTAGCCGATCGAGTGGTCCGCATTGCTCCAATGCATACCATCTCTGACAGCACAATCCGCAATAACCGAAACGCGAAAGGTTGAGCCCAACGAAACGATGATACAAAGTCCTCCTCGGGCGCGATGGTGTACTGTCCGGAGGATAATGTCATAGGAACTGATGGTGGAGAGGACACACTTGAAGGTGGCAACGGTAAGGACCGGATATTTGGCTTAGACGGTGCGGATCATCTGTACGGTGGCAACGGCAAAGACCTGTTGGACGGATGCGAGGGACCGGACAAGCTCTTTGGTGGCAACGGCAAAGACACCTTGATCGGGGGTCTTGGGGAGGACGAACTGACAGGCGGCAAGGGAAACGACACCTTCGTCTTTGCTCTTAGCGAAGGGACTGACACTATTCTTGATTATGGGATCGGACAGAACCGTATTGGCCTCAGCGGTCTGAGCTTTGGCGATTTGGCCATCGGTCAAGCAGGGGAAGACGCGACGCTCTCCGCGAACGGAGAGCTGCTTGCCGTCCTTACCGGAGTTGAAGCCGCTTTGCTAAACGATAGCAACTTCTTCAACCATATCTGAGCGACGAACAGCTTAGAAGGGTATTGGGTTCTGCCATGGGTTTGTGACCTCGGCGAAAAAGACAGTTTGCGGCAGGCGCTGAAAGCGGTCCTTGGCGCAGCCGCAGCGAAGGTCGGGAAAGTCCGGAGGGTGTGTGAAAACTCCGGCATTTTTTCCCAATTGATGGTATGATTTCTGTATTCGATGCGGAGGTTGTTCATGGCGCAATTTATCGAAGGTTTGGATCGTCAGCAGACGATGCTGTTGCCGGAACATCTGGGATGATTATGTCGACGAGAAGCCCGGTTCGTGCCATCGATGCCTTTGCAGGGCACTGTCAGAGGAAACCGGCTTGAGCCGAGCAGGGCGGTTTCGTAGCGTGGTCGGATGACAAAACGCAGCCCTTTCCGATATTTCAAAACCAGCCCCGAAATTATTCGCCTGGCGGTGATGCTCTACGTCCGGTTCCCGCTTTCGCTTCGGAATGTCGAGGATCTATTGCATGAGCGCGGCATCGATATCAGCCATGAAACGGTGCGGTTCTGGTGGAACAGGTTCGGTCCGATTTTCGCCGCCGAGATCCGCAGAAACCGCGTTTGTCGGATGCGCGCCCACTCGAACTGGCGGTGGCATCTGGACGAGATTTTTGTGAAGATCAACGGTGAGACCCATTACTTGTGGCGGGCGGTGGATCATGAGGGTGAGGTGCTGGAATCCTATGTCACCAAGCGCCGCGATCACAAAGCGGCGTTGAAATTCATAAGGAAATCAATGAAGCGTTGTAGCCGGCCGCAGGTGCTGGTGACAGACAAGCTCCGCTCTTACGGCGCCGCAATGAAAGTCATCGGCAATGCGCAAAAACAGGAAGCCGGACGCTGGCTCAACAATCGAGCCGAGAATTCACACCTGCCATTTCGAAGGCGAGAACGGGCCATGCTGCGTTTTCGGCAGATGCGAAGTTTGCAGAAATTTGCCGCTGTCCATTCTTCCGTACACAACCACTTCAACCAAGAGCGCCACCTTTATTCTCGCGACAACTTCAAGCTCAATCGCGCCGCCGCTCTGGCTGAGTGGCGTGATCTCGGCGCGGCATAAGGGCAGCCTCACTGTCCTTGCAGAGACCGGTCCGCATTGGTCTGACAGCACCTTCGGCAAACATACCAGCCGCGTTTCGCTGGGGCTTTACAGCGGTTGTTCGTTGCGTTGGCTTTTGTGCGGCATCTGAGGTCATTGTGAGCCTTGTGCATGGGGTTGGCGCTACTTCTTTCGAATGATAACTTGGTACCCTTTGTGGATCAGTATTAAATCGCTAGAATGCCACGTGAGAAAAACGTCGATTGCTGATTGCACCCTCTCGGCATCTGGTGCGTTGCCTCCCCCACCATAGTCGTCCCAAATCAAGTAGCCGCCTGCCTTAGTCAATTGCCATGCAAGTAGCGTGTCGACCATAGCTGTGTCGCGCTCATGGCTCCCATCAACATAAATTAGATCATACTTTTTCCCAGTTGGGAGAATACTTCCGAGGGCGACGTCCGAACGTCCCTTGATTTTCCTAACCCGATCTCCGTATGTAGCCAAATTACGATCAAACCGTTGCTCAACGAACGGTAATTCTTGCGATTGGATCGCATCCGCCACATTCTCAATTCCGCCGGAAAACGTGTCAATACAGGTGATATTGCTGCTGGCCAGATACTCGAGGAAGAAAATGGCAGAGCGCCCCTCCCAAGACCCAATCTCAAGCACCTCGACCGGGACATTTCTCAAGTCTTTTAACGCCCCACACCAAGAAGGGTAATTTTTCGAGGTCCAATCTGTCGAAAATTCTTTTCCGATGAACCAATTTTGCCATTCAGTGGGAAGTAATTTTCGAGAGTCATCATGCAATCGCCTAGCTTTCTTACGAAAAAGATACTTAAGCTTTAACATAATCATCCATCCAGAGATTGTATTCCAGTCGCTTGACTAGGTACTGGTTAAACACCCAGCGTATCAACTATAAGAGTCACAATATCAACCCACACCTTGGCGGGGGCAAGCCCCTCAAGCTTCATCATTCTTAACGGTTCATCCCATCTCTTGCCAGTTTCACCAGCGCCAAGAAATTCCGTCGGCACTGTCAGAGGAAACCGGCTTGAGCCGAGCAGGGCGGTTTCGTAGCGTAGTAGGATGACAAAACGCAGCCCTTTCCGATATTTCAAAACCAGCCCCGAAATTATCCGCCTGGCGGTGATGCTCTACGTCCGGTTTCCGCTGTCGCTTCGGAATGTCGAGGATCTATTGCATGAGCGCGGCATCGATATCAGCCATGAAACGGTGCGGTTCTGGTGGAACAGGTTCGGTCCAATGTTTGCCGCTGAGATCCGCAAGAACCGGGTTAGCCGGATGCGTGCGTACTCGAACTGGCGGTGGCATTTGGACGAGGTTTTTGTGAAGATCAACGGCGAGACACATTACCTGTGGCGCGCGGCTCAAGCGCTCGGCGCGCTTCTGCGGGGGTCTTGTTGCCGAGCGATGAATGCGGCCTGACGTTGTTGTAATCGTAGCGCCAGAGGGCCAGCGTTCGGCGGGCGTCGGTCAGGCTGT
>Ga0307487_1001906_pt1 | contig 14089 bp, 10 predicted proteins | sample CBIW12metaG_FD_203665 | JGI IMG/M metagenome (GOLD analysis project Ga0307487, IMG submission 203665) | Sea-ice brine microbial communities from Beaufort Sea near Barrow, Alaska, United States - CBIW 1.2 | ecosystem: Environmental > Aquatic > Marine > Coastal | place: USA: Alaska | collected... | reverse complement strand
TAAAAATTAATTTATTTTGAAGGGAGGGAATATAATCTTGAAAAAGATGAGTGAGATATTCAATCCTACGCCTCCAGCGGCCAATCTTTATACTGCCCTTCTGCCTGTTCAATTACTTCTTTAAGCAGATTGTCCAGGTCTGAAAAAGGTACTTTACCTTTCAATTCTTTTTTAACTGCCAGTCTTATGGCGGCGCGCGCATCTTCTTTTTTGGCCCAGTCGAGTTGCAGGTTTTTCTTTACAGAATCTACTACCTTATGCACCAGACCCTGAATTGGGCCGGCTTCATTGATGATCTTTTGGCTGCCAGACAATAGGTCGTAAAACGCAAGTTCATCCTCGGTCAAGCCTAATTGTTTGGTACGGATATCATCATTCTTAAATTCATTGGCAATATCCAATAAGTGCTTAATGGCGGCTATGGAATCCAGACTGTTCTTGTGGTATTTGCCCAGCACTTTTTCAAGCTCTTCTTTTAGATTTGTCATCCTGCGAATGTTTTTGGACATTCTCACTTTTAACTCATCATTAATGATCCTTCTCAACAATTCAATTTTTATATTTTCACCTCCTTTTTCTTTTACCATTGCCTGGAAACGATCATCTATAATTGAAATATCTATCCGGTCTAAGTCGTACATCGCTGCTAAATCAACTATTTTTTGCGATTCTATGGATTTGCTTATCAAGTCTTTTATGCGGTCATTCTCTTTACGCTGCGGACCGGGTGGATTCTTAATCTTACGTATAACCTGACGAATTTTTTGTATTACGCCAACTTCTTCCTGAATAGCCCAAATGCGCTTGTCGGAATTGGTCATTGCCACAAGTTCCGTCAGCTTTCTTTCTTCGTGTAAAAATGCATCTGTAACTGGATCCGATTGCAGTAAATTGTCAACTAAAGTGTTTGACCATTTCAGTTTTTCAAAATTGGACATTTTATTTATGGCTTCAATATCAAAATTTCCGGTAAGCTTTTTTAAAACCGTAAATTGTTCCAAACATAAATTAACGGCAACTTCTAAATCCAATGTTGGTTTTCCTTCTCCGCCACCGCCTGTGTATTTTTTGGTTGCAGCGGCAAGGAACCCTGAAATTCCTATAAAATCCACCACCAGGCCGTTTGGTTTGTCTTCAAAAACCCTGTTTACCCTTGCGATAGCTTGCATCAGGTTGTGGCCTTTCATTATTTTGTCTATGTACATCGTATGAGCACATGGCGCATCAAAACCGGTTAACCACATATCGCGCACAATCACAATTTTCAACAGATCTTCCGGAGTTCGGAAACGCTTTTTAATGGCTTCCATACTATCTTTTGTTCTTACATGCGGATTCCATTCCGGAGGATCTTTGCTGATGTTGCTGGTCATAATAACCGCTATTTCAGGGCAACCTTCCAAAGCAGTGATGGCATCATACATTTTTACGCAGTTTCTTCGGCTCATGCACACAATCATAGCTTTGCCATCCAGGGTTTTTATTCTTGCCTGGTAATGCGTTAAAATATCGGCGGCAACTCTTTTGACCCTGTCTTCTGAACCTGCGGCATCTTCAATAGCTGCCCAAACTCCATTGGTGCTTTCTTCCGCTCCATCTTCTTCCTCATCCAACTTTTCTGCGAATTCAGCTTTAATATTTAAGGGAACCATTTTAGGCTCATAATAAATAGGCACGGTTGCACCATCTTTTACTGCCTGTTTTATATCGTAGGTATGAATGGTTTTTCCAAAAACTTGCTGGGTATCTGCATCTTTGCCGTCTATGGGAGTTCCTGTAAAACCAATAAATGAAGCGTTTGGAACTGCCCTTCTTATGTTTTGTGCAAATCCTCCATCGTTAAAACCATATTGTGTACGGTGTGCTTCATCGGCCATCACTATTAAGTTGAAGCGCTCAGACAACACCGGATGTTCAATTTCTTTTCCGTTTTCTAAATCTTTTAACCTGAATTTTTCAATTGTGGTAAAAATAACACCTCCACCATCGGCACTTAATAATCGTCTAAGTTCATCAGTATTATCGGCGTGTTGTACATCACCGACCAAATCTTTACACAACACAAAATTCTCGTAAAGTTGCTGGTCAAGATCGTTCCGGTCTACCTGGATAACAATGGTTGGGTTTTTCATTTCCGGCATTTGTCGCAAGATTCCTGTAAGAATAGCCATCGAGATGCTTTTTCCCGAACCCTGAGTGTGCCAAATCACTCCCAATCGGCCATCGCCTTTTGGTTTTATGTTTTTAACCGCACTTTTTACTGCTTTGGTAACACCCCAATATTGATGGTATTTGGCTCCTTTTTTTATGATTTTCCCATTATGGTCTTCGTGAAAAATGAAGTTTTGCAAGTAATTTAGCAGCGTTTCTTTTGGGAATAACCCATTTAATAAGGTTTCTAACTGGAAAGCTTCGTCTTGTTCAATATCATCGCCCTTCAGACTTTTCCAGGGTGCAAACCATTCTGTAGGGGCATTGTACATTCCATGTAATGTTTCCCTTCCATCAGAAATTACCGTAAGCGCATTGTAATCGAATAATTGTGGAATATCCAGAAGATAATGCCCAATTTGACGGTGGGCATTGTCTACGCCTACCTCTTTATCGAACATATTTTTAAACTCAAAAACAATGACAGGCAAGCCATTGATGTAGATGAGCAGATCTGTTCTTCTTGTGTTTTTGCCTATAATGGTCACTTCATCGGCAACCACAAAGGTATTTTTATTTGGAGCTTTATAATTAATAGGATAGACGTGCTTGGCTTGTTCATTCCCATGGGCATCTTTCCAACTTATATCGACCCCTTGCGTTAATTTGCGATGGAAATCCCGGTTGCGATGGTCTAAATCCATTCCTTCGTGCTGGGTAAACAAAGCCATGGCTTCATTGATGGCGGTGGCAGGAACATTTGAGTACGTGCTTTGCAAAAAGGCCCGTAAATCTTCTTCCAGTACCACTTTTTTAAGGTCTCGCTTTAATGAATTTCCTTCTATGTGATTGTACCCTAATTCCTGCAACATCTCTATTGCAGCCTTTTGAACCGTTATTTCTATTAAGTTGGTCATAACACTTGGGCTACGGTTTGTTCAATGTCTTTAACCCGAACCTCTCCACTGATGAGTTTTGGCAATAAGGTATCTCGTAGTTTGGTGAGGGTTTTGTTTTCTATGCTGTTTGATTCCATAGTTTTGAAATACCTTGTAACAGTTTCATCGAATTTCACTATTTCAAGTATAGGAGGAGCTAAAATTTCAATTCTTTTTAATAATTCTGTTGTCAAACTTGGAACTGCAGACCCAACATCCATCGAAGCTAAATCAATTGACTTCAAAAAATAAAATACATATTTCCCAAAGTGCTTAATTTTTATTTTGGAATAAAACATAGTATCTACAGACCAGAAAGGAGTGGTTAAATAAAATAAATTACTTAATGTACCTTTTCGGGGTATTAAAATTGAATCTTGGTCATATAAAAATTGATCTACATATCTCATAATACCGCCTGAACCATACACAGGTATATTACCAGCTGTAAGTTTTTTATGATCTTTACCATATTTTATTTCTAAAATATCTTCCAATCTCTTCACCTCCCAACCCTTCGGTATTCTTCCCAACTTAGAATCTACGAACTCACCAGTTTGGAAAGGGCCGAAATATACAAACACATGTTTGTATAATGCCATTGCCATGTCTTCTAAGGTTTTGTTCATTTGCAGGTTGAGTTCTATTTTGTCGTCAATGGCTGATAGTATTGAGGCGATGGCACGTTGTTCGGAGAGAGGAGGGAGTTTTATCTCAATATTACTTAAAATGGAAGTATTGATGGAAGGCATAGTAGCGCCGACTGCAATTCTTCGTATATAATCTTTGAAGGATTCTTTGCCAAAATAATAAGATAAAAATGATCCACTGGCTAAAGAATCTTTAGCTCTAACTCTTAAACACCTGCCGGAAAAAAGCCAACCATCTTCACTCTTCGTCACTAATGCTCTTCTATCTACTGATCCAACTCTTGAAAAAACTACATCTCCTTCCTTTAGGTGATACTTTGAAAGTCTATTTTTATCCTCGTTTTTTATTCTTGGTAAATTTTGATAAGTAATTCTATTTTCTCCTAAATGTTCTACCGTAATAATTGGAGTCCCAACTTTAACATAATCTTTCTTGTGTAATTGAGAACCGAAAGGACCTGTTTGAACAGTTGCAACATCACTTAATTTATATGTTTTCCAGTTTTGCGGCATTATTTTAGTTTTTTAAATCCTTTTGCATTGAGCAAAGAAGTCATTTGGGAAATGGCAATTTGGTTGAGTTGTGTTATACTAAAACTATTTGCCCCTGCCTGATTTTTAATTCCATCGAATTCGATGGAATTAAAATCGGTGTTGTTTAATTGTTCCCAAAGTCCTGAATATTCAATGGTACTTCTGTTTCGCATCCGGTTTTTATAATGAATTCAGCAATCAAATCTCAAGTTTCCTTTTTTAACTAAGAAGCCAGAATCAGGAATTCTATTTGTGGTCTATTTTAATTTTTTTAAAAACATTAATTCTTTAAGCATCTGTTTTTTAAGGGATACAGCATTTCTATCCTAATTCTCTATGTTGTTTCTATTTTTTTTTACCAACCAGTATTTTCTATACGTTTTGTCATTGGAATGTTCTAATTCTCCGTTTTTCACCATTTTATAAATACATTTTCTAATATCCTCAATAGGTACTTCTTCCAATCGTATTTGTATCTCAGCGGCTTGACTTCTGGGATACCGTTCCAAATCCTCCACTATTAAAGCCTTTAATCTATGAGGTTCAATTACCTTAAGAGTAGGTTTTATGTTTATTTTAGAATTCTGAATTAGCTTAGGATTTATAAGATATTCTGTTCCTTTTTTGATCCCCCTGTTTATAATGATCCCTTTTTCCACTAATTTTCCTGTGTAAGATCTCAATCTTTCCTCATCACTCAATTGAAGCTCTTTGGTTAAATGAGTTGTCAAGATTTTTTTATGTCTTGCAACTATTCCTAAAACAATCAATTCCTTTTGTGAAAGAGGATATGATTTTGCAATAAAATCCATAAGAAGAACAGCTTCCTCATCCAATATTTTAGAGAATTGTGTTACGGTAGTTGCATTGAAATCTGAATAAACTATTGGATAGGGTTTAGAATCCCGACCAGTAATTTCATAAATAAGATCATAACCACTTCCTTCTCCTTCCATCATTTTAAGATCGTGCAATAAACGAATGAGATGTGGATTTCGCCTATTTGTGGTATGGAGAATGTTGTCCTTTGTAATACCTAAAGGCAATCCGCCTGGATTTGTGATCTCCAATCTATCGGGATAAACTTTGATGAAAATATCCCCCGAAATAGTATAGCTTTTATGTGCAATTGCATTTATGAAAAGTTCCCGGATAAGCCGTGCGTCATAATGTCTAATTTTATTCCGAAATAAGCCTTGAGGGAATTCATCAAAATAGGTAAGTTCTATAGCTTCCTTTTCGATATCCAACAAAAGTTCCTTTGGATTTTTTGTGTAATCGTTCCATTCCTCCTTTCTAATCTTTTTTTCAAGTTCATCATAAACAATATACTGAACCGTCAAAGGATAAACAATTCGGCTTCTTTGTACAGAATTCCCAAGCCAAAGAACACCAAGATTTGTTAATTTGTTGTCATTGATAAGGTTATAATGCACAGCTATTTCAAAGTCAGACATTTCTTTTACAAAAGGTTTCACTCTATCTGAATTTCTAATTTCGTCCCCCAACCATTGCAGTGCATTTCCTGAAATATCGGCTACCTTAACGTTTCTCAATTGCAGTTCCCATTGGAAAGCATCCTTTTCACTTGCTAATCTAACGATATCTTCACTTCGAGCAGGTTGACATTCGTCGCCAATCCTGATGTAGATTTTACCCTCAGAAGTGGTGGCAATTGATTTTAAGGTTGGGTGAATTGAAATACTGAAAAACTCCCCGCCATTTTCATGTGTTTCTTTCTCATTTAAAGAAATACCCACATTAAAACATAGATTTCTTAACCGAGTAATGGTAGTGTTCTTTATCTTATCTGTGATTTTTTGATCTCTTGGAGGTAGCTTGGTTTTGTCTTCCAAACCGATGATAATTTTTCCTCCCTGAGTATTTGCAAGGCAAACACAGGTTACAGCAAGATCTTTAAAACCATTGTTTCCCGTAGTTACCTTCAGCAGGCTCTTGTATTCTATTACAGTGTTCTCTTCTGTCATTCTACAATTTAAAGGATTTTTTTAAAATTATTTTTTATTTTTTCCTTGAGCACTTCTCCTGTTTCGAACTGTTCCAGTAACTGCGCCTTCAGCGTTTCCATTTTTTCTTCAAAAGGAATCCCGTCATCTTCTTCGGCTTCGGTGCCCACATAAATGCCGGGCGTAAGTTTGTAATCTTGTTTTTGAACTTCGGCAATTGTAGCAGCTTTGCAAAAACCTTCAACATCTTCATAGCCTTTGTCTCCACTCAGGGTGAAAGTTCTCCAGTTGTGGTAGGTTGTGGCAATTCTGCTTACATCATCATCTGTAAACACCCGCAATTTACGGCTTGCCATAGTCCCCATTTTTGAAGCATCAATAAACAGGATTTCGTTGTTTCGTTCGCGGTGAATTTTATCCTTTCCGTCACGATTTTTACTCAGAATAAACAGGCAAGCGGGAATTCCTGTGGTTAAAAACAACTTGTCTGGCAACCGCACGATACAATCTACCATGCTGTTGTCTACCATATGTTGGCGTACATTTTTCTCTCCTTTGGTATTGGAAGTCATGGCACCGTTTGCCATTACAATTCCGGCAGTTCCGGTGTCGCTTAGGTGATGCCAAAAAGTTTGCATCCACATATAATTGGCACTGCCATCAGTGGTAAATTCTTCTTTAGGTCCAAACAAACGTGGGTCGCCATCCGGTAAATCTTCCGGGTGCCAGTTGCTCACATTAAACGGCGGATTGGCGATAAGGTAATCTGCTTTTAATTCCGGGAATTTATCGTCCAACAGGGAATTCCCCATTTTGATGTCGAAAGATAAATTGCGCAGCATGAGGTTCATTAAACACAATCGCAGGGTTTGTGCCGTCATTTCCTGTCCGTAGATTGAAATATCGCTTTTGTTACCTCCGTGTTCATTGATAAACTTCAGGCTTTGTACAAACATTCCTCCGCTACCACAAGCCGGGTCAAATATTCTTCCTTTATAAGGTTCAAGTAATTCCACCAACAGTCGCACGATACTTCCGGGTGTAAAAAATTGACCTGCACCGGAACCTTCGGCCATCGCAAAACGCCCGATGTAGAATTCATAAATACGGCCCAGGATATCGCTTTCCGGGTTTTCTTTTTCAGAAAATTTTGGGTGGGAGAGTAAGTTAATTACTCCACCGGTTTGCTTTGGCGACAATTCGCTTTTCACAAAAATACGCGGCAGCAAGTTGTTGAGCTGTGAGTTATATTCGGTAAGCAAATCTTGTATTACTTCAAAGGCATCGTCGATAATAACCTTGATATCATTTTGTTCAGCATTGTCTTTTAGATATTGCCACGATGCTTTTTTAGGAATTTTAAAGGTATTACGGGAACGGTACTCGTCCTTATCCTCTAAAACGTAGTTTCTCTCCTCTGCATCGCTGGTGTAATAGTCGGATTTTGGATCTTTCAACAAATCCTTTATTTGATCGTGTACGATGTCATAGCGCTCACTCAGGTGTTTTAGAAAAACAAGGGGTAAGATGTAGTTTTTATAGTTGTTTTCAGATACAGCGCCTCTTAACTCGTTTGCTGCATCCCAGAGTTCTTTTTCAAAATCAATATCTGCTTTTGCCATTTATGGGAATTGTAAATGTGTTGTGAAAAACGGGATCCGGTAGGGCAGATCCTTAGTGGTGAAAGTTAGTTAATATTTTTTACACTAGAGAGAGTTTACAAGCAATGCTTCACGGTTACTTCACCGTTGCTTCACTTGGGGGTTCGCCGTTGCAACGGCGGTTGTTAAATTGCAACGGCGCCGTTGATTTGCCGTTGATTACGGTTGAAGCCGTTGCGAAAGCTGTTTTTGTGAGTGAAATATAGCCAGGAGAGGGTAATTGGCCGTTGCAACGGCGACGGTTAGTAATTTGTGACTATATTGGAGTTATCCAGTTGACCTTTATTTTACTGTTTCCCATTAGTTTAAGCACTTAAACCGCTAATTTTTATATGAATTGTTGGCAACTGGCTTTTTTCCGTAATTAGCATTGTCAACTTTTTCTTTATACATTAATAGACCTGCTTTTTGTTCGGGGGTTCTTTCTTCAGTTGATTCCAATTTATCCATAAACGACTTAGGAAGTTTTAAGTGATTGTTCATTGGATGTAATCCCGTAATATTTGGGTTTCTTGAGTAATTGGTTTTTTTGTGACTTATTTTATAATCTCTCGTTATAATTTCTAATATTTCTGGAACTTTTATTTTAAAGTCGTTTGCAGATGAAAAAGTCATGTCGTCAACAAAAGATGTAAATGTCATATTGTTTCGTTGAGCATATTCATACAATACATCTCCAGTTTTCATAAAAACTAAATTAGCAAGTGTGGAAGAAGTTGGCGCTCCTTGTGGAATTTTTCCTTTGTATGTAGTAAGCTTTGTTAGAATACTAGAAACTTGATGAGAAAAGTCGTGATTAATAAACATTTCATTAACCACTTTATTGGTAATAGATGGAAAAAAATCCTTTAAATCTGTTGTGAATTTATACTTTTTACCTTGATGTTGTTTTGCATTATCAACATTATCTTTTCCTTTAACAGCACCAAAAGCATACCTTGGTAATTCTATGTTCAAAAGAATGTTTTTTTGAATTCTTTTTTGAATTACTTTAAGTCTATTAATACTTGGATTTATGATTCTTTGTTTAGGATTTCCATTTGCATCAAGTTTTGGTTTTCCAAACTTGTCCAATTTTATAATAATCTTTTCTCTATAATGATTATCTATATTTTCTATAATGGATTGAATTTCTTTAAAATCGACTTTTAAAGCGTAGGCTAGATGCTTAGTTGATTTAATCATTATGCAGCAAAAAACTGATTAACTAACGATTTTATAGATGGAGCAATCATTTTGAAAGCTTCTTTTTTTTCAGGATTTACATCATCATTATCTAATGATAAAAAAAATAAAATTGGTAATGGTATGCCAAGATGAAAAGAGATAACCTTTAAAATAGAAAGGTTAGGTTCTTTGTTATTATTTTCTATTTGCGATAAGTACGAAGGGGTAATGTCGCAAAGTGCAGCAAACTGGTTTTGTTTTAAACCTTTTTGTTTTCTAATTGATTTTATTGTTTGTCCTAAGTCCATATTATTTTATTTTAAAAAAAAATTAAGGGGTGTCAGTTAAAAAAAATCATCTAAGTTTTCTATATTGGTAAATACTTTTAAAAGTATCTCAATTGCTTTGAAAACCAAACTCCAATCGACAGGCTTTTTATGGCCTTCTTTTTTTGAGTTTTCTAAATAACTAATAGTGTTATTTAATTGAACTTTTTCTTCTACCGATAATGAACAACGGTCCTCGGAAAGGATAGCCCTTATATTCAATATAAGGCTATCAATGTTTTGATAATCTGTGCTTTTTCGCATAGTATTAATGATTTAATTAGAGACAGAATTGTCTCTTGCCCATTTACAATACGCTCGTAATTAAATTCAATATGCGTTGCTCACATTATCACCCCAAAATTATTCTTGCCACTATAAAACTATTAGATGTTTTAATCAAAATAGCAGTTATTGGTGTTATCCTTCTCAGAATGACTTCTAACGTTGTTAGGGGTTGCCTAAATCAGTCTATAACATATCATCAACTGCTTTAACGCGTGTGTCTGTATGTGCTGTCGCCAATAGAACCATAATTGGTTGTGTAACTTAATACACTTTAGTTGTTTTTGAATTTAATTACTTCACTTTTCAAAACTCTTTCAAAGAACTATGATGCAAATATAGGATGGATAATTCAATTGCGCAAGAAAAACTAGAAAAAAATTAACTGTCAGTTAAATAAAGTGATGATTTAGTGTGTTGAAGGAAAATATAATTCAGAATGGGAAGAGTGTTTTCAGCTTGTTGACAATTGGATATATAGTATTTAATGTAAAGGTTTTGATCATAAATTTTCAGGATAAACACATAATATGAACGAGATTCACTATAATATCAGGGTGGATTATTCAAAAGTGGGCATTTAAACCATTCTTACAAGCCTTGTAATTAGCGAAACGGCGGCGGTTAATTTACGCCGTTACGAAGGTTGTTTTTATGGTAAAACATAACCCGGACAAGGTAATTAGCCGTTGCAATCGTCGAATGGAATTAATATACCTACAACTCAAAATTTAGTCAAAAGCCCTAATTAAACTGACTATTCAATGGTCGCAACGGTTAATTCAAAGGCGCCTGCAATAGTACCGTTACAAGCATACAATCGTCCCGTTGCAACGGTAGATATTCCGAGGATGTTTTAAATATGAGGTAGTCTTGAAAAGTAATTTTAATAAAATGCTAATATTATCCGGAGACAGATTTTATCTTTATAAAATGGACTTAGTAGTAATCTCAAAGGAAGGGTTGGAAGACTTAGTACAAACTTCCGTAAACAAAGCATTAACAGAATATTTTGAAAACAAAGAAGCGAAGGAAAAATTTAAGGAACTTATGTCTGTGAAGGAAACAGCCAAACTTTAAAGTGTATCGGAATTAACAGTAAGAACTCACATTTCAAAAGGTCTTTATAAAGCTGAACGTGTAGGACGTCGAATCTTTATTAGAAGAAAAAATCTTGATTTGGCAATGCAAGAGGTTAAATCACTTAAATATAAAAGATAAGTACCCGGAATAAGCATGAAAATTTCTTGATATTATTTCAACCTTAATGGTAACTGTTGCAACGGCTTCCAACGGCGCGGTTGATTGCCGTTGCAACGGCCGTTGGTAATTTGTGCAACGGAGACGTTGATGGCCGTATCAATCACGGTTGCAGCCGTTGTGAAAGCTGATTTTGTGGGTGTAATGACCGGGAGTGGGTAATTAGCCGTTGCAACGGCGGTTGCTAATTTGTGGTTAATACGGTTTACGTGAGATTGATTTTCGTTCAAAAAGTGTCTCGGTTTGGTTGTTCATTTCCTGGGTAACTAAAATATCACATTTCACTAGTATTCCAGTTAATTGAAAATGGTATTTTATCCTTTGGTCAATTAAAAAAAGCATGTTGAGATATCTTTTCCAAACGCTCCATAGGGGTAGCTTTAATGTAGTTATAAAACACTTTTTCGGAGGTATGTCCGCTAACTGCCATGATATCAAAAACAGGCATTCCGGCTTTATAAGCATTTGTGCAAAAACTCCTTCTTGCGGTATGATTGGTTACTAACTGATGTTTTTTAAATGGGGTTTTTATCAAATCACCACCAACTGTGCGCTCTATTATTATTTCTTGATTTAATTTTCCTTTTTTTCCTATGCTTTTTAATGCTTTATTTATTTTTTGTTCCGGTATCATTTCCGGAAATTGATCGTTTCGCTTTTTTAAAATATCCAAAATATAGGGGTGGAGAGGAATATTTACAATTTTACCTGTTTTCTGTGTTTTAATTTTCAGGTATTTTGTGCCGTTATGTACTCTAATATTTGATGTAGTTAATTTTTTGTAATCAGATACCCGTAAACCCGTAACAGCAGCAATTACGAACAGATCTCGTGCAACATCTAAATCGGGTCGCCCGGAATAATTTATTTTTTTAATAGTCATAATCTCATCCATGTTTAGATAGATGTTATTAACTTCTTCCTTCGGCTTGGTAAATGATGACTTTTGATAATCCAAACAGTTATGATGACCTCTTTCAAACGCATCGTTCATTACAGTTTTTATATTCTTTATTTGTGTTCCGATATAATTGTCTGATAATTTTTGATCCTGCAGATATTGAATAAATTCTGTATGAAAGGTCAAAGTAATATGTTGGAATGCCAATTTTATCCCGTGGCTTTTTTCATAATCTTCTATAATTCTTAACGTGTTATTATATGGTTTCAGGGTGCTCTTCGCAAGAGGTTTTTTTGTACTTGGCCTCGGTTTTTTAGTGTAATATTCCACAAACCACTTATAATGGTCTGTCAGATATTGGGATTCCTTGAGAGTTTCATTTTTGTTTTTAAAATCTTTAATCCTTTGTTTTAATAGTGTATTATCAATAGGGTAATCACCTTGCTCCAATTCCCTTAATAAATCACTTGAGGCGGCCATCAGTTTGGTTAGATCAGCATTTATATTGTTACTATTGGGTTCAGCATTTATGTTTTTCACCGTATTGGTATCAGTATTCCAGTGCTCAGATTTTTTTACGCTTAAACCAGTTGCATATCTATATTGTTTTTTTCGGCCATAGTTAAAATGCAAATAAATTAGTTGAGTTGTTCCTATTCCTTTTCTTAATTTGACTGTTATGGATCCCATAGTTTGGTTTTGTATTGTACCGCCGAAGGTACCGCCCATTTTTGAATTGACCTTAATTCCACTTAGTTATTTTCTATATTATTTTTCCAATAATCCTCCAAATCAAGCCTAAATAGGGGGCTGTTGCTAGGGTTTCAGAGGTTTCATATTAAATTACTATAAATTTAAAGGTAGTCCCGGCGAGGTCACTTTTAGCCATATTAAATGGTACCAAAACCACGTAATTTTTATTAATTACGTGGTTTTTAGGGTTTTATGGTTTAATATGATTTGGTTTGATTTGGTATTATATGGGAACTAAAAGGTTACCTAAAATTAAAATGTAACCTCGAGGTTACATGTGCCAGAAAAGCGTATATTTAAAAGGATATAGTTGATTTGACTTTCGTCTGAATTATTGTTTAATAAAAAGACGACAACTATGGGAACTACAAACACATTTACTGTGCTTTTTTGGGTAAAGGCCGAAAAAGGAGCAACGGAAAGTGGAATTATTTATGCAAGAATAACAGTGAATCAAAAAAGGGTTCTTGTTAGCCTAAAGCGGAAGATTTCATTGGAATCATGGGATTCCAGCAGAAAAAGGGCCAAAGGTCATTCTATTGAGGCCAGGCAACTTAATCAATACCTGGACCTGGTACAATCCCGGTTTTTTCAGTGTTACCAGGAATTAACTTCAAAAGGGAAATTGATCACTGCGAAATTGGTTAAAGCTTTATTTCTTGGAGAAGATGAGAATTCCAAAACGCTCCAGGAACTCATTCAATACCATTCCAGAAAAATTGAAAGAACACTGGCTTCCGGGACCATCAGGAATTTTGGAATAACAGAAGGCTACATCAATAAGTTTTTGAGCAAGGAAAAAAATACTTCAGATGTTTACTTAAAGGAGCTGGATTATAAATTCTTATGTGATTTCGAAAATTTTCTTCAGGAATACTATCCCAAGAAGCATCCACGGGCGATGAGCCATAATACGGTGATGAAGCATATTCAGCGATTGAGAAAAGTGGTAAGAATGGCTTATGATTTGGAGTGGTTAGATAAAGATCCTTTCCGTCGTTGGAAAACAACTTTTGAAAAAAGGGAACGGGAGTTTTTATCTGTCAACGAATTGTCCAATCTGGAGACCTATGAATTTCCTATAGAAAGATTAGACAGGGTTAGGGACTTATTTGTATTCAGCTGCTATACGGGGATCAGTTATGTTGACATAATGGGGCTGTCTCTGGTCAATATTTCCATGGGAATTGACGGGAACAACTGGATTTTTACAAAACGGCAAAAGACTAAAACACCTATAAAAATTCCCTTGCTTGATCCTGCTTTGGAATTGATTAAAAAATACGCAAATCATCCGGTAACACAAATCACAGGAAGTCTTTTACCAATAATCACCAATGAAAAGCTAAATGTATATCTAAAGGAAGTTGCAATTCTTTGCGGTATTAAAAAGAACCTCACTTTTCATATGGCTCGGCATACTTTTGCCACAACTGTAACTTTAAATAATGGGGTGCCCATAGAGACTGTTTCCAAGCTTTTGGGACATACAAAGA
>Ga0307487_1001904_pt1 | contig 14098 bp, 17 predicted proteins | sample CBIW12metaG_FD_203665 | JGI IMG/M metagenome (GOLD analysis project Ga0307487, IMG submission 203665) | Sea-ice brine microbial communities from Beaufort Sea near Barrow, Alaska, United States - CBIW 1.2 | ecosystem: Environmental > Aquatic > Marine > Coastal | place: USA: Alaska | collected... | reverse complement strand
ATATCAGCTGCAATTTGCTCAAAATCGTCAATAAATTTTACGGCACTCTTTACTCCGTTTTTTATCTTTTTTGAAAAGGATAATTTCCCCCTTCCCATTTTTTCTGAGATATGATTAAACAATCTGTTGATAAGGATTAAGGTATCATAGCCTTTTGCACCCAATTTGGCCAACCATTTGGAGTTTTGCATAATAACATCAAATACATCCCCGTGAAAAAACCAGACCTTTTTACCGTCCAGATTTAACACCACTTTATTCACAATTTGAAGCGATCCCATTTTAAAACCTACAAATTTTCTCAACATTTCGTCGTGGTTCCCCGTCACATAATACACTTTCACATTTTTGGCAATTAAACCCGTAATATGCTTGATTACCCGCATATGTGATTCCGGCCAATAGCTTTTGTTGAATTGCCATATATCAATGATATCGCCATTTAGGATCAATGTTTTAGGTTTTACACTTTTAAGATAACTTAAAAGTTCTTCGGCATGACATCCGTAGGTGCCCAAATGAATATCAGAAATAACCACAACTTCAACTTCGCGTTTTTTCATATTTCTCAGAAATAAATTTTATAAGTGTATTATTCAGGTAGGTCCCGCAAAATTTATTTGGCGAGAATAAAGATGATATTTTGTAAAGAAGAATTTTTGTGAGTATGAGCTCTTGCACATAACTTTCGCCATTCCTGAAAAAACGCCCTGCAAAGGTCAAAAAGTGAGGAAAAAAATAATGGACAAGAACTGAAGGGTCTTTTTGGAAAGGGTTCTTTGGATGCTCCAATACCTGATTTGCCAATTTCAATGTTTTTTAATTAAGTGCAAGGTATAAACCGAGTATTAATCAATTGTAATTGAATCATTAAGTTTTGGTAGCTTGTTCTGTCACAGATGATTAAATTAATGTAACCTAACTTCCTTAAGCATTATTTTTTTCGGTCCCGATTCCTGTCAGTTGTATCAAATCTATACCATTAAAAAAAGGGTGACAATTTCTTGACCCCTAAATTTAAATTTGGGCTAATTCAGTACAATTTCACCTATAATAGAATGGCTTCGGCTATTTTAAACAGATTCTCTCTTTGTTATCATATTTCAGCACAAAAATACTTTAAACAAAGGCCTTTGCATATTAGTTTCCAATTATATACTAAAATAAATTTTTCAAACCTGGGATTAGGATGAGGGCAAAAATTAAGGTTTTCCCGGATGAATGACACTGCCTGCTTCAATATTCCGTTTCAATTCAAATTGGCTATTATCATATATTGGGATGATTAATATCATTTTAAAAATTCAAAATATGAATTAACTTCAAGTATAAAAATTTTAAATTTAAATGTCATGAAAAAGCTATCTTTATTTTTAAGCCTTTTTTTAGTTGCATTAAGTTTTAACGGCTGCACTAGTGATGATGACAATGATACACCTGATAAAATCATCGGCAAATGGCGGTTAAGCCAAATATTTGTTCAAATAGACCAGGATTTTGAAAATTATATGCCAACAGAATGTGAAAAGAAATCGACCATCGAGTTTTTTGAAAACGGTACCTATAAGGAAAATGATTTTGAATTTGATGGTCTTACAAACACATGTGAAGCTCTTGCACCCGTAACCGGCACCTGGAAAAATTTAGGAAACTCTTTATATGACATTTCCGATCTTGAAATCCCCGGACTTACAGTTTCTTTGCAACTAAAAATTACTTTTGAAAGCAACAAAATGATCATGGAATTTTCCGGAACCGGGGATATTGAAGGAGAGGAAATCGAATTTCTGGTTAAGGTTACTTATATTGAAAATGATACTTTTGTCCCTGACAGCATAATTGGTAAATGGCGTCTTGATCAGGAATTTACAAATAATGAAGAAGCCGATTTAACCGACTGCGCAAAAACAATGACCATTCAGTTTTTTGAAGCTGGCACTTATGAAGAAAAAGATTTTTACGTTGACGGTCTTGAATGTGTTGCACATCCAGTTAAAAACGGAACCTGGAAGAATTTAGGAAACGATATGTATGAAATATCCGATATAGGAGTCCCTGAATTTAAAGTCACTTTTGCAAACAATAAAATGACGGTTGAATTTACTGATACCGAAGAAGGAATTACAGCTGATCACAAATTAATTTTTATAAAGCTTACTTAGAAACCTAAGGGGGAACAAACCGGTGAAAATTTATTTAATGGCAGACAAGAGACCTCACCCAGCAGCAATTGACATTAAGTAGCGGGTTCTAACCAGCTTATAACATGAAGTCGGGGGACTTCATGATGCTCATTTCATGTAAAAACGAGGAAGAAAAAAAATCGAAAAGCAACCTTTACGAAAATGAAAAGTTAGGTATCTTCGCAAAAAAAAATATGAAAACCAACCTCCTTGCACTGCTCTTCATTTTCTTTATTTCCTGTGGTGACGATGATCAACAAGTAAACTATGTAAGTCTTAACGATAAAGAAATTCAGGATTATTTGGCAGAAAATGACCTTCAGGCAGAGAAAAGTGCTTCAGGATTGTATTATATCATTAATAGTGAAGGTACAGGGGCGCAACCCACAACAAGCGATCAGGTTCGTGTAGCGTATAAAGGATATTTTACCAATGGGAATGTTTTCGATCAAAGTGCTTCAGAAGGCATTTCTTTTAATTTACAGCAAGTAATCAGCGGCTGGACAGAGGGAATTACTTATTTTAAAGAAGGTGGAAGTGGTATGCTTCTGGTACCCTCTCACCTTGGTTATGGTTCTCAGGATTACAGCGGCATACCCGGAGGCTCTGTTTTAATTTTTGAGATTGATCTTATCGAAGTCAATGGAGGTGCCAATTAACTTTATTGTTTTTTATTAAAGTACCGGCAGGGTGACAGCGACATAGCAAACTGCTACTGCGCAAAGTCTCATGACTTTGAGCTACCCTCAAGTGTTTAATTCCTTTTACTTACCCAATTGTCTCCCGACCTTGAAACGAATTATAAGACCCTAATGGTTTAAAATTTTCTGGAAATATCTCAAAAGAATATTATCAAGATCTTATAGCCATTGTTTACAACACTAATATCAAACAGCCATTTCAATATTCTTTCATCCATACACCAATTCTTTAGTTTGGTTTATAGATTTTATCAAAATTGGATTTTTTAAAGTTTGCTCTTCTACAAGATCGATTTCTCTTCCAAGGAGTTTCTTTAAATCTTCTTTGAAACTTATATAGTTTTCAAAATAGCCAGCTAATTCGATAGGTTTAAATCGGACGAGAAAGTCAATATCACTTTTTTCGGAAAAGTTTTCTTTTAAAGCTGATCCGAATAAATACATTTTATCGACATTATGTTCTTCACAAAGTCGGTTTAATGTGGCAATATGATTTTCAAGAATATTCATATTCCAAATTTAAATAAAATTCTGCCGTAAACTTTCTTCTTTGTTAAAATATAATAAATGCTAACCCGATACATGCCTTTTTCAATTTTTTACCCCAATTTTTAAGGGAATAAGAGACGTCTAAAATCTTTTATGCTGCCGCCATTAATTTCTCATTCCAATCCCGGACTCGCTTCAACAATCTCAATTACCCCACAACTGTTGAAGTTTCCCTATTGTCTTCTTAAATTACACTTTTTTTGGTAAAACCCGTTATTTGCGATGAACCGATGTTCTATCCGGTTTTTCTATTTCGTCAACTGATAATTAGTTACCAAAACAGAAGCAGAAATATGTAGGATCTTTTCAAGTTCCCTAATCATATCTACCGTCAATCTTTTCTTTTTGTTTAGAATTTCCGAAACCCTGCTTTTTCCACCAATTACTCCCACTAAATCTTTTTGCTTCAGATTCATTTCCTCCATTCTGATTTTTATTGCCTCAATTGGATCAGGAGCATCAATTGGATAAAGTTCATTTTCGTAATTTTCAATTAACATTGAAAGAATTTCTGCTTCATCTCCTTCTTTTGAGTTAGCCGGAGCATCAAATATTACATCAAGTCTTTCTATAGCTTCCCCGTAGTCTTGTTCTGTTTTTAAAGGTTTAATATTCTTAACTCTAAATTTAAATTGTGTCGGCATCTGTTTTATCATAGGCTGCGTGTGTTCCAACAAATCTTATAAAGGCCCATTGTCTGTCATAATTAAATTTTACGATTAACCTGTATGAGTTTCCTTTAATGTTGAAAACAACCCTGCTATCTTTTAAAATGCTGTCATTTATATAAGTATTCTTATTGTCATTCGGAGAATTCCAATTGGAACTTTTAGTTGTTTCATACCAGGTCTTTAAATATTGTTCTGAATCAGAATGTTTTTCCCAGAATTCTCTCAATGTCTTTTTTGCAACTATTCTCTTCATTCTAAAAAAACTTAAATAAAGATAATAAAAGTTCGTTATTTTAGAACTTTTAAGTAAAAAAACATTATTAAAAAAATTGACTGAACTCATTATATTATATCTATTTCAATACTTTACTTCAGTTTTTAAGGGGCTAACAGGGTGTTTAAAATCCCGCTGCGCAAAATCTCCTTACATTGAGCGACTCATCACTTGTTGAAATGTAAATCCACTTCCACGTCTCCGCTGCGCAAAGTCTCATGACTTTGAACTACCATTAACGCGTTTAATTCCTTTCACTGCCCCAACTTCTCCCGACCTTGAAACGAATTGTAATAAAAACCGGAAACTCGCAGCCGGTTCTAACATTATTGTAAAAAGAAGTCAGGAGATTTCAAGGTGCTCATTATTTCTATCGAGAAGGTAAAATAAATTTTTACTCCCCCTTCGGGGGTTGTGTGGGAGGGCTACAGGCAAGAGGTCGGGAGACCTCACGCAGCGGCAATAGACTGTGCCCAGAGGTCTATAAGATTTTTATCTTATTTGATGATGGAAGAATGGTTTTAAAAGATGAATATCCTTTAACAGTGGACGAAAAATTTACTTCCCAAACTTCGAAAGTATTTTTTGTGTCAAAAATTAATATTTAGGGAATATAATCTCCAAAAAATATTATATTTGGGGAATACAATCCCTAAATATGATCAAAAGAAATTTAGAAGCGAAGATCAAAAACCGGTTTGGAACAGGCAAAACGATCCTTTTAATTGGTCCCAGGCAGGTCGGTAAAACTACACTTTTCAATAAATTATTGGAAGAAAAAGAACATCTCTTTTTGAATGGAGATGATCCAACGGTAAGAAAATTACTTTCCAATCCCAACTTAGAACAACTCAAAAATATAATTGGAAACCATAAAATTGTCTTTATAGAGGAAGCCCATCGTATTGATAATATTGGGCTAACTCTCAAGTTGATTACAGATCAACTAAAAACCGTTCAATTGTTGGTAAGTGGCTCCTCAGCATTCGAATTGAATAACCACACCCAGGAACCACTAACTGGCAGAAAATGGGAATATCAGCTATACCCCATCTCCTGGGGAGAATTCGAATCAAATGTAGGATATCTTAAAGCCGAGCAACAATTGGAATTGAGGATAATTTACGGAATGTACCCTGATGTAATTAATAATTTCGGCGAAGAAAAAGAAATTCTAAAACAATTAACCGACAGCTACTTATATAAGGATATCCTGAGTTATGGAGGAATCAGAAAACCGGAAGTTTTAGATAAATTATTAAGAGCTCTTGCCTTTCAAATTGGCAGCGAGGTAAGTTATAATGAATTATCACAGTTGTTAGGTATTGATAAAAAAACCGTAGCTACTTATATTGATCTTCTTTGCCAGGCTTATGTAATATTCAAACTCCCAAGTTTCAGTAAGAACCTGCGTAATGAAATAAAAACGAATCAAAAGATCTACTTCTACGATACCGGAGTTAGAAATATGATTATTGGGGATTTAAGCCACATGGATATTCGACAAGACAAAGGCACTCTTTGGGAAAACTTTTTGCTGGCAGAACGTTTAAAATACAACTCTTATAAGAGTTCATTAAGCAAAGGATATTTTTGGAGAACTGTGCAACAGCAGGAAATTGATTATGTGGAGGAAGAAGCAGGAACAGTTACAGGATTTGAAATAAAATGGAATCCAAAAAATAAAGTAAAAATACCGAAGTCTTTTGCCGCAGCTTATAATGCCGAAGTACATGTTGTAAATAGAGAAAATTTCAGGGAGTTTTTAAACGAGTAAAATAATGGCAACAAAAATTTCTACAAATATCGGGTCGTAAGACACCACTGCGCAACGTTTGACTTTGTTGAATCTTCGATTTCCTGACGTTGAAACGAATCGTGTTAAGACCGAAAATTCACAGCCAGTTTTACCCAATTGTAACATGAAGTCAGGAGACTTCATGGTTATTTTGGTTCTTTCACCACTATAGCAGGCTGGATGATGGCATTTTCCAGGAGAGCGCCGGTATTAAAACAAACAGCATGTAGGGGATGCATTTGTCTGTTCTCTATTAAAGAGATCTTAAAAGTAAGATAATTTTTGGATTAATAATAACAGAATGGAGATATTGAGAGCGGTCCTTGTTATTTTTTAAAATTAAGGTTTTTATTTTTAAATCTTAATGCGGGCTAAGTCAGCCACTCCAATTTTCCCTTGTTTTATCCAGACTGCCATGGGTTAAGGTCCAATTTGCTTTTGGCTTTTATACCCGTATGCAAATTCCTTAGTTAGGAACTCCTGAAACAGGAAATTCCGGGTGGATGTGCGGTGAATCTGAGTATTTAAGAAAACGTGACATAGATCACCTTCATTTCTTATCATAGGTCATTGGTCACGGCTGGTTATGCCTGTAAATTTGCAGGGTAAATAATCATTAATAACTAAAAACATATATTATGGCAACTACAAAATGGACGATTGACCCAACCCACAGTGAAGTAACTTTCAAGGTAAAACATTTAATGATCTCTACGGTATCCGGAAGGTTCAAAGTATTTGAAGGACAGGCCGAGACCGAAACCGAAGAATTTAAATCGTTAAAGAACATCGAATTCAAAGTTGATGTTAAATCTCTTGATACCAATAATGAACAACGGGATGAGCATTTAAGATCCGGCGATTTCTTTGCAGCCGAAGAACATGCTGAAATGATTTTCAGGGCCGGAAATTTTGATGTGAACAGCGACCAGATACAGGGCGAATTAACCATAAGAAACACTACAAAACCTATCACCCTTGATGTTGATTTTGGTGGAGTTGTAGTAGATCCTTACGGACAAACAAAAGCCGGGCTTACAGTTTCAGGAAAAATAAGCCGTAAAGAATTCGGGTTGACCTGGAATGCTGTTACCGAAGCAGGAAACGTTGTTGTGAGCGATCAGGTAAGATTGAACGCTGAGGTACAATTTGTAAAGCAGGCATAAATAATTGGCAGCCGCGGAAAGTGAAAATTTCACTTTCCCGAAAATGCCCAAAAATAGTTCTGATGATGAAGAAAACAATGGCAATTTTAGGAGATACCGGGGAATTTCCCCCTGTCCTGATGGAAATTTTGGTGAAGCAGGACCTTCGGTTGCTCTTTGTTTCTGAAGATGAGGCAAAGAATGAAAAGGTCAGGAAACAACTGGAGCCTCTCAAAGCTGCTGCCGAAATTGAATTTAAAAGCTGTGAAAGAGAAGGATGTTGGGAAGCCGATATTATTCTGCTCACCCGGCCAGAAAACATATCCTCAGCGCTTATTGAAAAAATAAAAGAGGTGGCTACCCAGAAAATAGTGCTGGTAGTTTCAGAAGATTTAAATCAACCCGATAAACCTGAATTCGAAAAATTGCTCCCCTATTCAAAAGTGGTGAAGTTCGTTTTTGATCCCCTGGAAAAGGAATTTTCAATTTCGGGAAAGGATGCTGAATCCCTGGAGGATATACAGAAACTCCTGGAAGGCACAGGTTATCAACTAAATAAATAACAAAGTTATGCTGGTAAAAATATGGTCAGACGTAAGATGTCCTTTCTGCTATATAGGAAAGAAAAAGTTTGAGGCAGCCCTCGAAAAATTTCCGCAGAAGGACCAGGTGGTGGTGGAATGGAAGAGTTTTCAGCTCGACCCCACCCTAAAAACCGATACGAGTTTAAGCACCCTTGATTATTTTGTAAAAACAAAAGGTGTAAGCGAGGAACAGGCAAGGCAAATGTTTAGCGGTGCCACACAAATGGCACGGGAAGCAGGCATAGATTTCAACTTAGAAGACTCCGTCCCTGCAAATTCCTTTATGGCGCATCGTCTTATCCAACTCGCAAAATCAAAGGATCTTGGGAACGAGATCGAAGAAGTTTTGTTCAAAGCTCATTTTGAAGAGGCCAAAAACATTGATGATATCAAAGTTTTGGTACAAGTGGCCACATCCATCGGATTGAATGCTGAAGAAGTTGAAAACACGCTGAAATCTGATGCTTTCGCTTACGAGGTGAAACAGGATGAAATGGAGGCGCGAAATATTGGAGTAAGTGGAGTTCCCTTCTTTGTCTTTGAAGATAAATACGCAGTTTCGGGAGCACAGTCTTCGGAAGCATTTTTGCAAAACCTTGAAAAGTCCTGGGAAGAATACCTTCGGAAAAATCCAAAGCTCGAGATCTCTGAAGGAGATTCCTGTGCTACGGATGGCACCTGCAATTAATTAAAATCAATAATCAAAATACAACCCGGTTTTTCTCCGGGAGAAAAATTAAAACTTAAAAAATTAATTTAAAATAAATATCATGAAACAAGTACTTTCTTTTCTGTTTATCGCTTTTTTGAGCACAAGCATTTTTGCCCAAACTACCTGGAAAGCTGATCCGGCCCACACCCAGGTTTCTTTTGGGATCACCCACATGGGAATTTCTGAAGTGGAGGGGCTTTTTAGAAATTTTGATGGCAGCATAGTGGCGTCAAAAGAAGATTTCAGCGATGCCCAATACGAAATTACCATCCAGGTGCCTTCCATAGATACCGGGATTGAAATGAGGGATAATCACCTGAAAAGCGCAGATTTCTTTGATGCCGAAAAGTATCCAAAAATGACATTTAAGAGCACTTCCTCTGAAAAAGTGGGTGATGGTAAATATAAAGTTACAGGTGACCTTACTTTCCACGGAATAACCAAGCCTGTTAGCCTTGATGTTTGGTATAGGGGAACAATTAAAAACCCACAGAATGGAGATGTGATCTCAGGCTTTGCGATCTCAGGAAATGTAAAGAGATCGGATTTTAATTTAGGACCCGATTTTCCCGAAGCAGTACTGAGCGACAATGTCTTGATTGACGTTGATGGGGAATTCAAGAAACAATAAAATATTTTAAGGGGAAGCCGCGGATCTTAAAGGTTATTCTTTAGATCTCCCTACCGGCTTCCTTTCTTTAACAAATTTAAAGAATGTCAACACTTTCCGATTTCAACAAATTCACCGCTAATCTGCCCCGGCAGGAAACGATGATGCCGGTGCTGTTTATAGGTCACGGTTCTCCCATGAACGGGATCCATGACAATGAATTCAGTGCGCGATGGAGAAAAATGGCACAAACCATACCCACTCCAAAAGCGGTACTGGTAGTCTCTGCACATTGGTTAAGCAAGGGAACGCGTATCACGGCCATGGATTTTCCCCAAACAATTCACGATTTTGGAGGTTTTCCGCAGGAATTGTTCCAGGTTCAGTATCCTGCACCGGGAAGTCCAAAAATTGCAAAGGAAACCATAGACCTTGTGAAATCCGTAAAAATTGAAGAGGACCACGACTGGGGACTCGATCACGGTACCTGGGCGGTAGTAAGGCATATGTATCCTGAGGCCAATATTCCGGTGCTGCAATTGAGCATAGACCAAAATAAAAGCGCCAGATATCATTTTGAACTGGCGAAGGAGCTGGCAGATCTCAGGAAAAAAGGCGTATTGATCATTGGCAGCGGCAATATGGTTCACAACCTTAGAATGATCGCCTGGGACAAAATGGAAGAACCCGGGTTTGGTTACGACTGGGCACTGGAGATGAACGAACGCTTTAAAAAGCATATTTCAGAAGGGGATTTTAATCCGCTAATAAATTTTGAAACTCTGGGACCGGAAGCAAAACTGGCTATTCCAACCCCGGAACATTATATTCCACTACTTTATTCCCTGAGCCTCAGAAAGGAAAATGAGCCGGTCTCTTTTTTTAACGACAAAGCCGTGGCGGGATCTTTAACGATGACTTCAGTAAAAATTGGATAACTATTAATATTAGAAAAAATGAATAAAATTTTAAATACAGATTTTGGCACAACACAGGTAGATGTCGTTTTATTGATATTGAGAATTGGGGTGGCCAGCCTGATGCTCACTCACGGAATCCCGAAACTGCAAGCGCTTATTGGGGGTGGGGAAATACAGTTTCCCGGAGTAATGGGATTAAGTCCTGCGATCTCCCTCAGCCTGGCTGTTTTTGCCGAGGTGTTATGTTCGATGCTTATTTTTATTGGATTGGCAACAAGGTTTGCGAGTATTCCGCTCATTATTACCATGCTGGTGGCCATATTTATGATACATGGAAACGATCCTATTGCCCTTCAGGAACCGGGATTGCTTTATCTGTTTCTCTATATACCACTATTGATCCTAGGCAGCGGAAAGTTTTCTGTGGACAGGGTTTTGAGTTTGGTTCAAAGGGCAGAGATGGCAAAGAGCTGTTAAATTTTCACAGGGAACAGGCCCTTGTAAATAAAGATTTTGGGCTTGGAATTTGGAGTCAATTTCAGAAAGATGTGTTTTTTTGTTTAACTTTAATTTTTATTATTTTTAACTAATTTTTGATTTTCATGAAGAACATACTTGTGGCAGTAGACCAGCCAAAAAATGCAGACCAATTAACAGCTCACGCGGTAAAAATTGCAAAGTTCACAAACGCAAAGATCTGGATAATTCACGTTGCGGAAGCCAATCCGGAAGATTTCCTGGCTCGTGAGACGGGTCCGCAGTATGTTTACGATAAAAGAACGGAGGAACATAAAAAAGAAGCCGCCTTTATTAAACAATGGGCTCAGGAGGTAGTGGAAAAACACAATGTTTCTGCCGAAGGTCTTTTAATTGAAGGTTCGGTCACCAAATCTATCAAAAAAATAGTGGAGGAGCATAAAATTGACCTCGTAGTGGCCGGGCATAAAAAGAAAAATTTACTCTATGGCTTGTTTACCGAAAACAAGAAAAAAGATTTAATTGATGAACTGAAAATCCCCTTATTGGCCGTTCCACTGGTTTAATTAGCTGTTAAATAACCGTGGATATATAAATCCGAAAAACAGTGAAGACAACCTAATTTCTTATCATACATCAATGCACAGAAGTTGGCTTATGGCTAATTTTACATGAAATTGAAGGTTATGAAAACAAGAACTGTAGAATTAGTAGCAAGCCCAAGAGAACCACACTTTGTAGGAGATGGGTTTCGCGTTCACAACTTTATCCCAAGCTCGTTTAGAATGGATATGCAACGCATGGACCCTTTTATTATGTTGGATTATAATTCAACATATAGGTTCCCACCATCAAACAAACCAAAAGGTGTTGGCGTTCATCCGCATAGAGGGTTCGAAACTGTAACTATCGCTTACAAAGGTAAGGTGCAACATCACGACAGCAGCGGTGGCGGTGGCGTTATTGGGGAAGGGGATATTCAATGGATGACCGCCGCCCGTGGAGTTCTTCATAAAGAATATCATGAAGAAGAATGGAGCAAAAAAGGTGGTGATTTTCAAATGGTACAACTCTGGGTCAATTTGCCCAAAAAAGAGAAGATGGGTGCACCTAAATATCAGGCTATAAAGAACATAAATATAAGTCGCTATGAACTTGAAAACAATGCAGGTACTATCGGCATAATTGCTGGGGAATACAAAGGCAAAAAAGGAACAGCCTCCACTTTTACCCCCATAAATATGTTCAATGTCAAATTGAACAAAGCCGGAAAGGCAGATTTTAGATTTCCTGCCAATTACAATACTGTCATGCTTGTTTTGGAAGGGACTATCACAATTAATGGGAAAGAGGAAGTTCCAACAGACCATATGGCACTCATGGCCAATGATGGTGAAACATTTGAAATTGAAGCCAACGAAGAAGCTCTTGTACTGGTTTTGAGCGGTGAACCCATTAACGAGCCTATTGAGGCATATGGCCCTTTTGTAATGAATACCAAAGAAGAGTTAAAGGAAGCTTTTAACGATTTCAACAATGGTAAATTTGGATACCTGGAAGGCTAAAAAGTTGAGAATAACTGAATAAAACAATTTAAAAATTTATATCCTGAATAGTAAAAAAGGATTGAATGAAAGGCTGAGCTCAAAAGTTGAAATTGAGTTTCCCGATTTTACAAAATTGTCTGAAGAGTTGAAGCAAAAGTTTGAAAGCTTACCTACAAAAGTGAATTTTTTCCAGATGCTGGGGCATAGTCTAGGTACATTCGTGGAAATCATCGATCTAACCAACGCTATTTTCAAAAATCTGAAAATATCAGATTATCACAAAGAGCTTTTAGTGTTGATGGTGGCTTCGAATGAAGGCAGTGACTATGAGTGGGAACAACATGTTTCCATTGCCCAGGCAGGACTTAAACACAATGTAAGCTTACCGTTCAATGCCTTATCATCCACAGAATTATTTAATTCTATGGGAAAAGAGAAACCAGACGCCAAATAATTAGGAGATTATGCAATCCCCCGAATAGGAAAGTATTCTGCGCTAAACAGAATACTTTCCCCATTTTATGGAAAATTATGATTTAATTAATGGGATATAAAGAAAAATTACTAAAGGAGCTTGAATCTTTATTGACTTTACAAAATTCTACAAGAAAATGGCAGATTCCCTTTCTTTCCGGAATATGTGTTGGAATTCCTCTGCTAACGGGCCTATATTTTAATAATTTAAGTTATGGACTTATCGCAAGTTTAAGCGGGATGATTATCCTATATATTCCTGAATCTGGCTCCACTACTAAAAGAACGATCACCATCTTAGTGTGCTCATTCGGCTTTATGACCTCCTTTGCTGTTGGTCAGCTTTTTAGTTTTAATCCCTATGTGGCTGTAATGGCTTTGGGATTATTTTCCCTGGCCGTGCACTGGATCATATTAACTTACAAAACATCTCCTCCAAAAAGCTTTTTTTTCATACTGATTGCTGCTCTGTCTATTTCCCAACCATTCAATTTGCGTTCAGCTCCCTCCAAGATCGGGGTGATTGCTTTAGGAACCATATTTTCATGCACTTTGGCATCTATTTATATCCTCACTTCGTCGAAAGTTCCAAAGGCTTCATCCCGAAAAAAATTGCAGGGTACAAATAGACTGGCCGATTCCTGGGAAGCTATTATCATGGGCGGTTTTATGGCGATTGCCCTTGCAATTGGTTATCTTTTAAAATTTGATAGTCCCTATTGGATCCCTGTGTCCAGTGCTGCGGTGATGCAGGGAGCATCCCTTCATCATATCTGGCAACGAAGCTTTCATAGGCTCCTGGGCACCTTTGTTGGCCTGATCTTGTGCTGGGGGTTTTGTAGAAAACCCTCTCACCATCTGTCTTATTATCATAATACTTTAGGTTATGATCGAAATTCTGGTAGTAAGACATTATGCCTTAGCCGTAATATTCATTACTCCCATGGCTATTTTAATAACCGAAACTGGCAGTCCTCTTATTCAAAGTCCTAACACCTTAATTGCATTAAGATTTTGGGAAATTGCTATTGGCAGTACCTTGGGAATTCTTGGAGGTTGGATACTTCACAAAGAAAAAATCCGATACCTTACCATAAAAGGCTTAAAAAGAATTAGCAGTGAGTTTAGAAAGTAGGGATCGATGGAAAATCACTTTTTCACCAGTCCATATCAATGCTTATATCGCTTTAAATTAAAAAGGTTCTGTTATAGAAAATTGTAGAAACCAGCTTTTTTTTAACCGCAAAATGCGCAAAGGCTTTCATTCTCATTTCCTGTTCAATTCAATAATTATCCGATTGCATTATTTCCGCTTTCATTTTCAACAATCCTTTTTTCTCTGCGCCCTTTGCGTTTTTTCTCTTGACGCGTTTTGCTGTTAAAATGAATCGAAGCTCCGATCATCTTGGCTTGCCTGAAAAACATAGCGAAAGAGGCCTTTACATTGCAAAAG
>Ga0307487_1001903_pt1 | contig 14110 bp, 15 predicted proteins | sample CBIW12metaG_FD_203665 | JGI IMG/M metagenome (GOLD analysis project Ga0307487, IMG submission 203665) | Sea-ice brine microbial communities from Beaufort Sea near Barrow, Alaska, United States - CBIW 1.2 | ecosystem: Environmental > Aquatic > Marine > Coastal | place: USA: Alaska | collected... | reverse complement strand
CCGAGCACGTTCGAACGCTTACACTTGGGGGTCTTGCGCCACGTGCTGAAGCTGGCGGAGGCGTGCTGGATCGCGGCATCCACGTCAGCGTCCGTTGCGGTGGGATAGACCCGTACCTCGTCGTTCGTGAGCGGATCGGTTACGGCATAACGGGTCATTTGCTTTCTCCATCGAGTTCGCCGGCACTCAAGCGTCGCACAACATCGGTGAGCACCGCTGCGCCGGCGACCAGGTCGTCATCACGTGTATATTCGCCTTCGTTGTGCGAGATTCCTTCCACGGAAGGGACGAAGATCATGACCGTGGGAACGACCTCTTTCATGTTGATCGAGTCGTGACCGGCCACCGTCATGATCTCGGCGTGGGAGTATCCGGCAGCCTCGGCACTGGACCGAGCGAGTTCTACACCGGCCGTTTGGTAGGGGTTGACTCCCCAATTGTGGGAGAGAGCGCGCTCGATGGTGACGCGGGCGATGGACTCGATCTCCGAGAAGCGGGCGTCGAGCAGCGCGTTTGCCTCGGCGAGCACGGTTTCGTCGGCACAGCGCAGGTCGAGCAGCAGCGTTGTCTCCGACGCCACGACTACCGGCGAATTCGGATAAACGTCGAGTTGGCCGACGGCCGTGTGCAGCACACCGGGGAAACGGTCAGCGAGCTCACGAGCAAAGACCACGAGCAGCGAAGCGCCGTACAGGGCATCGTGGCGGTCTTCCATCACCGTCGCGCCGGAGTGGGCCTGCTCGCCCTTGACGACAACACGGTACTTGCTGGCGGCCCAGCTTGCCGTGACCAAACCGATCGTGATCTCCGAGTTCTCGAGGATGCGACCCTGCTCGATGTGGATCTCTGCGGAGTACGCGGCCGTCGGGCCGTCGCTGGCGCCGAGGAATCCGGTCGGTCGCATGGCTTCTTCAACCGTCATGCCGGTGTGATCCTGGATGGCCAATGCGGTTTCGAGCGGCATGACGCCGGTGTAGACGCTGCTGCCCATCATCGACGGCGCGAAACGGGAGCCTTCTTCGTTGAACCAGTTCACGACGGCGAGGTTGTAGCGCAGCGTGCCGGTCCCTGATCGGTGTTCAGCCGCAACGCGGAACGCAGCGTGGGCTGCGGAGAGTACGCCGTAGGCACCGTCAAAGCGACCGGCGGTGGGCTGCGAGTCCATGTGCGATCCGACGACAACGTAGGGTTCACCCGGCGCAGCGTCGAATAGCCCGAACTGGTTTCCGATGCGGTCGTACTCCACGCGGAATCCGTTCGATTCGAGCAGTCCCGCGAACCAGCGGCGTTGTTCGATGTCAGGGGCGCTTGCGGCCTGCCGGTCGACTCCGCCGGCGGGGGTTGCGCCGAAAGCACTCATCGTCTCGAAGTCGCGCAGAAAGTCTGCGACGCTCGGAGCAGTGGTCATCGTTCGCGTGCCGGTCATCGTTGTCCTTCAATCGTGGAGTCGTTCGGGTGGTCGTTGGTCTCGTCGCTGCCGGACGGCGCGCGAATTTCGGGGTCCTGCATGATGTGCAGCACAGCCGGCACTCCGCTGGCTCGCGCCCGCCGATAGGCATCCCGGAAGTCACCGATATTGGTGACTGTTTCGCCGTGACCTCCGTAGGAGCGAGCCAGGGCGGCGAAGTCAGGATTGGTGAGGTGGGTGCCGGAGGGGCGTCCAGGATAGTGGCGCTCCTGATGTTCCCGGATGGTGGCGAAGACGCCGTTGTCGGCGATCACGGTGACAAACGCGGCGCCATAGCCCACTGCGGTCGCGATCTCCTGGCCGTTCATCATGAAACAGCCATCACCCGAGATCGACACGACCTCTCGGCCGGGGAACGCCAAGGAGGCGGCGACCGCTGCCGGAATACCGACACCCATCGCTCCGTTTCGTGGTCCGACCAGCGAAGCGGGAGCGTTGTGCGGCAGGTAGCGGCCGGCCCACACTGCGTGGTTTCCGGCGCCGTAGGTGATGACGGCATCCTCGGTCAGCTCGTCGCGGAGCACGGCCATCACCGCGGTGAAATCGATATACGGCGAGTCTGCATCGGCGGGGGCCGGGCTCGGCGTTGCGAAGCGGGTGGCGGCGGCCACAGCCCGATCGAAGCGCTGGCCGTCCTGAACGCGAGGGTTCGTTTCGGCAAGAGCTTCGGCGAAGGCTACGTGGTCGCCCACGATGAGCTGATCGAGTCGGCCAGAGTGGCCCACCGGTTCGCCGGGAAGAACGACGACAGTCTCGGTCTCAAGCCCCAGCTGGTAGCCGTCGCTCATGACGTCGGTGCGTGCGGTGCCGATCAGCACGGCGGTGTCGGCACCGGCAAGAAGTGCCGCTGCCGCATCGCTCCGCCCGTAACCCAGACTGCCCGCGAAAGCGGGGTTGGCGCCGTCGTGCGGCACTGCGTCGTACGCGCGGAAGTCGGCAAGCACGGGGATGCGGTGCGCGGCAGCCCAGTCGATCAACGCTGAACCGGCGGATGCCGTCCAGCTTTCGCCGCCGACGACCACGACGGGTCGCTCGGCCGCATCGAGGCGGGCCACCACCTCGCTGAGTACAAGGTCGCTGGGGCGGGATACGTTCAGCGAACGGGGCTGCTCGGTTGTTGCGGCACCGGCCGAGAGGCGGATGACGTCTTCGGGCAGGCCGATCACGACCGGGCCGGGGCGGCCGCTGCGAGCAATGAACATTGCCTCCGCCACGACTCGTGCTGCGGCGCTCGGATCGTCAAGGGTGACAACCTGCTTGGCGGTGCTGCCGAACCAGCCGGTGATGTCGAATTCCTGGAATGCCGCGCGTCCCCGGTCGGCAACCGGGATGAGACCCACGAAAAGTACGAGGGGGGTCGCATCCTGCCACGCGGTGTGCACGGCGATGAAAGCGTTCGCTGCTCCCGGACCACGAGTGACGAGTGCGATTCCGGGAAGCCCGGTGAGCCGGCCTTCCGCCAGCGCCATGAGCGCGGCACCGCCCTCGTGGCGTGTGATCACCGTATTGATCGGTGAATCATGCAGTCCGTCAAGTACGTCTAGAAAGGACTCTCCGGGAACGCCATAGGCCCGCTGCACGCCTTCGCGCTCAAGCTGAGCGACGATGAGGTGACCCGCTGAAACCGGTGTGGCACTCACGTTGGTGTCGTGTGTTTGTGGAGAAGTTGTCATATCAATTGCCTTTCGGGGCGCTGGGAGATCGCAGGACGAGGAGTTGCTCGAGCGGCTCGCCGGCAGCAATCCGTTGGAGAAGTTCGGGTTCGGCCGCGTCTGAGTCTCGAGCACGCTCATAAACGGCCGGGTCGACGTCGTCAGGACGCAGTGCAACAATGCCGTTGTCGTCACCGAGCACGACATCGCCCGGGTGGATCACTACGTCACCGATCGTGACCGGCACGCCGGCGCGAGCGACGCCAGAATCGAGCAACTTGGTCGTGAGGTTCGTGAATCCGCGCGCGAACACGGGCAACGGCCCGTCTTTCAACGCCTGTCGATCCGTCACGAGGCCGTCGACGACGATCCCGGCAAGGCCGCGGGCGACGGCAGCGGCACGCGTGACCGCTCCGACCGGAGCATGGCGCCCGCCAACAACCTCGATCACCAGCACGCTGCCCTGCGGTGCGGTAATGATGGCGCGATTGACCTCGACGGCATCCGGCTCGGCGAGGTGGAGCGTGTAGGCGACGCCGGCCATCCGTGCGCCGGGGACCACCGCGGCCACCTCCGGTGCACAGAAGCCGTCCTCGAGGAAGTGTCCGAGAGTGGCCAGGTCGACGGACTCAAGCGCCGTCAGCACGGCTTCGGCGTCGGTCATTTCTGGTCGCTCCCGTCGACGGCGCTGACTACTGCGACGCACTCGAGTTCAAGAGACACGCCCCAGAGCGAGACGCACACGGTGGTGCGGGCCGGGAGCAGGCCGCCGAAGTATTCGCGGTACACATTGTTGTAGAGCTCGAGGTGATCCGGATCCGTCAGGTAACCGTTGAGCTTGACGACGTTCTCCAAGGACGAGCCGCACGCGGTCAAAAGGGTCTGCAGGTTGTCCAGAGTGCACCGAAGCTGCGCCTCAAAGCCTTCCGGAATCGAGCCGTCCAACGCCATCGGGATCTGACCCGAGGTGTAGACGAGGCCCCGCGCAATCACCGCCTGCGAGAACGCTCCGACTGGCTCGCGGAGCCCGTCAACCGTAGAAATCCTCGTGATGGTCATCGAGAAACCTTCGAATCCTGCAGCAGGTCGACTGAGTCGATGTCCCGGTTTCGGTTGTCCGTCAGGATCAACAGGGCGATCAGTGAGAGCACGGATGCTCCGACGATGTAGAACGCGATCGATGAGCTCTGGCCCGTTGCGTTCAACAGTGCAACTGTGATGGCGGGTGTGATGGCCGAACCCAGCAGACCCGAGAGCATGTACGCAACCGAGAGTCCCGAGTAGCGCACCTTCGTGCCGAACAGCTCGGCCAGGAACGTGGCGATCGGGCCGTAGTTCGCTGAGAAGGCCAGCATCATGAGCGCATAGGCGACGAACACCATGACGTTGGAGCCGCTGTCCAGCATCCAGAAGAACGGGAACGCCAGGACGGCTTCCGCCGCGACACCGCCGAGGATGACCTTCTTGCGGCCGAATCGGTCGGACAGGCGACCGAAGAAGGGGATGGCGAAGAAAGCGACGACGCAGGAGAACATCACCACGGAGAGCATGAAGCCGCTGGAATGACCGAGGTCGGTGGTGCCGTAGCTCACGCCGGACGCAACCAGGAGGGTGAAGGTGGATCCGGTCGAGAGCGTCGCGATGCCGCCCAGAAGAACCTGCTTCCAGTAGTTCTGCATGAGGTAGGTGAAGGGCAGCTTGGCTTTGGCGCCCTGCTCACGCACCTGCGTGAAGCTCGGCGTCTCTTCAATGTGCAAGCGGATGTAGATTCCCACACCCACCAGCAACGCGGATGCCATGAACGGAATGCGCCAGCCCCACGCGATGAGGTCCTCATTGCTCATCGAAGCGGCGACGATCAGGAACGCGATGTTCGCAATGAGCGTTCCGATAGGTACACCGACTTGCACGAGCGAGCCGTACCAACCGCGACGGTTCTTGGGAGCGTGCTCCACCGTCATCAGTACGGCGCCGCCCCACTCGCCACCGAGCGCCAGCCCCTGAATGAGCCGCAGGGTGAGCAGGATGAATGGTGCCGCGATTCCGATGGTTCTGGCATCGGGGATGAGGCCGATGGCGAAGGTGGCCGCACCCATAGTGATGAGCGAGATCAGCAGCATGGATTTGCGGCCGAGGCGGTCGCCGAAGTGGCCGAAGAAGACGGCGCCGACGATGCGAGCGGCGTAGGCGGAGGCGAAGGTGAGGAAGGCCAGCAGGGTGCCGAGCGCGGCGTCGAGGTCAGGGAAGAACACCTTGTTGAAGACGAGCGCTGAGGCCGTTCCGAAGAGGAAGAGGTCGTACCACTCCACGGTCGTACCGATCACGCTGGCGAGGGAGATCCTTCGCATTTTGGTTCGGTCGAGTCGCGCTGAGGCGACTTCCTCCGTCCCTGTCGGAGCGAGTGGCGTCGTTGTCATTGTGTCCTCCGAACAGGTCGTGCGCGTGAAGTGGTGTGAGATAACACTCCCCGTTCTGGGGTCCTGCCGCAATCGGCATTCGCACACGGTATCCACTATGAAATGTGCTTATGCACACCATGGTGTAGTGGAGCATGATTCACGCCATTGCCTCAACCCCGATAATTCGCGAAATCACGGGTTCATCTCGGCAGGGAACGACAAGGCGGACTCCCCGAACCTCACATCTCATTTCCATTTCGGCGGCGTGAACATGTGGAGCTTCGGGCCGCAGCTAGATTGGACAGACGCCCAATCGCTGTCGGTGCCGCGTCGCAGCATCGCCCCTGGCGCCGCCCGGCCGCAGCAACTCGCAGGAACCATGTCAGGAGTCACCCAGTGACCACAGCACCAGCACTGCCGCCCTCGGATGCCGCGGCATGGGCTCGACTGGTCGAACGTCTCGAAGCGCACCGCGAAGTGCTCGTTGACGATTTTCTTGAGCGCGTTGCCCAGTTGCGTGCGTACGGCGACCACGTGGTTCCCTCCGACGACCTGCGTGCCACGGCGTTGGAAACGATGGATATGTTGATCCGCCAGATTGCCGGTGTGCCACTGACCGTACAGCAACGCGAATTGCCGCGGCGGCTGGGAGTGCGCCGCGCGCGCCAAGGCATCGCCCGCGAAAGCCTGCTCGAAGCCGTGCGACTCGATTTTCGCGTTCTGTGGGCGGGTCTCGTGCGCGCCAATGACGGCAATTCCGGCGACATCATCGTGCTGCATGCGGAAGAGGTTCTCACGATCGTCGAGCAATATATCGGCGATGTGCACCTGGCGTTCCTTGATGAGCAGGCAGCTCTCGCTCATGACTCCCAAATCGAAGTGTCGCGAGCGTTCGCACGGCTGCTCAATGCGAAAGAGAATGCCGACGACGTTGCCGCATCCGTGGCGGGACGTCTCGGTATGCCGGTGGGTGGCATCTTCGAAGTTGCCGCCATTCCCGCAGCCCTCTTCGCTGGCGCACGCGATGAACTCGAGCTGCGGGAGAGGGGTCGGCTCGTGATCTCGTCGGAATCCGACGACGCTGTCGCCCTCGTGCGCGAACAGCGAGAAGACTCGTCCTGGCCGCTGTCCTTGCCGTCCATCGCGGGCGGTCTCGTCCGAGATGTGGTCGGGCTCGGCAACGTGCCCCAGGGGGTTCGGGCTGCCCGTGCGATTGCTCAGCATGTCACCGGAAGCCAGAACATGCTGCGCACTGAGGAAGAGGTGTGGCCGGTCCTCGCCCATGATGTTTTCTGCGGCACTATGCCCGAGCTGGCGCGAATCTCCGACGCTCTCGACTTCGTCGCCGATGGCGAACGAGCCCGGTTGCTGGAAACCTTCGCCGATTTTGCACGCACCGGCTCCGTGAAGAAGACCGCACTCAACCTGTATTGCCACCGCAACACCGTGGTGAACCGACTCAACGCCTTCGAACGAGCAACCGGCCTCGACCCCACACAGCCGGCTGATGCTGCCAGGGCCCTCATCGCTTTTGGACCGGAAGTCACTCGCGCCTGGACCGGGGGCGAACCCCGGTCCGGTACGGGGCCAGCTCACGGTGCGTCGGCGGTTGTTTAGCCGCGGTCGGTCGGCGCCGCTTCCGCGACTTTCAAGGTGTCCACGAACTGCTCGAAACGCACGATGAGGCCGCCGCGCACGATGAAGTGGTGGGCGACGTGCACATTCAGGCTCTTGCCGCTCGTGCGGTGGGTGGCGGTGTAGCGCGCGAGTACGACCACGTTCTCACCGTCCACGACGTACCTGTCGTCGTGGCGGCCCAACCATCGCAGTCTTGGCCCAGAACCCGGGAATCATTGGCGGCTTCCTGGGCCGAAGCGAATTCTCTCTCAGTTGTCACGCTGTCCAGCGTAGACGCGCTGATCCGCATTCAGCGCCGCGGGAAGGAATGCAGGTGTCCAAGGCGAAAGGTCGTCTTTGCGGTAAGCAGCCCAAGCTGTCGGTGGCGCAGCAGAAACACTTGATCGAAGTCCACAAGCCCGGCCTTCATTCCAGCGCGGAATTGGCGGAGCTTTTCAACGTCGCGCGGTCGACCGTTTATCGGACTATTCAACGTCAGTTCGAATCGGGCCATTGAGAGGGGCCCTCAATCGAAATCCCGTTGCCGGATTGGCTGGTCCGGCAACGGGTACCCCCTACGGAACAAGATCAGCCAGCGATCGGAGCCGGGTGAGGTGTGGGCAAAGGGGGCTACGTCGGCTTCGGGGTTTGGTCATCGAGCTCGAGAGCGAACGGGCGGGTCAGGGCGTCCTCGGAAGGGAGGGCTGCCTGCTCGGCGGGCGAGAGGTCGTGGCGGGAGACGGCGATCGGCTGGGTGGTGCCGGCGTGCGCGTACCTGACGACGGATTCGTTCTTATCGGCAACCAGCAGCATCCCGACCGTGGGTTGGTGTTGGGCGCCCCGCAGCCGGTCCTCGACGAGGGTGACGTAGAAGCCGAGCTGGCCGGCGTCGCGAGGCTCGAATTTGGTGGTCTTCTATGACCACACACCGAAGCTGATCAACGTGGAAGAACAGCAAGTCAACGAAGAAGTCATCACCATCGACATCGAAGTGGACCTGGCGGCCAACGAACGCGAACCCCGGGCCAAGCTCGCGGAGCGCATCGATGATGCGCTCGACGAGCCCGTCCTCCAACTGTCGCTCGACGGCGTCCCCGTCGATGGCGAGGAACTCGAGCGTGAACGGATCCTTCGTGATCTGCTGAGCGAGCTCCGAGTCGGCACGTTCGAGAGCATGCGGGAAGTTGGAAGGGGCCGCGCCCTCACGGAGGAGAAGGTGGGTCCTGATCTGGTGCGCCAACACGGGTCTGCTCCAACCCTGTGCGATGTCCTTAGCGCTATACCAGTCGCGCAACTCGGCGTCGTCGAGCTTCTCGATCAGCTCGATGACATGGCCCCAGGGCAATTGGCCAACGGGTCGTTGACCGATTGCGTCTGGGACGGGCCACGCCTCGGCGAACCTCCGCATGTACTTGAGGTTGGCCGGCGAGAATCCTTTCGCGCTGGGGAACTCTGCACGCAAATCCACGGAGAGCTGGGCCAGGACCTTGCTGCCCCAAGGGGCTGTCTTCTGTCGCTCGATGATCGTCGCTCCGATCTGCCAGTACAGCCTGAGCAGTTCGGTGTTGACCCGACGCTGGGCGATGTAGCGCGCCTCATGCACAAGCCGTTTGATGCTCTCGAGCGTGGCGGCGTAGTCGGTGGGGACGAGAGAGCTCATTCCATAGCGCTAATGGAGGCCGCCGACCGACTGGTTGTCGCGGGATGCAGTGCAGATGGAGCTTGGAGCCAGGGGCTCCTTGAATCCGCCAACCCCATCCGGGACGCGCCAATCTGAAGAACGCCTGGTGGTTCAGGACGCAATCATGAGGGTGACCGGGCCAGCTTCTTCAGGGCCTCCACACCGCTCGCTACCGCCGACTCGGACCCAGTTGAGCGTCACGTCCTCGTCGGCGAGGACAATCCCGCTCGCTGAGAACGCGCGGAGTGTCACATTTTCCGGAGACGACATGCTGAGGGCAATCTCCCACGAGTGTTCATTGATCTTGGAAGCAAAATACGGGAGCGCCACTGCACGAGGATCGGGCGTGTACGTCGCAAGATCTTCCGGCTCCAGAATCTCGCTCGGAGCGGGCTCGTCGGGGTGCTGGCCTGGAGCAGGAGTTGAACACTCATCATGGATGCACAGCTGCACGAGACTGACGTCATCCGTTCCGCCGTCAAGTGTCACGGTGAGTGTGTTGGCCCACCCGATCGCTGGGCACGCGTTCATGATCGGACCCGAGCAGCCCGCCAGTACTGCGCTCGCGATGAACGCAACGCTAAGACCGACGAGTCGCTTTCCCGCCGTGGCCGTATCAGCCATGTCGTCCCCGTTCATCCCTTACCACCGATGCTAGCGGAGCCGCTGATTTCGGCGCGCACAGTCTGCGTAGCATCGGCTGCGTCGCCATTGCCATACGCCCCGCCGGGACCCCGCCCACGCCCGCACGACAACCAGCACTCTGAACGCGAGGAGCCCCAATCGAGGTCATACCCAGCACTGCTCGACCGCATGAGGAACCCTGTATGCGACAGACGCTGAGATCACACGGAGTCATAGCCCGACTACACGGGTGACATGTCGCAAAACAATCGTTGCAACAGCTCTCCACACAACGAGCGACTACCGCCGGCTTAGCGGCGAAATCCCGCAGGCCGAACGCGCTGGGAAAGCGCAAGCCTGCCAGAATCTGGGCTACAGTCGTTTCAACACCGAGTGCATTAAGGACGTTGCATGGAACAGAAGCGAGTCGGGCGACCTCGCACGATCGACCCCGCGGAGGTCTCGCTCATTGCTGTGCGCCTGTTTGACAGTCGTGGCTACGACGCTGTCTCGGTCAGCGAGGTGGCTCAGGCGGCTGGGGTGAGCCGCCGCCACCTCTTTAGCCTGTTTCCTTCGAAAGCTTCCTTGGTCTGGGGCGGGCTGGATGAGGCAGGTCAGCGATTTCGCGCCGCGCTTGCAGCTAGTTCCGAGTTCGTCGGCGCTGAGGAGGCGGTGCGCGCAGCGTACCTGAGTGCCGTCGATTTCCGGCAGGATGAAATCGAACTCACACGCCGGCGACTTCATGTCATCGATGCGCACCCCGCGCTTGCGAGCGAGGGAGCTACGAGCCTGGCTCAGCTCACCGACGTGGTGGCCGACTTCATTGCCATGCGCGAGAACAGAGATTCGGACGACCTGCGGGTGAGGGTGGTGGCGACCACGATTGCTGCCGCCGCTCGTGCCGCGCTCACGTGGTGGGCGATTCACAGCGATGAGGAACCTAAGGACGTGGTGTCGCGGGCGCTGGATCTCGTGATGACACCGACCCCACCACCCGATAGCGGCATCCCGCCGCGCACTCAATGAGGAGTACCAATGTCAGACATCCACCCCGAACTCAAAGCGGTGCGCTTCAGCCCGAAAATCTCGTTCGGCCCCCTGTCCTCGCAATTGCTTCGACGAATGAAGCCGAAGGGCACGGTGCCCGGGGCCGGGGTCTCGGTGCGCGAGGTCTCGGTGCCGGGGCCTCAGGGCGCCCCCGATGTCACGCTGCGGGTCTTCAGCCCCGAGGGGCTCACGACACAAGTACCCGCCATGCTCTGGATTCACGGCGGCGGCCACATCATTGGCAATCCCGAGCAAGATGACGTGTCGAACATCGCTTTCGCTCGCGAGCTGGGCATCGTTGTCGCTGCGGTGCGATACCGACTCGGAGCGGTCGAGGCTGCTCCCGCATCCGTCGAAGACGCCTACGCGGGCCTGAAAGGGCTGGTGGCGCAGGCCGACCAGTTGCACATTGATCCGGCCCGAATCGCGATCGGGGGAGCTAGCGCGGGTGGGGGCATCGCCGCGGCTCTCGCACTTCTCGCGCACGACCGGGGTGAGGTCCGACCAGCTTTTCAACTGCTGGTCTACCCCATGCTCGATGACCGCACCGTCGTGCGCACCGATCACGACACCAGCAGGGTCCGCGTCTGGACCGTCAAGAGCAATCGATTCGGGTGGGCGACGCTACTGGGGCAAGCCCCCGGCAGCTCGGGAGTCTCGCCCTATGCCGCGCCGGCTCGCCGCGAAGACCTCAGCGGCCTGCCGCCCGCTTGGATCGGCGTTGGCGATCTCGATCTATTTCATGACGAGGACGTTGAATACGCGCGCCGCCTTACCGCGGCCGGCGTGCACTGCGAGCTGCATGTCGTCGCAGGAGCATTTCACGGGTTCGACGCCCTCTATTCAAAGACCGGCGTTTCTGTCGCGTTCTGGAATGAACAAGCTCGGGCCCTCCGGTCTGCGCTTCTGAACTGACAAGGATTGACGATGAACCCATTTACCCTCGTGCTCGGCGGCGGCGGCGTGACCGGAATCGCTTGGGAGACCGGCGTTATCGCCGGGCTGGCCGACGAAGGCATCGATCTCAGCGAGGCCCGCTCGACTCTCGGCACGAGCGCGGGCGCGGCCGTTGCCGCACAGCTGACCAGTGGAGCCTCTATCGAGAGCCTCTATGAGCACCAGCTCACCGGAGTGCCCTACGAGATCGCGAAATCGCTGGCGGGTGGCGACATACTCAAGTTCGTGCTTGCGCAGCTGTTACCTGGCGACCAGCATCGGGCATCGAGGCGGGTGGGCGCCCTGGCATTGAAGGCTGAAGTCGGTTCGGTGGCTGAGCGCCGGGCGGTTATCGAAAGTCGGCTTCCTGATCACTCGTGGCCCGAGACCGACCTTCGCATTGTGGCTGTAGATGCCCTTACCGGTGTCGAGCGAATCATCACCCGTACCGAGGGCTTGAGTCTTGTCGACGTCGTTGCAGCGAGCTGTGCGGTGCCGATGGTGTGGCCGTCGGTGCAGCTCGAGGGCCGCGCCTACATAGACGGAGGAGTGCGTTCAACGGCCAACCTCGACCTCGCGCCGGGCAGCGGACCGGTGATCGCGTTAGTGCCGGTGAAAACCGCTTTCCGTCGCCCGAGCCGCATCGACGAGCAGGCGAAGACACTGAATCCGCGGCCGGTACTGATCATTCAGATGTCTACCGAGGCGAAGAAAACGCAAGGTCGAAACAGCCTCAACAACTCTGTTGTGCCCGCTGTGGCCGCAGCCGGCCGCGAACAGGGCCGACGTGAAGCGGCGAAAGTGCGCGCGGCAGTCGGGTGAAGCGAGCTCAGCATCCTCGCAACACCATCCCGGGCGACGGATCTGCGCGACGCTGTCCCGGCCTACCTCGACGGCGGCGAGCTCGATATCTTCCGTGATAAGACCGTCGATTACGCCCGCTGCCTGAGCACAGTAGGTGTCTGAGTCGACCTACACGTTCATCCCGGCGCTCCTCACGCCTTCGAAGGGTTCGCTCCCCAGGCTGCGGTCTTTCAGTGAGCGCTGGCCGACCGCGATCGCGTACTTCGTCCTCTCGGAACGGGTAGAACAATGCTGGGGTCGGGCGAGGGCGCCGAGCTAACAAGTAGCGCTCGGCAGATAGGAGGGGTGTCGACGGGCGTCGCGTGAAGCAGCGCATTTAGTATCCCGCGGCCGGACCTGTGCGGGCCGGCCGCAGGGCTGTCACTCAGATAGTCGACCAACCATCGTGGCTCGGCAGGACGACCCCGTTGACGTTCGCGGAGTCGTCGCTGCGCAGCCAGAGAATTGCGGCGGCGAGCTGCTCGGGCTGAGCCGGCGCGGGGACCGCGTTCTGCAGGATCGGACCGACCCGGCCGGCCGCGTACTCAGAAAGGAACGGGGCCTCGATGTTTGTCGCCACCGATCCGGGAGTGACGGCATTGGCGCGGATGCCCTGCGGGCCGCGGAAGAACGCGACGCTTGTGGTGCACCCGGCGATCGCAGCGGTTGTAGAGATCGACGGCTAGCAGCACCTCTGCCTTCGACGACTGCAGGGTGTGCCACCAACGAGGACGAGGAGCCATACACGTGAGCCTATGTCTTACCTGACAGATGAAGTGACAGATTGGCGTGTTCGATTGAGGGACCTCATGCGGGAACACCCCCGCAAAGACAGGGCCCCGCGCACCGTCTGAGCGAACTTGTCCGTTTGACCTGTCGCGTAAGGAAATCCCGCCAAGGCACGTCAACTGCGACAGGCTGAGGACCGCCTTCGGGTCACGTCTGCTCAAGACAACGACATGACTTTCAACGAAGTTGATAGCCGGATTGTCCGAAGTAGGTGGCAATAGTCCGAACTGGACTGTCACGCGACAAAACAATCGGAGTCCTGGAATTCCCACCTCCGTTCTCCCTCCGGAGGGCAGATTCTCATCCCCGGGACTGCGGCAGGAGGACCGAGTGCTCCAAATTAGTCCGGAGTTCACCGAGACGAGTCCAGCCATCCGTGAGAACTGACACCAGCCGGGGGTTTTGCAGTGGAGCGGATGACGGGAATCGAACCCGCGCTATCAGCTTGGGAAGCTGAAGTTCTACCATTGAACTACATCCGCGCGCCCGACCGTGAGTGGACAACAATCGGAACGCTGCCAGCATATCAAGCCAGCGCGGCTAGGCTTGCACCGTGCTGCTCTCCGATCGCGATATCAAGGTTGAACTGGACGCTGGACGAATCGGTTTGGAGCCGCTCGACCCCGCCATGATCCAGCCGTCGAGCATCGACGTGCGCCTCGACGGCCTGTTTCGACTGTTCGACAACCACAAATACGCCTACATCGATCCGGCCGAAGATCAGCCAGAGCTGACCCACCTCATCGAGACCAAGCCCGACGAACCGTTCATTCTGCACCCGGGCGAGTTTGTGCTCGGCGCCACGTATGAGCAGGTCACACTTCCCGACAATATTGCCGCCAGGCTTGAAGGCAAGAGTTCTCTGGGCCGCCTCGGACTGCTCACCCACTCGACAGCCGGCTTCATCGACCCGGGCTTCTCTGGTCACGTCACGCTCGAGCTCAGCAATGTCGCGACCCTGCCGATCAAACTCTGGCCCGGAATGAAGATCGGTCAGCTGTGCTTCTTTCAGCTCAGCTCTCCGGCCGAGAAGCCGTACGGCTCGAGCGAATAC
>Ga0307487_1001900_pt1 | contig 14127 bp, 13 predicted proteins | sample CBIW12metaG_FD_203665 | JGI IMG/M metagenome (GOLD analysis project Ga0307487, IMG submission 203665) | Sea-ice brine microbial communities from Beaufort Sea near Barrow, Alaska, United States - CBIW 1.2 | ecosystem: Environmental > Aquatic > Marine > Coastal | place: USA: Alaska | collected... | reverse complement strand
CCGGGGGCAAAAGATTAAGCCTAAGATCATACATCCTTATTTTCCGAAAGTAGTACATGACTATTTTCCGAAAACACTACATTCTTATTTGCCGATTTTACGACATTGTTATTTTCCGGTTACACTAGGTTTACAATAAATATTTTATGAATTTTAAACAACACAACAAATGGTGAAATTAGAAACATTCAACGAGCATTTTGGTATTATAAGTAAAGACACAGAACATCTAAACATTTTAATGAAAAATGATTTAGAAGCATTTATTGACCCCTATCATATTGTAAATAATTTAGATAATATGATGGCGAAAAAGATGTATATAAGGAGTAAATCTTTTTTAGAAACCTTAAATAGAACCTTTATTGTTCCCAAAGATAGAAATAACGGTTTAAATTTTTTATCTCATTTAAGAGAAGCAAATGAGTACCACTTGGGGTATTCTCACAATAATAAAGGAAAAGGTATTGGACCTACCAAATCTGAAATTATTTTTGACTCACTAAGAGCTAATAAATTAGTTAAAGCTGGTATCACAGTAACTAATGAAGCTCATAATGTATTATTGTTAGTTAAAGGTATTGGACAAGATAATATGTCAGATACATTGGCAAATATTTGTAGAGATATTTTAGCAGAATTCACATTTCAACAATGTTTAAAATATCATATTGAGGTTAAAAAAACTAAAATTGAATATTATGAACATTCTTCAAAAAAATGGGTGTCTAAAGAAGTACAGTTGCCATATTATAATGGAAAACATATCATATTAGTTCCTCAATTTTTAACAAGTGGTCAAAGAATTTATACAAATCATTACAATTGGTTTGTTTCTAGCAATTTTATATCAAAAGATATTCTAGATGGAACTATTAAAATAGATAATGATAACGTTTTTATTAATGAGCAAAAGGATGGAACAAAAAAAGCTATAATAAAGAATATTAATTGTCATTTTAGAAAACCAAAACATAAATTAATAGAATACGTTAAAAGTTACAATGGTTCACTTTTAGACTTTCAGGATCATGTAAAATCTCATTACCCATCTATCGATATAGATAAATTAATACAACTTTATGCTAAGGCATCATAGGAAGGAAACTCTTTAAGAAAAGGGTTTCCTCCTTTTCTTAATTAAAAGTACCAGCCTGATAGCTGTAAATAACACCTGTTTTCATTATCTTGACCATCCCACCATTTTCCTAGTGAAACTCTGATTAAAGTTCCAGCAGGAATCAAAGGTATTGGAGTTATATCTCCTTTATATTTTAATCTTTTATTTGTAGTTAAAAGAGGTCTGTCATAAATATAGTAATTTGCTCCATCCCATCTTAAATCTTGATTAGATATCCAGAAACCAACACTATTATTTGGAAGATTTGTAGGATCGTTTAAGTAGCCACTGCCATTTTTCCATTGTAATTTACCTCCGAATAAGACATTAAAATTCCCACTCCATACTATACAGTTTAGATTAATATATTTAGAAAAATTTGAAAAATTCCTAATAAAACCATTATTACGTGTAATTCTTACGTCTTCAACATGTGGTGCAATATCAGGATGATAAACATATTCTAAATTCCATACTTGTCCTATTTGATATGGTGTAATTGAAGGTTGAAAAGTTCCCATTGTAGTCATTAATCTCACATAATTTCCAGTTGCTATTTCTAGACCTCCTACGCAATAACTAGTTCCCCATTTTGTCTTTGATGTAATAAGTACTTCCAATAATTAAATATTTATAACATTAAAATCATACTCATTACTTAATTTTTCTGCGATAAGTGACCTATGACAGGCTTGATGCGATTCCTCAACGCAAAATAATACAATTTTTTTTGCATTGGATTTTTTTAGGTCCTCAAAAAATTCATAAAAATTAAATTGATTAACAATTTTACTTTTATATTCATCAATAAATATTGCCCCTAAGGTTTTTCTTTCTCTTTTTAATTCTTGATTATTTAAATCGGCTTGCTTCTGCAACATTCTAATTTCTTTGGTTGGAGCCAATCCCAAATAATGAAAATAGCTAATGCCTAAGTTTTTTAATTTAATTTGAAGTTGTTTGCTATTAACGAAAGAATATTTTGAACCTCTAACTCCACGTCTTTGGCGAATATCACAAAATGTATCTATCTCATTAGTTAATAATTCATCAAAAAATTCCAATTCACTCGAACCATAAACACCTTTAGTATAAAATTTCATTCGTTGATATATTTATTACGTGAAGTAAAATCATTTTTACCAAATAAGTCTTTGGTACCATTCCCTTTGGTCAATTCTGAAATAACTCTTTCTTGTTTTTTAAGTCCATTTGGAGTTATATGATTTAAAGAGATACCATGTTTCAATAATTCTTCTCCTATCAGTTTACTTCTATGACAATCCTCTGGATTTTGTTCACTGCACATTAAAGCTATTTTTAATTTTTCTTTATGTCCATCTATTAGTAATTGAATCCCTTCTTGAAAAAATGACTTTCCACGTATTTTTTTATAATCTACTTTATCATCGGTAAAACATGATCTATCTTTAGGCAATCCACCTAAGTACTCACCCAAAAATGTATAAGAAATTAATATATTCCCTAAATTATAATCCAAAAGAGGTCTGTTAAAGTGTGGGTTATATTTAGACATTGGAAAAGATCTTACATCAAATAAATATTCAATCGAATAAGTTCTAAGTTCTTCAATAAATTCATTTAAGGATTTATTTCCATGACCAATCGTATATAGGGTAGTAATACTCATTTTTCTAATTTGAGGTATTCTATAAATTATTGATTTATTAATATTTATAGAAGTGAGACCATATTTTTAAAATAAAAAATTCACTTTTCAGGAATAATTTAAGCATAAAAGTAAAGCATTTTCTACGATTTTATATAAAAGTAGCTCTCGAAGTTAAGGATTCTAAAGATAATTAATACGTCTTATTCTTATTAACTCAAGTATTAGGGCAAAATAGATTGAAACCGATTGTTCAGATATTCTCCTGTTTTGTTCAAAACGAAAACAGTCCTTCGTTTTAATTTTAAATTCTTCTTTATTATACCCATTTCCAAATTAGGTATATCCTTCAAACGAAACTAAATACAATGCAAAGATTTCCTAAATTCACAGTGTCTTTTGTGAGCATTTAAAAAAGACCCTAGAATGTTGGAACAGCTTTTTCCAGCGCTTTATATTTGGTGGGGTTTGCTGAAGCCTCAATGATTATTTTGGTTTTGGTAATACAATCAATGATATCAGGTTAACAGGCACCCTGGCATTGGTATCACTTACGGTTTTAGCATTAATTAGTACCACGGTCGCGCTCAAAGCGCAATTTATTATCCTTGCGCCAATTGCCATCTCATTAGTTTCTGTTTTTTTGGGGACCACTGAATATGTGCCGGAAACGGTAAATCTCTTTTTCGTGTTTGCATTATCTTTTGCCTTGTTCTCGACTGTGTTCGAACTGACAGCAAAAGAAATCGGCGAAGGAGATTCACGAGCTCTTAATTATCAAATAAGTACGAGCGCGGGTAAACTAAAATTTAAGGCTGGATATTCCCGAAGCTTCGGGATGAAAACAATTAACGGCTTAATCCCTATAGTTTAGGAAACATTAAAACTGGTTAAGATTACTTCGAAGTTCCTGTATAGCACAACTATTAATAAACCCCTAAATTATGTACGCTCCACTCTCCTGTTGTTTTACCAAAATTTTATGAGGCCAAAATATCAAGTGAAGTATTTTATTTTCTTTAGTGCATTTTGGTTAACTCATGATTGTCGTTATTTCCATCCCAAATACGAATTGTTTTTATTTCGTCTTCCAGTTTCTCAGGAAAAGTGACCAGTAAAGAGCTTTCTGGAGCTAGAAAAGTATTGACACCTACAGGTATCAGCTCAAATCTTTCATTATTTATTTGCAGAAATAAACTGTCAAATTCATTGGTAATAATTATTTGTTCATTATTCCAGTCAAAATTTCCGGTGAATACATCCAAATTCTTGCCGCTAACATCGATAGGCTCATATTCATTTGACTTGAAATAATCCCAATTATATTCCGCTGCTACGGCATTTAAGATAAGATTGAATAATTCATGGGTATTAACTCCATTTGCCATTATAATAAGGGATTGTTCTTTGTTTACAGAACCAAACATAAATGAGGTGAAACCAAAGTTTTGTCCCGTATGTCTAAAAGAAATATCATCATCCCAATTAAATAATGTAAATCCCAGTTTTTCGAGCCTTGAACCCCTGTTAAATACCTTAGAGGTCATTTCTTGTGAAAGAATCTTGTGAGTCCCATCTTTATGATCGGTAAGCAATGTTGCTGTAAATCTTGCCAAGTCGTCAGGAGTAGTCGATATCGCTCCGGCTGCTTTAAAAGCAATGTTATTATAGTAGTATGGCTGCAAATTTTCTGAATACCCAATAGCTCTTGTAGCCATAATTCGCTTAGGAGCAGGTTGTTCAAAAGAGCTGTTTTTCATATCACTTGGTTCAAAAACCAGTTCATCTATGATGTTTTCAAACTTCTTACCGGTAACATCTTCCATTAGTTTTTCTATGATTAAATATCCCGGATTCGAATAGGTGTATTTTTCTCCCGGAACAGCAACTAATTTTGCGGCTGGATGTTTAGAGGGCTTTTCTCCCCTTAATGTTTGTTCAATTGTAGGTAATTCTTCATAGGGCATATAATTAGCTCCATAATATCTATTAAACCCCGAGGTATGCCCAATAAGTCTTCGCAGTGTGACTTTTTCTTTTTTTGTAAATTCGTTTGTTGGCACTTTCCATCCTATAAGTTTATTATTTACATCTTCATCCAGGTTTAAAATGCCTTGTTCCACAAGCTTCAGGGCTGCCATAGTCGTTACGGGTTTGCCCAATGAAGCTCCTTGAAATACTGTTTTGTCATCTACTTTTATTGAATCATTAAGATTTGCATAACCATAACTTTTTGACCAGGAAATTTTGCCTTTGTCTGTAAAAACAACACGGAGCCCAGGTATCTTATATTTTTGCATCAGGTCTTCTACGTTTTGTGTTTTTGGTTTGGTTTTTAAATAATGAAAAGGTTTTAGATTATTTAAAACGGCTTCCTGATGCACTAATGAAGAATCCTGTGCGATCGTTTTTTGGATTTTGTTGCTTCCCGATTTATCGCAAGAAAACAATGCGATGGCAAGTAAAATAAAAATGGATTTTTTCATGTGATTATATTTGATTGATGAAATTTATTAAACCAAATTTCCTGTTTTAGTTTTCCCGGACATAATTAAATGAAAGAAAAATGTTCTACTATGTGCAAAGAGACTGCTGCGTTGCTTTTTTCTTGTAAGCAGCAGGGGAAATACCTGTTTCTTTATTGAAGATTCTAAAAAAGCTACTTTTTGGGTTAAATCCAAAGGAAGTATATGTGAAGTGCATTTGTGTAACAGATTTGGATCAATAAATCCCTACCGAATCATAGACCTGGACTTTTTTCCATAAATGAGAAGATTCTTCAATGAAAACCAGATGCGCGGGTTCTTCCTGATATTTATTCTGGATTTCTTTTGAAGGAAAAGTCTGGATCAGCGAATATGTAAATGAATTGTCCGCAACCTCCCTGGGAGTTCCAGCAGGGATCCCAATAAATTTTGTTTTTGCATACAAACTATTATCCAGGAACTTTTTAAGCGAATTCTCAAATGCCGATCTGTCTTCGGGATTCTCAGGATTGTTTAAATAAAAATACACCACATGAGTGAAATTCTTATCAAAATCTACAGGTAGATCCTGTCCCTGAAGTTGGTTGGTTCCCGTTAATACAGTTAAAATTATCATCAATTTAAAGATTTTATCATAGTTATTTATTCAAAAGTTCTCTAAATGTAATAAAAAAATAGTGTTAACAAGATTTGGATTGCCACAAGAGTATAAAATTACGGTGCGGGATAGATTCTGTACACTTACTTGTTTTTCGTGTTTGCATTATCTTTTGCCTTGTTCCCGACTGCGCACGAACTGACAGCAAAAGAAATCGGATGAAGGAGATTCATTATCTTTTGCTTGTTCTCGACTGCGCTCGAACTGACAGCAAAAGAAATCGGATGAAGGAGATTCACGAGTTTTTAATTATCAATTAAGAACGAGCACGGGTAAACAAAAATGGTTCTGTTTTAGAAAATTGTAGAAAAAAAATTAACCGCAAAGGGCACAAAGGTTTACGCAAAGGACGCAAAGATTTGCAATCTGTCTATATGATTTTTATCTAGATAGGTAGATTTGCCTATTCACGTTAATAGTTAAACTGATAGTTTTATTTTCGATTACATTTTCAGTGCCTGTTTTTTCCCTGCGACCTTTGCGGTTAAAAAGGAACATGCAAAATTAAAATTCGCAAAGGGACCAATTAATAATCTACATTGTTCTAAAACATAGCTACAAAAATTCAAAGCTGCATATTCCAGAAGCTTCGGGAAGGAAACAATTTATGAATCGCTTCACTGTATTTTAGGAGACATTGTAACTGGTTTAGATTGCTTTGAAACCCATTGTGTAATTGAAACTATTAATAGTATGTATTACTTAATCCCTAAAATAAGGCCGCTCCCCTCGCCTATTGTTTTACAAAAATTTTATGATCCCAGGTTGAACATCGAAATTCTATTTTACATAATATTAAAAGTTCATTGAGCAGAATTTATCATTTGGACTTAACATCAACATAGCTTCTTCCTCATTCTTACAAGTGTTATAAAGCTGTATTCCATTGTTTATTGAATATTGAGCATATTTAAATCCACTCTACATAAATTGGTTTCTCCATCCATGTTAACTTAATTATTGAAATATTCCAGGGTAATGAACTTAATAACACATCTACTCCCTTTTTCTCAATTACCAAAAGGCTACTCTCTTTTTTGATTTTCAGGATTCCTTCTCGTTGTAAAAACGTTTCTTGAATAGCGGCAATAGAAGAATTGTTTACCTTATCCCAATTTGATATGAAGCCATTTAAAAGGCTTATGGACAAGTCTTTTTCATCTTTGGTCAATTCTGCTAGTGGAGATAAATGACCCTCTAATGGGAATCCGACCATTAATTTGTTCAAGGTTAAGTCATATTCTGGAAAATCGATTTGGTTAAAGACTAATTGCTGTAATAAAAAAACAGCTCTATTTCTACTTTCTTCATTTACGAATTCTCCATTTTTAATTAGTGCCAATTGCTCAAAAAAGCGAGTAAGAAAAGGCCATAAAAGGATTAATCCTGAATTGTAAATTCTAATTTCCGGATCTCTGTCATCTATCATGATCAACCTCCTATCATTACTGTTGGACATCCCAGGACAATACTCCCGCCATGTGCAGTTGTATCACCCATTCTTGCTGCTGGCCTACCTCCTATCATTACGGTTGCTGAACCTTTTACTATAGTATCCGGAGGCCCAACGCATACCAAACTATCTCCTAATACGGCTGCAGGCATTTTGCCTATTAATACGGTTGGCATTCCTGGTCCTACTATTGGCCCACCAACATGAGGAATTGGTGGAAGTCCAGGTGTAGACATTGGACAGGTTTGCATATCTGTTAATCTTGCTGCTGGTGGCATATTTTTATTTTTTTAGTTTATCATTACAATAGCTCCTTTTACCGTGGTTTGGCCAGAAGCAGATAATTCTGCAGAGGCATTGCCTTTTGCCGTAAAAGAAGTTTGGGCACTTTGAGTGATACTTAAACCATCTAAGCTTGCATCTGCAGTTGCCTTCATAGCCAAATTTGAAGTCGCGGTAATATTTATGTTTCCATCTGCCTTTAAGTTAATATCCTTTGGTGTATTTATTGTTATTCCTGATGAATCCATTACTATGGAGTTTTCATTCATATCCTTAATGCTGATTCTATTGTTTTTATCATCAAGTAAAAAGGTGTTCTTACCAGGTGTCTCAATCGATAAAATTTTATCTTCATCATCAAATGTTATATTGATTCCTGATTTGGAATAAATTGATTTGAATTGATTTTTCTCATCTGGTGTTTCCTTAGGCGTGTTCCTGGAGTTGTATAATGATCCTGTTATTACAGGAAATCTTGGATCGTTACTGATGAATGTCAAGAGAACTTCATCATCTTTCTCCGGGAAGAAAAAGAAACCCGCATCCCTGGTCGCATAAGGTATCGCCAATCTTGCCCATATGCCTTCGTTCTGGCCTATTCCGGTAAAAGAAGGTAATGTAACCAGCACACGGTTATTTCCATGAGGATCTTGATCTATCTTTTTAACTTTTGCAATCTGGAATCCGCTAGTGCCTGGTATTAATCCGGATGCATGAATATCTTCAACATCAGGCAATGATGCATGTGGTGTTGCTGATTTTCCAACACTAAGCTCAGTCAACCATTCGCCATCTTGTAAGCTATGGGTTACTTTTGAAATGAAGGCCTTTCCATTAAACCGGGCACTAAATTCTGAAAGTAAAATTAAATCGCCGGCAATAATCCCGGTGTTTCCTGGAATAGTGATTTCACCTTGAATTTTTTGAAGTACAGCCGAAGCTGCCCGTGACTCAAGAAATGTTTTCATTTCTTCTTTTTCGATAGAAGTTGATGAATAAGCATCTGAAGAATTAGTTAAGTTTTCTGATAATTTTTTAGCGCTTAAATTACCTTGACCCAAAGAATCGTTTACTTTTAAGGAAGTTGAAACAATTTCTTGTGTGTCCGGATCCCATGAAGACATATTATAGGTGCCCGATATATTCTCAGATTCCAAACTAAGGTCAATATCAATAACTATTTGCGATGATTTAATTTCATATTTAGCTTGACCACTAAAGTCATTATTTTTAATACTAAGCTTGTTTTGATACGTATGTACAAGCATATTATTGGCTTCTGCCCTAATGACAAGATAATCCCAATCTGAACAGTTATATTGCATTAATACAGGATGCTCTTGTGGTGTGGCATCCATTTCAAAATCCAACCCATATTTAGAAACAATGGCTTTTATGGCATCTGAATCTGTTTTATTTTGAAAAATCGCATTATATCTACCCTTGGTCATATTTACAGCCTTGTCTTGACATGTCACTGTAAGTTGAGATTTGTCCCCTTTAACCTTGAGTCGCTGAGAAACAATAATGCCCTTAAAAACTTTTTGAGTTTTATCTATGTAACCAAGAGATATTTCAATCTCGCAGCCAGGAATAAAGTCCTTTCCTTCGCTATTTGTAAAAGGCTCGTTTACTAGACCAATTGCACCGCCATCTCGAATGACAATAACAGCTGAAGTAATTCTATTAACTTCCATTTCAATTGATATTTCCTGTACTTCAACTTCGTCCTTAATTTTCTTTCCATTAATTAGAATATCGAAATCTATTATACCCTCTGTTTGTTGTAGAATTTCTGCCATTATTTTTTAATATTTTCGGGTTTAATTCCCCGAGGCTCTGCCTCGTTCTGTTTTTTTTTGACCCCGATCCCGAAGCGTCGGGACGGGATGGAATTTGTTTTTTTTTGAAATTTTACTACCTCGTGGGCTCTGCCCCGAGGTAGTTTATTTATTGAGATTATTAATTATCCCTTAGTTGTCATTTGCATAGACTTTGGTTAAAACACTCAATTTATCTTCTTGCAACCAGTGCCATTAGGTTTCTCGTTTAAAGTATCTATAATTTAATGTCAGTGTTTCAATGGCTAGTTCATTGGTATTACTATTAAGCGCAGATAGCTCCCAACTCACTGGAAATGCATGAACCACATTCCAGGAGGCCAATATTTTAATATCACCGGCACCCATTAAAGAAATATGAAGTTCGCGTGGACTAAATTTAAAATCGTTGATAGCATCCCTACACCAATTATCCAGCTTGGAATTTGGCATCAGGCAGCGTTTTAAAACGAGATTATCATACGTAGGCGGTGTTGGGAGTTCATGCACAAATCTATTTTCACCACCTTCTTTTCTTTCCTCAAAGCCAAACGTCGTCTTCAAGCCTGAAACTTCCTGAAAACTACTTTCCATATCATCCATACCTGTAAATTTGACAGAAAAATAAAAGGCTGTTGGTGGATTTGAATCAGGACTCAAAAAATCAGGTACACTCATAAAATTAGGCGTTAGCGATCGTTAAACCTTCATGAGCTATCTCAATACTTTCTATAGCCACTTCGCTTCCATCCGATTTAAGGTCGGTCGAACTGATTTTTGTTGGCCACGCATTTAAAAGGGTCCATGTCATTGTTGGATTTCCCCCTTCATCCAAAAGTTTAATAACCACGTTTTGGCGTTCGATAGTGTTCATTTTTATTTTCATAAACCAATCCCAAAAGGCATTATCTTTAGAAAACACTCCTTTTTTCATAGTTACATTGCTGGTTTTGATCATTCCCGGCATACTGATTTTTGAAAATACAGGGCTATTGCCATGTCTATATTCAATTGGTTCAGAATTTATATCTAAACCACTTACTTCCTGGAAGGGGATATCTTTTGTGTCCCCCCAATCTACCATAAAGTAGAATTTTGGCAAAGGCCAGTTTTTATCTTGTGCTTCTCCTGCCATATATTTTAAATTTATTTGTTTATGATTTTTGCATTTGTTGTTCGAAAGTCACCACAATAAATTCTGCAGGTCTCACAATTGCAAGTTTTACAGACACCAACATTTTACCTTCCAAAATATCTATACTAGTCATGGTACTACCTAAGCCAACCTGTACTGAAAAAGCATCTTCTGGTGTTGATCCGGCCAAAGCGCCTTGTTTCCATTTTTCCGTAAGGAAATTGGCGATCATGCTTTTTACGGTTGTCCAGGTATTGGCATCATTGGGTTCGAAAACGTAAGATCTCAATGCTAGTTTTATGGATTGCTCTAACATGATCATAGTGCGCCTCACATTTATATAGCGCCAATCGAGGCTATTGCCGTCAAGGGTTCGTGCTCCCCAAACCATCGTACCTATGCCGGGAAAGGTCCTAATGGCATTTATTGATTTGCCGGAGACAACATCCACATTCAATAATTCCTGTTGGTCGTGAGTAATGTTCGAAGATGGTTTAATAACATTATGGATACTCACATTTGCTGGTGCTTTCCATACTCCCCTGTTATTGTCAACCGTGGTATAAATTCCGGCCATAGCCGACGAAGGAGGCAATAAGTTTTCGATTTTAGTGATCTCATTAATTAGATTTGAATAAGTAGGACTAGTTGCAATTAATGCTAAATGAAAATTGCGTTTGTCAGTTTCACTTTTTTCTTCCGGATTTGCTTCCTCTTTATTTGCGGACTGTCCCTTAACAAAGTTCACTATTAATTCTTTTGCATTAGGTTCGGGCAATAGTTCCTCCAGGTTTATGCTTAAATCAAGGTTTTTATAGGTAATCTCGCCACCAGGAACAATACTGGTATGTAACCATGGGAAATATGCTGCTCCAAAATTCAAGAATTCAGTTCCAATTTTTTCCCTAAAAATAGCAATAACATCGCCATCATCAACCGTTCCTTCAATACGTTCACCAGCACCGTTATGAACGTCGAGAATGGCAATTCTACTTTGCATCCTGGCACAATGACCCAGAGCTTGAGAATAAACGGCATAACAATCGTCAGCATTGAGTGTCACGGCATCTGGAACCACAATCATCGTTGGTTCTTGTTCTTTTAAAAGGCTTTCCAAACCACCAAGCAATTCTGCTTTCTTGATTTCCACACCATCTGGATTTCCTTCGTAAGTCCCTACAGATACGATATAACAAGAACCGCCACCATTTGCAAAAAACAGTTTGATACTTCTAAACATGTAAAGTTCGTGATTCTTATTATATGATATTGCCTTTTCTTCTCCGTTGATGGTTATCAGGTGATTACCCGGTTTCTTAGAATCCAGCTTGAACTTAGGGGTAAATGGCCCACCAAAAAAAAGTATATAATCTGCTAAGGATGTGATTCTTGTTGGTTTGTTATCTAAGGACTTGGTATTTCTACCAGCCTTTTCCGTATACCCGATAAACGCAGGTATAGCAGTTGCTACTTCTACAAAAGATCCTGGAAAAGCGTTCTTTTCTTCAATATAGACGCCTGGCGTCATGTATTTTTTTGACATTTTTTTCTGTGATGATTGTTAAAACGGTTCATATATAAATATGTGAATGCAATGTTTCATCATTCCGAAATAGCTGTTCTGGGGAAGGTTTGGGCAAATGCTTTATAATTACGGTTTCCGATCTTTGACCTGGTTTGAAATTATCAACTAATTGAAAGTGGTCAGACGAGTGTTCTAACAAGGGATGTTTATATTTGGAAGTGAATACCAAAGTTTTGGCATCTACCCACTCTGATTCAAAGATTTGCTCTCTTGCACTATTAATTATGGTCAAATTATTGAATTTTAGGTATTCCTTACTTATAAGGAAGTATTTCCATATGGTTTCTCGATTATTGAAATTGATGGTGTAATCTGCTTTTATGAAATCTATTTTATCTTCTTCTATATTTTCTTTTATTTTGCAATGGAGAGACAGCGCTTTGGTAAATATCTCGATGGTTCCTAAAGGCTTTTTCCAAACTGCCTTTGGATAGTAATACACCGAATTTACTAACCTATCACCTTCAAATACGCGCACAGCACCTTGCGGGATATTCGAGATAGTAATTTGGTCAGAATCCGTTGATTCTTTTGATATAGATTGGTCTGGTATATGGTCCTCAGTCGCATGTTTAAAAACATATGTTTTATTAGCATCGAATTGATTGATCCTAAACTGGCCATTAGACAAACGAAACATGTCAGGCTCTCCAACATAATCCTCAATATGCAACCGCCATTCACGATCAGTATCAATTGGAACAGCTTCTAAATTATTAAAGTAAATAAGACTATCTGAAGGCTTGTATGCTGGCAGTGCCGTATAGTTAATGTAATTCGGGTCCCTGCAGTTTAAATAGAACTGCAATGGGTCATTATCACTATTCAATGCCAATAATTCTGGTTTAGATGTTAATAGATGAAACCCTCCTTGAAATGGCTTGATGATAATCTCAAGATCTCTCATTAATTTTTGGGTATCTTCAGAAGAAGATAGTTCAAGCATTCGGAAGAACCCATCTTCAAAATAGTTGTGTTTGAATGTCATGGTCAATATGTGACTGAAGGATTGATTCATGAATTGACGGGATGGTTATTCTATAAATTTCCTTTAAAGTAATAAATAAATCTTTCATTTCATGGAGTACTCAAAAAAAAATTCCTGAAATTTGAGAAAGTGAGTTCCATTCCACACACATTATTCTTGCTCGCGGGTCATCCCGACTTCGCTCAATGCAGGCTCGCACAAAAGGTGTTTCGTTAAAAGTGCAGAGAAATATTTTAGAAGAAAAAATAAGGAAATGTCCCGCATTATAATACAAATAATCACTTTTTCATTTTTATGGCTATTTAGGGTAAATTATCAAAATCCAAATGAATTTGTGGAAATAACGCATTCTATTTACTTATGTTATCCTGCTTAATAATCCTCATAAAAAATATTCTATGCCGTTCTCGTGGCTTGCACCAGTGCTTAGAAATTACCCTGTGAGATAATTTCTAAGCACATGTTTATGTAGAAATTTAATTAAACTTGTTTTTCGTGTTTACCTTAGCTTTTGCCTTGTTCTAGACTGCGCTCCAACTGACAGCAAAAGAAATCGACTGAGGAGATTCACGAGTTCTTAATTATCAAATTAAGAACGAGCGCGAGTAAACAAAATATCAAGGTTGTATATTCCTGAAGCTTCGGGTTGGAAACAATTAACGGCTCATTCGCTATGTTTTAGGAAACAATGAAACTAGTTAATATAGCTTTGAAATCCCTTGAGTAATTAAATTTATTCGCTGACTAATTGCTAAACCCCTAAAATATGCACGCTCTTTTCTTCTATTGTTTCCACCAAAATTTTATGAGGCCAAGTTTAACATTGAGATTCTAATTTAAATAATTAGAGGTCAGTATTTAAATTCATACCTTCAGTGTCAATAAAAATAGTAATAACATGAATATTTTCAGAGGTCAAAACCTCCTAGAGTTCTCTGATCGGTTCAAATCCGATGAAGATTGTAAAGAA
>Ga0307487_1001898_pt1 | contig 14138 bp, 10 predicted proteins | sample CBIW12metaG_FD_203665 | JGI IMG/M metagenome (GOLD analysis project Ga0307487, IMG submission 203665) | Sea-ice brine microbial communities from Beaufort Sea near Barrow, Alaska, United States - CBIW 1.2 | ecosystem: Environmental > Aquatic > Marine > Coastal | place: USA: Alaska | collected... | reverse complement strand
TAATGACCACACTTTCCGGATATTGATAGCTCTCAAACAAATCAGAGAGAAGCGCTATTACCTGGGCCTGTTTTATGGAAAAAGAAAAATAATCTTTCAAAATTCTTCGGGTATGCACATCAATAACAGATAGCAAATAAGCGTTTTTACCGGCACTTGGGATCCAGACCATCTTTATATCCATTTCCAAACACTCAAGGGGCCTGGAGGTCTTTACTTTCCGGAATTTTACAAATTTACGCCCGGAACCGCTTCTGTTTATCCGGTTTTCCAGCTTTAACATTCCAGCAGTTTTCATAATCCTGTATAGTTTTTTATGGTTGATACGATAGCCTTTTCTTTTTAAATATGAGGTCATCAACCTATATCCACAATCAATGAATTCATGGCTTAGGAGATCTTTAACGGAGTCTAACACGGCGGTTTGTCCTACCCAGCCTTTGGAATCATTATAGGTTAATTTAGAGGGCGTATTACCCTTTCTGCCAAGACTAGGTTTTCTATAATAACTACTCTGGACCATCCCGACCATCTTGATGATCCTGGTCTTACTGCACCTATGCTTCTTAAAGATAAAGTCTACTAGATCTTTCTTGGATCGGATGTCCCAAACTTTTTTTTTAAGAGTTCCCGTTGAACTTCTAGTTCAATTTCTTTATTGCCTAGCAGTTTACGAAGGACCCTGTTCTCTTCTTCTACTTGCTTGAACTCTTTGCTTTTGAGATCATAGTTTACTTTTAAGCCGTCTTCTCCTTTATTGTCAAACTTCTTTTTCCAACTATAAAAAGTCCCGGTACTAACACTGTATTTTCTACAGGTATCAACAACTCCAATCTCTTCTGAGGATGCTAGAATCTCTAACTTCTCCAATAAGCTCCATCTCTTGTATTTCATATTTCAAAGGTATTAATTGAAATTTAAAATATCACTCCGATCTTATTGGGGGCTAAATTATAACACCCTTACCGATCCGTTTTTTTTTGATAGTCATGTTAAAATTTATAAGCTATCTAATTGATTTATTGTTGGGATATCGATAGAATCAAATTCGGCTTTTATACTGTCAAGATTATAACGGAATTTTATCCCATATAATTTATTTTTCCTATTGAGATAATTTATCTCATACTTTAGCAAATCTTCATCTGAAGATATCTTGTCAAAAGTAAAGTTCAAAGTATCCATTTTGTGAAGTTCTAATGGCCTATTTAAAAGTTCACTAGTTAGATGGATTTCGTTAGAATCAATCTTATTTATTAGGTAATGTTTGGCTTTGGTATTTGGAAAACCAAATACTAAACTATCTTTTCTTATCTTATAATCACGCGATGGCAAGAAAGAATAGTCATAATTGTACATTAAAATTGAATCATTATCAATTAGAATTTCATAATAAATAGAGTCATTGGTAATCAAACTCCAATTGCCCTTTAGATTAAAATTATACCCATTATTTTCTGTTCTAGCTTTTTTTCTACAAGAAATTATAAACAGGATTGCAATAATATAAATGATAGCTTTTCTCATTTAGTATTATTATTTATTTCCTTGACAAATTTGTTGGATTATTGGGTACAATCCTAGCTACAAACTAGCGAAAGCCGGTTGACTTTTCACTATTACTTAACCAACATACTCAGAATGCCACAAGTTGCAAACTGGCAGGAGCGGAACGCTATCATTTTAATAATAAAGTTATCGTTTTATTATTTTTAATTAATTTTAAAGTATCATTATTCTGTTCTTTTTGAATTTCAAAAGGAGCAGAAATATCTGAAATTTTAGGAATATATTTATTTTTTTTTGGTCTCCAAATAGCATCGTCATTGGATAAATTATAATCTTGCCCTAAAATATGAGTTGCACTATTTATGTAATATTTATTATTTAGAATATATATTCCTCTTTCATTATAAGCATCATTTACAATAATATTTATGTCACTACTCTTTTTATTTATTTCAATTAGTTTAGATTGAAATTTCGTATCAAGAGACATAAAATAAATAGAAACCATCAACCCTAAAATCATCATAACAATTACTATATAATATTTCTTCCAATGTATCATTTTACTTATTTTTAAATATTGAAAATGGGGTTTCATTGTTTTTTAATACCCTTCCATAGTTAACATTACCACTAAATATATCCTCAGCAACCTATTCTTTAGCACAATTTCTGGCAACCTAATTATAGGATTAATTATTCTTATGCGATTTTAAGAAAATTTCTTCACGTTTATAGAAATCTTCAAAATATTTTTGATTCATTTTCTTGGATAAATAATCTTGTGGAGTAAATCCTTTTTTAATTCGTATGTATTTTGTCAATATTTTTGATCCTCTAAAAAAAATTAAGGTATCATTTTGCATTAAAACTGTTATATCTGTAATTTTTCCATCAATTGTAATGGAATTGCAATCTTTAATGGAATAATTATCAACTCGGAATAGTCCTATTTCGGATATGTAATTTATTGTAGTAGAATCTATAAACATCTCGTGATATCCAGAAATCAAATTATCTTTAGGCGGATTCATTTTGAAAAGTTGCCAATTACCAGTAATATTTGGGATTTGTGTAAATTCTTTTTTTGCGATGTTATTATCGTTAGAAAAGGTCAAAAAAATCAAGCTGACCAAAATGTATATTTTCATTCTATTAGTTTTTAAAATTTGGCTTTACTCCATTTAGTTTATCAGAAATGGCATGTCTTATTCTACCCAAAAATTTACTTTGATAACTTTGTATAAACATCACCACGGGCTGTTTATACGAATTATATAAACTAGTTAAAAAGGATATGCTCCAGGATTTTCCTATTCGATCATATAAATGTTCCGATTCTATCATATGATCAGAAAATGCATTATTTTTTTCAAAATATTTTTCAAAATATCCCACTTTAACGCTTTCTCAATAAGTATCTTTTAATTCTCTTCGTTTAACAAACCCGGAAAAACTTAAATCACTGGGTCTATTTTCTCCATCTTGTATAATTTCAGAAAGATGAGCCTTATTATTTGAAAGTATATATACAGCCCATTCTATCATCCCCATTAATATAGCTTGATCGCTATCATGATCTAAAGATATTTTTTTTGGTTTCGGACCTTGATATGAATATGTTATCATTTCCAGACCCCCCGCTTCTACAGAGGCATTATTCGCCCGCTCCACTTCAAGATTCGTTCTATTCTGCGCTCTCATAGCATCAAAACCTCCACCTCCCGGTCGTGAGAATTCCATCCATTGGTTATTCGTAAGTCCATCTGCACCATAGTTTTCACTATCAGCACCGCTTGGATCTGCCCAAAAAACAGGATTACCATCAAAAGCCATATAAGGAGACATAGAATGATGTGTCACAGGGTCATTAGAAGTAAACCTTGCAATAGCCGGGTCATATTGTCTAAAATCCATCTCATAAAGATTTAATCCTAATGCTTCTTCAAGTTCTACGCCCTGAAATTTATACTTTTTAGCTGCAATACTTCCAAGCGAACTACTATTAGAATTGTATCCAAGGTGTTTTAGCCCAAAAGGGTAATAATTGTTTTCTTCTACAATTTCAGAGTAGGAACTTCCCGTTTCAATAATACCGATCCCATTGACATCGGTATAACTCAATCTCACATCCCCCAAGTAGTCTTTATAATTATAAACATATTTATAAACTCCCCCTTCAAGGTTAACATAACCTTCAGGATGATTGAAAAACTGTAACACCGGAGATCCTACACCTAACTTCTCATAGATATAATTCCCTGCATAAAGTATTTCTTTTCCCGGCACAATTTTCTTCTGTTTTACTCCTGAGGTATCGTAAATCTTAGCGATTTTTACCAAACCAAAGTCATCAATATAGGCAAACTTACATGGTTAAAATTTTAATAAAACCTTCCACTAATTTAACTCAGCATACGATTTGAGAAGTCAATTATTGTAGTATTTAAAATCTTAAAAAAATAAGTAACCGTAGATAATTTATTTGCCACAATTGATGATGTTAGTTTATATTCCCTTCTATGGGTAACTTTCTGAAAAGTGTACTAATGATGCAGCCCAATTAAATTGGGCTGTTGAAATGTTATTAAATTATCTTGTTTTCTATAAATGGTAGAAATGGTAGGTTAATCTGTATGCTTAGCCTTTTTTTCCCATATTAATTTCCTTTTATTGAAGGCTGCCCAATAATCATCTTCGGATTTATCTTTAAATAGAAAATCTTCCATATTTAATCCTTCAACTACTCTTTTGAAAATGATTATTTCACCATCCTTAATAATTGAAAATGTATTTTTATCAATAATCTTTATTTTTCCCGTATATTTTTTTTCTTCTCCATCAAGAGACATTTGATACAATATATTTTTTTCAATTTTATATTTCATTTCTGGCATTAACCCACTAAATTCATTAAAATAATAAAATGTATTTTCATCTATGAATGTTTCAACATAATATGAGCTCTCAGAAGTTGTATTTTGGTAATTGTACCAATTCCCTTTTATATCTATTCTTTTATCACTTTGTGAATTACAAGAGAAATTAATGAGTAGAAGGAATGCTGCTATATGATTCATTTTATTTTTAATTTAATATTTTATTTATTATTTTCTACAGGTATTATTAATTTTTGGTAAGCTTTTCCATCAATTTCTATCTTAGAGGTAGACTGAGGGTTTTCTATTTTGTTTTTAATTTTATTATAATAACTCTCTCCATTAAAATTTAAGAAAAATATTGATGGAGGATTAGTACTATTCCCAATTAATTTTCGCGAGGTAAAATGAATATCGTATCTATTAGAATTACCTAATTGCCCTCTCATATCAACATCAATAATAGAATTATCGCTAAAATTGTTTTTCTTTAAATATTCAGGAAAATATCCCTATATATACTTTGGCGAAACTCACAAAATACAAACCTTGTTTATTATAAAACTTCCAGTTTCTACTCATACATCTCAATACAAAAAGCTACTTAATTATTTCTAGAATAGCTTTTTATTTTTTTGTTGGTAGTTTCTCTCACTTTGTTACTGCCGCTCATTACAAAAGAAATTGAGCTTGGAAAGTGGCTTTGTTTTTTATAATTGCATCCACTTACTCATTACCGCCACCAGTTACAAACTGGCGTGAGCGAATACTAGGGAACAGCAGGACTAATCTCTAATTTGGCCCGTGACCAGTTTTTTTAGCTAAAGTATCTAGAGGTATGGCAAGATTTTTTCTATGTATAGCAAATTTATCATAGGTTTTATGGTCTATAACCTTGTTTACAAACATTTCTAATGTATTTTGATTGATTAATTTAATTAAACATATAGTTTTTAATTTAATCTGAACTGAATCTGTTTTCAAAATTTTATTATAATACTCATAAGTTTGATTTTTAAGTTCTGGGTGTATAAAATATCTAAAAATAGAATCTTGCTTAATTATATAATTAAACTGGAAAATATCTCCTGAATATGGACTATACTCATACATTTCATCTTCGGTAAAATAATACTCCTGATAAATACCATTCTTTAGACTATACCAATTACCTGTTATATTAATTCTATCAATATTGGAACTAGTGTTGTCTTTTTTCTTGCATGAAAAGAAGAAAAATGTTATCAAAATTAATAATAAATATTTCATCTAAATTTATTGTTTTTTATAAGGTGTTATTTTCACTTTATACGGTTCGTAGGCTTTAATCCTATTATATATTTGATTATAAAAACTTTTATCTTTACCAGTAAAAAGCATGGAAATAACAGAAGCTCCATTTCCTGAACCAATATTATGCGATCTCATATTTATCCTATATACATTTTGTTTTACCCCTTTAACAAAAGTTTCTTCTCCTTGAGGCTCAACCCAAGTGCCACTATATAAACTTGCATAATTTTTTATATTATCATTATAACTTATTTCTACAAAATTACCTTTCCCATCTTCAAGAGTTACCTCATGGATATCAGAACCAGAAATAGCGTCAAAAATCGCAATTCCCCAAGGTTTTTCGTTTTTCTCTTTTGGTTCAGCGTAAAAATCAATAATACTTCCAACGCTTAATAATCTATTACCGAATTGATCTACATAACCAAACCAATCTATAACATTATTTTTAAATTTTTCTTTTTCTTCTTCCGATTTTGTGTTTACAAAATCTATTTTACCTGGCTGCATTTGTATAAATTCCTCATTTTTAATTGGCATATTATCACTACTTGCTTCTGCCCTTGCATAAGGAGCAATATAAGTTCCGTTACTATCAAATTTGTTTCTTCCCCACAAATCCGTAGTTGCATCAGCACCACTTGGATCTGCCCAAAAAACGGGATTACCATCAAAAGCCATATAAGGAGACATAGAATGATGTATCACAGGGTCAATAGAAGTAAACCTTGCAATAGCAGGGTCATACTGTCTAAAATCCATCTCATAAAGATTTAATCCTAATGCTTCTTCGAGTTCTACCCCCTGAAATTTATACTTTTTAGCGGCACTGCTTCCAAGGGAACTACTATTAGAATTGTATCCAAGGTGTTTTAGTCCAAAAGGGTAATAATTGTTTTCTTCTACTATTTCAGAGTAGGAACTTCCCGTTTCAATAGTACCGTTTCCATTAGCATCGGTATAACTCAATCTCACATTCCCCAAGTGGTCTTTATAATTATAAACATATTTATAAACTCCCCCTTCAAGGTTAACATAACCTTCGGGATGATTAAAAAACTGTAATAACGGAGATCCTACACCTATCTTCTCATAGATATAATTCCCTGCATACTGTGTTTCTTTTCCCGGCACGATCTTCTTCTGTTTTACTCCCTTGGCATCGTAAATATACGAAATTGTTCCACCGGGCAAGTTTACACTAGTTGGTAAATTTAAATGGTTGTACGTAATGCCATTGGTTGGAATTCCTTTATTGGCATCGGATGTCATGTTTCCGTTTAGATCATAGGTATAATCATTGCCCGTAGAGCCATTATTAAAACCTTCAGTTCCATTTATTGCATCACCAACTTTTAGAAGCTTATTGCTTACTTCGTTATTAAAATAGTTATACGTCAATTGATCTATCTCACCTGAAGCTCCATATCGCGTAAGATCTCTAATATTTCCATTCTTATCATATACATTTATTTGCATATCATATCCAGATCCTAAATTATAACTCCCGGTTGTTTTAATCCCATAATCTGCATAGGTAATCCTATTTAATGCATCATAAGAATAAGCATAGCCTCTTGTTTTATTGCTGCTTACATCATTTGCCGTTTTCCATATGGTTTCACTAATATTTCCATTGTAAAGATTAGCATTGGTGCTTCCCAGCTCTTTTGTGTTATAGTTTAGTTTAAAGCCAAAGAGATCGATACCTAAACTGGTGGTAGGGTTATTTATGGTTTTTAACCAGCCTCGTACATTGTAGGCGTAATCCACGGTTTGCAATCTGCTGTTTCCATCGGTATTCCCCACTCCTTTACTAACTAGTTGTCCAAGCTTATCATAGGTGTTATTTGCAATCACTTCAGTAGCTCCTCCGTTAATCTGTTGGGTTTGCTTTAGCAGTCTGTTTACATGGTCATATTCATAGTTGTCCACGGTAACAATGTTCATAGTCCCCTTGGTATGGGTGGTTTCTGTAATTCCTACATTCCCCATAAAATCCAGGTCTTGTTTTACCTTATCTATATTCTCCAAAAAGGCATTGTTGCTGGCGGTGTAAATTACGCGCCCTTTGTCATCGTAATGCAACAAACTAGTGATCCAGGTAGATTCCCCCAATACTTTTACCCGGCTTCCTGTTGGAAGCCCTTTGGTGGTATATTCCACATAATCGTCAAAAATAAGGGTGCCGGCATTTAGTTTTAATCCTGCGGTATCAAAAGTGTAGTTATCGTAATAATTTAAAGTGAGCACTTCTATACCAGTAGTTGGATAACTTTGGCTGGTATAATAATTATAGGTGCTGGTAGTAGTTTTATCTTCCCAAGCATTTGCGCCTCCTTCATAAAAAGTATCAACGATTGCTTGCATAATAGGTTGTGTAGCACTACTATTGGTAAATAACCCTGTAGAGATCACGCGCCCAAAGGCATCGTATTTAGTATACAACCACTTGCCACTTGCCTTTAGATTTGCATCTTGGGTAAGTATCGGTTGATCTAGTTCATTATAAACAATAAATTCTACATTTTTACCCGGGATCTTTTTCTCTACCAACCGGTTACGCTTATCATATTTGTATTGGTAACACAACTCGGCTAATTCGGTAACATCTGGTTTCGCTGATTGAGGTTCAGATTTTGGAGGCAAAACATAGGTCAGGTTCCCATAATCATCGTATACATAATAAGTGTCATGCGCCACACCTGCATTGTAAGTGCGTTTTAAAATCACTCGTCCTTGCTTGTCCTTAAATTCTTCGGTGGTATTGTTTACCCCAGTAGTCCAATTCTCGTCTTTAGTAACAGATTTAAACAATTCACCGGCTGTATAATAGGTGGTCATAATTAGGCTTGGGACAAAAGCGGATGTGAGGCTTACATTATATAGTCGTACCTCATTGGCTGCATTGGTCTTGTATTCAAATTTAACTGTATGATCAAGATCGCTTGTAGGCAAGACTTCCCAATCTTTACCAGGAGCTCCTTGTTCCAAAACACGATTTAAGGGTGAGGCTTCAAACCGGGTTTCAGAATATGGGTTGGTATTTGCGGCTGTAAGTCCCGGAAAATCATCCCCATTATTACCTAGATAATAGTTTTGTGTTTTTAATACTACATCCCCGGTTTTAATGGTACCGGGGTTGGTACTGAATTCCGGATATGGCAAATAACTCTTTGCCTGTCGGCCAAATTCATCATAGCCCATATAGGTTACCAGATCTTCCAATCCGGCTCCTGCTCCCTGCTGGATCCCCACATGTTGTTTGGGCCTGCCCAATCCGTCAAAATAGGTAATATCTTCTATCACATCTTCCCTGTTGGGAGCTACGGGAGAAGTACTCATTGGTGTGCGGTAAATCCTGTTGTATACATAATTCTCATCACTCAACTGGGTAGGCCCCGCGATAGGAGCCGCTGTGAAGGTGATATTATCTATAGAAATATCACTGGTATAGCTGCTACCGGTAACCCCAACAAAACGTATTAACACCTCATTATTCAAATAGGCCGAAAGGCCCACACTTGCGCTTAACCACACATTCCCTTTATCTCCTGAGGCCGTCCATAATTGCGACCAGCCGCTTCCTCCATTGGTGCTTACCTGAAGTGTTAAACTTCCCATAGTAGCACCATACATATGGTAATTAAAATTAAAATTAAGATTGGAAGTTATGTTATAGGTAGGTGATGTGAACTGGGCAGTTTTATTATTAAACCCCGAGGATTCCGTAAACATATAATAAGAACCATTGAAAGCAGCTGCAGGTCCTGTAGCTGCGGAAGGTGTACTTCCTGTTCTACGAGTCCAGTCCATGGTATCTCCAGTTTCCTGAATCCAACCTCCAAGACCGACCTCGAAACTCTCATTTATTGGATTTATGGCACAAGTTGTAATAGTATAATTAACTGTTCTTGCAGTACTCCATAATGCGCTGCTATTGTTACGAGCTCTCAAGTAATAAACGGTTCCACTAGTTCTGTCAATATAAACAGAAGAATTGGAAGTACTGGTTCCAGAAGATGTACTTTGCCAATACCAGGTCACTCCTGTTGGGGGTGCTCCCCGGGTTAATCTGGTATAACCGCAATAATTTGTAATTGAAGGTGTAGCGGGCATTGCAGGTGCAGATATTCCCTCATCTATAGACCCGTCACAGTCATTATCTTTTCCATCTGCTAACTCGGGTGCCCCGGGATATGTATATGGATCGGTATCATCACAATCTGAATTATTGGATACATAACCCGCAGGTTTGGTTTCACTTTCAACCTGGATGTTAGGATCTCCATAGCCATCACCATCCATATCCCTGTTCCATGGATAGGTGTTTCCCCCACCTGGAGGTGGGTCTATAGGCTCAACAAACATGGAGTTCATTTCATTACCAGATTGAATCGAATCTTTTTTATTCTTTTTATTCTTATCCTGTCCATTTACCTGGAAAGCAAACAATACCGAAACTATTATTAGTAATACTTTTTTCATAAGAATGTGATTTTTACTCTGCTTTGCAGTGGTATTTGTTATCTTTTAAAATGTTGGAATCTCTATCTTTAATGAATTCCAAGTGCTGGAAATCATCATATTCTTAGGTGGTAGGGTAACCCCATGAATCAGTTATTCTAGTTACTCCAACTAATGGATCATAAGTGAAAGTAGCGGCAAAAAACTTGTACTTTTTTTTCATCTATGTAATTGTTTGGATTAATTCCTGTTTCTTATTTCTTTCAGTTGATTTTCCCTAATTAATATTGGTTACTATATGAATGGGTAATAGAAGATGGGTTTATAATTTGACCTACAGTTGTGGTAGATATTATAACATTGGTTCCACCGGAACCTAAAGTGTTGGTTCCAGGATAAGTTTGAACATCACAATCTAAGTACCCTGAAGTCGGTATAGTTATGGTTTTATAAATGGCAGCTTCAGGTTGTGTTGTATTAGTAGTTTGCCCTCCCACATGGGCCAATCCGGTTAATTCACTGGTGCTTCCATTACAATCAACATAGTAAGTGATTACAGTCCCAGGATCTCCGTAAATTTGGGCTGAGGTAGCTCCAGTTGTTCCGTTTTGAATATTGGTGAAGTATACATCTCCACCTGGGATTGTCCCCGTAAAAACCCTGAAATTTATATTTCCCGTTATAAAGGTCCCATCTGAAAAATATACATACATTCTTACAGGCTTAACACCCGTTGAAGTGTAGTTTACAACGTAATTACCGGAGGGCATTCCATCCCCCTGTTGCACGATACCATTCCCCAAATACAATTCCCAACGTTGGATAGCTGGAATTCCAGAAGGAATCACTACCGTAAGATTAGCATCTTGATTGGCGAATAAGGCATAAGCGCTGGATGTTAAGAAAATTACAGGATCACATGTCAGACAGGTTGTGGATTCGTTTACTAAATTATATTTATTTTCTGAAATTAATTTATTGTCATTATTTTTTACAGAAACCAAGCGTTCTTTATCGTCGTATGCATAAAACAAATTTGAACCTTTCCCATCCGTGACCCCTGTCATACCAACCTGGGGATCGAAAGTATAGCTTAAAACCTCCGAATTTTGAAAATCCGGATGATTTCTCAGTTTGCCTATTTCGGCAAAATATAGAGTTTCTGGGGTTTTGGCATTCAATATTAGAGCTTCGTCTACAATTTCATTTAAAGGAGTGGCGGTGGATGGAACGTTGGTGATTTTGGCAATCGGATATTTTCTTTCATAACCCCACAAATATTTAATTATAGGACCATTTTTAGCATAATATTCCAAAATATTTCCAGCTTCATCATAATCCTCATATATAATTCGCGCTTCAATTTGACTAAGCGTTCCTTCTTCTTTCTGATACCCAATAGACGAAGGAAGTAATAAATTTTTATAATAGGTATACGCTATAAGTTCATGACCTGTCAATCTATCATTGTTATATTTTCTTATATAAACCGGCTGGCTTATCCGATTTTTCCATTGCAGGTCAGACATATTATCTAAATTACTAACACCGTAAGATTGGTCGTATGGATAATAATATTCTTCTCGGGTAGTATTTCCTAATGAGGTTATTTTTGTTTTGGACTTTATTTGAGGTTTGTTATTATATGTATAATTCGTTACATTTACTATCGAATTGCTTAATTCAAAGTTTTCCTTAACAATAGTTTGAGATAATGATGCATAGGATCTTCTGGTTTTATAAAAAAACCAGTCATACACTTCTGAATTTGTCCCTGAAAGGCTTTCCGAAGAAATAACCACACCAATATCACTATAATATACTTTAAACGCATTTGCTATATCTGAATAAGTATACTGGTAGGTGTTGGTAATTTCTCTTTTAGGTATAGAACCAAATATGTTATCATAGATATTTTGTTGTAGTATTTTTCCATTTCCTTCTTCAAAAGTAAAAGGAGGGGCATCTAAAGAAACATTTCCAAATTGAGTAGACTCTAAAATTTTATTAGGAATATTCCTAAAGTAAGTAGCAATCTTGCCATTTTCCGCGTTTGTGGAATTAACCTGCTTTTCCTCGACCCTGTCGTAACCTATATGGTTTCCCTGAGCCGCGTTAATTCCATGTACTTTATTTGAGCTGGATAATATAAGATTTGTTCCAAAATAATCTCCCTGAAAATAACCTTCAACAGGGAAATAATAAAATAGGTCATCCATTAGCCTGCCACTTGACATTGGTATGGAGGAACCGTAGGAATCATCATAATGGTAGGTTTTCTTCAGTAATTGATTTTCAGCCTGATCATAGTTTATTGTAGATTCTATCCGCAATCCACCAATTCCATAGGTCTTTAGATAGCTGTCTGACGTAGAATTTAAAGGAAACCTGGATTCCAAATTATTTTTTGACAATAACATGCTTGAAAAGAAGCTGTAATCTCCGCTCTCTGGATTATTGCTAACCCTTGCGGTATTAGTCTCATAATTAAACAGGCTGTACCCACCCGTAGGATAAATCAATTTGGTTAAAGTTCCAATTTTTCCAAATCCAAAATTACTTCCCCGTTTTCCTCCATTTATGAGTTTTCCAGAAGGATATGCTGAGAGATCATCAATACAATTTCCCAGCGACATAGAATTGGTCAGTAAGATAGTTGGATACCTATAACCAGAATCTTGCCCATTATAAAACCCCCAGAAGTCTTGACCTGCTGTATTTTTGGCAGGAAGCATATTTTCCTGTTCGTACCCAAACTTATAAATAGAATTATCAATAGATATTGAATCTAATTTTAACCGTAGATAATTCGCTTTAATTTCCTCATCAACTTCAGTGATTTTATCGTTATTAAAATAACTCTGATGGAAAAGTATTTGCTTAATTTGTTTACCAGCCGAAGAATATACTTCAATTTTGGTGAGTTTTTTTGGTAATTTTACGTGCTCTCCATAATAGATTGCTCTAGTGACACCACCATGTTTATTAGGATCAAAACCGATAATATCCTCACGTTCGCCAATTTTGAATACAATTCTGTTTCCGTTACTCTTATCTACAATTTCCCTGACATACCTGTTTTCCTGAATACTCCTTTGATAAGAATAAGAAGGGGTGTCACCAGTAGTAAAATAAATTCCATCTCCCTGACACGCTCCAATACTTTTTGACTCAAAAACAAAAGTAGGGCTAACGGAGAGATACAAATCCTCGACTTCATTTGCATTTCTCACTTGACTATTATCCCCATGATAATTTAAATCCAGTACCTTCCCATTTGGTGAGATAATCTTATCGGAAAACCAACTTGTAATTATATCAGTATCTAAGCGATCATTCCAAGATACAGTACCAGGACTTAAGGAAAAAATATCTGAAATAAGCCTTCCATTAGTATTTTTAGCAGCAAAATTTGAAACATATTCTTTCTGATTAAACTCATATACAAATCCTTCATCATCAGTAATAGTAAAATTTCTGGATTGTTCGTTATACTCAATTTTGGCCTTACTATCATTTAAAATGATAGCTTCAATAGTGCCATTAATGATTTTTTGAGTTAGTTGGAATTTTACAACTTCCCCAAATAAAGAAGCTGTAAAAATATCAGGTTGAGTATCCTTTTTATCATATGAGGTTTCACCTGGAGCGTTAAGCACGTTAAGGTAGGATTGATCTATTTGTGATGGTATTGAATCCACCAAGTTGCAATAACCATGGAAAATGGCATTAAATCCTACTTTTCTGGTGCCAATATCGCTCTTAAGATTGATTCTTCTGGAGATTATTGCATTGGAAGTCAAAGACCAGCCTAAACCTATCCAACTCGATTCCTGATTCGTCCGAATTCCACCCGCATGGTACCTAAGATTTATGGGTATGATCTTACCATCAAAATCTATACTGGTTAAGGGTATGTTAATATCCGGAATTCCTGTGTATTGATTCACAGGCGTTAGACCATGTCGCATAATTTCAGACGCATTGGGT
>Ga0307487_1001895_pt1 | contig 14157 bp, 11 predicted proteins | sample CBIW12metaG_FD_203665 | JGI IMG/M metagenome (GOLD analysis project Ga0307487, IMG submission 203665) | Sea-ice brine microbial communities from Beaufort Sea near Barrow, Alaska, United States - CBIW 1.2 | ecosystem: Environmental > Aquatic > Marine > Coastal | place: USA: Alaska | collected... | reverse complement strand
AGCGAACAAGAAAATATATTTATTTTTTTTCATTTTTACTTTTTTTATGAATTAATAACCAGGATTTTGCGTAGACAATCCATTTGATTGGGTAATGAACGATTGTGGTAAAGGAAACAGTTCATGTTTGCCTGGAACAAATGTTTTTCCATCGACTGCAAAAGCGGCAGCGGCTTGACCGGTTCGTACCATATCAAAGAATCGATCATGCTCGAATGCAAATTCAACTCTTCTTTCCCTCCAAATTGCATTTCTTACGTCACTTTGGCTAGCAAAAGTCGTATTCGCTAAACCTGCTCTATTTCTGATTTGGTTTAATAAAGGAATTGCTTCAGAAGTTTGACCCAATTCGTTTAACGCTTCTGCTTTCATCAATACCACATCGGCATATCTCAAATATTTAATGTTAGTGTCGGTTTCCCAAGCCTCAGTAAAAGCAGATGAATATGCTTTATAATTATATCTTGGATTTTCAACTGTAGTTGGCACTTCTCTACCATCATATAAGGTTGTTCCAGGAAAAATGATAGTAGCTGCTTTTCGAACATCATTAGGTTCGTATGCATTTACCAAGCTTTCAGACGGCGTGTTGAAACCCCAACCCCAGCCTCCTGCACCACGAGCACCTTGAGAAGCCGAATATCCTTGAATTCCTTTAGCCGGTATAGAACCTACTCCTTGAATTTCAAAAATGGATTCAGCATCATTTTCCCCTTGTAATTTGAACATAGAGGCGTAATCTGAAACAAGGGAATAACCAGTAACCAAGTTACAGTTATCCACCACTTGTTGCCATTTTCCTTGGTATAAACTAACTTTTGCCAACAAAGCATAAGCAGCTCCAATTGAGGCTCTTCCTTTTTCCGAAGCAGAATAAGCCGATTTATTAGGCAGTACTGCAATGGCATCGGTTAAATCACTTTCTATAAAAGCATAAACTTCAGCAGAAGTTTTACGAGTCAATTGCATTATTCTGTCTTCATCGGAAGATGGATTTGGTAAATGATCTACAATAGGAACGCCACCATATGCTTTCACCAAAGTAAAATACATAAATGCTCTCAAAAATTTAGCCTCGCCTTGCAATCTGCTGCGTAAAGTTGCATCGGCTTGATCTAATTGAGGGATGATACTCAAAGCCTGATTACATCTGTTAATTCCTTCATAATTAGCTTGAAAAACATCTTGAATAGATAAACTTGAAGCATTATAGGTCAATGCGTCCATTAAGTCTTTATCAGTACCCGTATCACCCGGTGAAGATCCTTTGTCGGCATCGTCAGACGCAATACTTGTCATTCCGTTCCAGGAAAAAGAAGACATGTTCCAATCTAAAAATTTATTATAGATGGCGGTTACAAAAGTGGTAGCTCCAGCATCATTGTTAAATAATGCAATGTCCTTTGTGGAAATAGATTCTGTTTGATCTACATCCAAATAATCGTTTGAACATCCTGCAAAAAAACAAGAGGAAAGTACAAACAGTGATATATATATCTTTTTCATAGTATTAAAATTTTAAATTTGCGCCAATAACGAATGATCTCAAGGTAGGATAAGCATCTAATTCAATGCCTTGCGTTGCGTAAGGATCTCCATTCCCATTTAACTCAGGAGAAAAACCAGAGAACTTTTGAGTAATAAATGGATTTATTGCGTTTGCATATATTCTGCATGAGCTAATAAATTCTCCTTTCAAAGGTATCTTATAACCTAAGGTTATGTTGTTAATTCTAAAGAAATCACCCGACTCCAAATAATAGGTCGATGCAACAGGAACTTGATTAAATGGCGCAGGATTAGCTGCTGTCGTATTATTTTCTGACCAAAAACCGGTTGCCAATGATTCTTCGATATTTTCACCGCTAAATCTTTGGGCTTTTTTACCGTTATAGAGTTTACTGCCTGAAGTACCGTATCCATCAACTGAAAAATCAAGATTTTTGTAGTTCACCCCTAAAGTAAGCCCATAATTGGAAGTTGGTAGAATAGAACCCACATACTTTTTATCGCCAATTTGCAAAACATCTTGAGTCACTTTATCACCATCTGCGGTGTAGTACAACATATCACCATTTGTGGAATCAAAACCTGCATATTCATACATATAAAAACTACCCAATGGTTGCCCAATTGACGTATTATCCAACAACTTGGTAAATTGACCGTTACCTAAACCACCGCCATAGACTGGTGAAAGCGTTGTGCTTTTTAAACTTTTAAGTTCATTTTTATTGTTGGAATAATTTCCTCCAACCCAGTAACTCAAATTGTCGTTTATTTTATCATCCCAACGTAAAGCAACTTCATATCCTTTATTGGATACTTCGCCAACATGTGCTGGAGATGCACTACTTACACCAGAAGTTGTGTAGGGTATGGTATTTAAGATAACATTTGTCGTTTTTTTATCGTACATATCAAATGAACCTTTTAACCTCCTGTCCAAAGCTTCAAAATCCAAACCAGCTGAGCTTTCTTCAGTAATTTCCCATGATAAACTTGGGTCCACTTGAGAATTGATTGTGGTTCCTTCATATAATATTGAACCTCCTAAATAACCTGAATTTCCAGAAGAAAATGATTGACGATTAAGTGGCACGTTTTGATTTCCTAAACGACCCCAACCTCCTCTTAATTTCAATAAATCGATTCCTTTCACATTTGTCATAAAATCTTCATTAGAAACAATCCAACCTAAACCAAAAGCAGGAAATGTTCCCCAACGGTAATCTTTACCAAAATTAGACGAACCATCACGTCTTACCGTTCCGGTAAGTAAATACCTGTCCATTAATTTATATTGGAACCTCCCAAAATAAGAAGCCAATTTACTTTCGTTAAAAACAACGTCATACAAACTAAAAATATCACCAGCATACTCAACTCCATGACCGTTAGCAGCATCATTAAGGGCCCAATAATTAGAATCTGCATTTACATTTTTTCTGACAATGGTCAATTTTTCCCTTGATCCATTTACAGAGGTTTCAATACCAGCGGTTACTTCAATATCATGAATTTCTCCAAATACTTTATTATAGGTAAAGTAATTCGTTAAGTTCCAATTGAAATATTGTTCTCTTCCCTTTGTCAATAAATTCAAAGGATCTAGTGGATGAGTATCTACATAATCAGCTGGAGTCGTATTGGGATTAGCAGCCATCCAAATTCCTTGTTTATCCGTATAGTTGTAATTTTTCCAAGTATAATATTCTCCATTAAATTGAGAGGTAAATGTCAATGATTTTACAATTTCATAATCCAATTTTAAACCCCCTTGTAACAAAACACTTTTTTGTTCTTCATTAAAAAAGTCCAATTGAGCAACAGGATTACCCACATTATTAAAAGAAGATCCAGTCGTTCCTGCAAAACCATCGTTACCTACAAAAGAAACTCCATACTGTCCATTTGGAAAACGAACAGGCACTATAGGAGATTGCTTATATGCTGACGTAAATGCATCTAAAGGCTTTGGTGTCGATTTTGTCGAACTAAAGCTAAAGTTTTGACTTAATGTTAATTTAGGAGAGATTTTGTATTCATTATTAGTCCTAAAGGTGGTACGACCGTAATCTAACCCATTAAGAACTCCTTTTTCTTCATAATTACCTAAACTAAAAAAGTATTTAATGCTTTCATTAGACCCAGAAACCGAAACGTTATTTTGAGTATAAAGCCCCGTTCTCGTAATTTCATCAAACCAATCTGTATTTACGGGTTGATCCTGTGAGAAAGTGGTCGATTCCAAAGCAGCATTTGTATAATGCGAATACTTATTGCTTCCGGCCATCTTTACTTTTTTAAGAGTTTCTCTAAAACCGGTAAAGCTTTCGATTTCTACTGAAACTTCACCTTTTCCCTTTTTAGTGGAAATTATGATTACCCCGTTTGCAGCTCTTGTACCATAAATTGCCAATGCAGATGCATCTTTTAAGATTTCATATGATGTAATATCATTGGTATTGATATTATTAATATTTTCCGTAGGCATTCCATCAACAATAAACAATGGTGTTCTTCCCCCTAATGCGGTTCCCAAACCCCTAATAATTACAGAAGGCGTGCTACCCGGCAAATCAGAAGAAATTACCTGAACCCCGGCTGCTTTACCTTGTATGGCTTGCGACGCGTTTAAAACTTTTGTTTTAGCTATTTCTTCTGCTTGTATTGATGTGATTGCAGCAGTATTATCAACTTTTTTTCTGGAACCATACCCAATTAAAACTACTTCATCCAAAGTAGCCGAGCTTACCTCCAGTGCTATATTGATATTGTTTTGTGTGCCAACTGTAACTTCCGTTGTAAGCATCCCAATAAAGCTGAATTCCAGTACCTCGCCGGAAACAGCTGATACGGAATAATTTCCATCAAAATCTGTGATCGTACCCCTGGAAGTTCCCTTTACGAACACATTAACTCCTGGTAGCGGCATACCGTCTTCAAGAGAGGTAACCACTCCTGTTATTGTATTCTCCTGCGCATGAGTTGGTATAAATACCATAAACATCACCAAGAAAAGTAAAGTAATTTTTGTTTTCATAAGCCCTGTTGATTTATTAATTTTAAGTTTAACCCAATGGATTTTTCCGGAAAAGAAATTTTTTCCCGGAATAACAAGTGTGAATATCAAATTTACAGAATGCAAAGACTAAGTTAACACAATCATAATATAACCAAACACATCACAATGTTAAAAATAACTTAAGCAACTCTTTGTTAACAACATAAGAATTTTAAATAAAGTAATTTCAAGGAATCAAAATGTTAATGATGAGGAAATGATGTGGTAATAAGTAAGGAATTCAAACGTTTTCGTAAAGAGCTTAATCTAAATTCATTAATATTTTAACCAGGTTATCCTTTTTGGAAAGATTAAATTTTTTGCGCAATCTATATCGATGCAATTCTATACTCCTAAATGTTATTCCTATTAATGGAGCAATTTCTTTAGAGCTGAGGTTCATTTTGAGAAAGGCACATAATTTTAGATCTTTTGGAGTCAGTCCGGGGTATTTTTTTTTGCAAAATTTTAAAAAAATCATCGTGTACTTCATGAAAATTTCTCTCAAACAATTTCCATTCATTTTGAGAATTGGATTGACGATCTTTAATATCCATCAATTTTAGATAAAGCTTTTGGTTTTCCTTTTTGATATTTGAATTGTTGATCTCCTTTTCCATTTCAACAAGAATATCTTCCTTCCTCGCCATTAAAGCTGCATAGGAGGCAAGCTCTTTACTTTTTGATTTGAGTTTATTTTTTAATTTTTCCTGCTCCAATTCAGTAATTATCCTGTTGTTTTCAAAATTCTGCTTTTGGATGACCAATTCATGTTCAAATTCCATCTCCCGTTCTAACACTTTCTTTTTCCCAATAAATTTAAGCTTGTTGTAATAATTAATTAGAAGGACACCCATTATAAGAATAGAAACATAACCAAACCAAGCCCAATTGCTAAAATACCATGGCTGCAAGATGGTGAACTTAAACATTGTGGTTATATCATCATTTAAACTGCTTTCAGATTTTACTTTAAATACAAAATCCCCTGCAGGCAAATTGTTATAACTCACTTCTGAAATACCCGAAGGTACTGACCAGGAGTTATCATATCCATCAAGTTTGTACGAGTAGGATGGCAGGGAAATATTCCCGGGGGTTTTGTTGGAAAACCTAAAATAAATCAAATTCTTTTTATAAGAAATTTTGACCCCATCCTTAATAGGCAACCTTTCTCCATTAACTTTAACAACTTCAAGAAACACCTTTTCCCCACTGCTTTTCTTGTTAATTTCTGATGGCTGAATTTTTAAAAACCCATCATCCATAAGCATAAACACATCATTTGATAAAGCAGTTGCGTTTGGAAAATTTTTTACAATTCTGTTATTAACTAAATCCTCGTTAAGATTAAATGACCCGGAAGCGGTAATGTTGAAGATCATTTGTGAATTTTTATTCTCGGCAACCAAAATCTCAGGATTTAGCGATGAAATCTCATCGAAAGGTGATAATTTTTTCTCCAATATAGGATCTCGTAAGAGCGTATCATTTACAACATCATATCGAAAAATCTTGTTTTTGCCTGAAATAAAAATCTCATTTCCCAAACCAAATAACTTGTTTTGAGAGGAAGTTGAAGCTATCTTTTTAATAAGTTGAAGTTCTTTGTGATCATTTAGGAATTGATACTGTAAAATTCCACGGTGTGCAGATTCTATCCATAAATGATCCTTTTCATCGAAATAAACACTATTTATTGGAAAGTCTAATTCTGAATAGCGTTTATAGTCCCATTTCCCGTTTATTTTTTGATAATGCGCTAAGCCTGTATAATTAGGTTGAATGAATATTTCAGTATTCGGGATTCTTTTGAAATCCATTCCTCCACTAATATTATTAATAAAAACAAACTGGTTGTTTTTTATACTGAAAGTCCCATTGTTATGCCCACAAATGATCTCATCCCCAACCCTGGTTAAATTCCAAACCTGTCCATTAGAAGATTTAAGAAATTCCAATTCTTCCCCCTTTAAATAAAATACGCCATGGTTTGATCCTAACACCAAACCATCTGCATCATCTATAATGGTATACACCGTGCCTAAAGTTCCGGATTTATCATTGTAACCATATACCTGATTTGAAAGATGTATTTTACTTAATCCGTTATCAAGGGCGATCCACAAATTATGATCCTTGTCTTCAAATTGTCTTAGAACCGTATTATTTGCGAGACCATTTTTCTTATTGAAAATGTATTTAAAATTGCCGCTTTTATCAAAAACCAGCAACCCATTATTAATTGTGCCAATGCAAACGAAATCATTTAAAATTTTTAAATTATTAATTTCAAGAAATTTAAATTGTGAGGTTAGTTGCCGTTGCCAAGGTTTTAAATCTTGACCATCATAATAGTAAAGCCCGTTTAATTGGGTTGCTATAAGGATCCCCCCTTTAAAAGTCGCCATACTTTGAACCGTAAAATCTTTTAGGGGAGTACTCCACTCGACAAATTCAAAATGATCATTCACCAGTTTAAAAACCCCGTTATTCCTTGTGGTAATATAAACTTCATCATTTATTATAAAACTGTAGACTCCAGACACATTCCCAAATGAAATTATCTCAATTTTTTTTTGAATAGTATGATATACAAATAATTTTGTGAAAGATTGAAAAAGGATCTTATCCTTATATTTCAGGATCTTCCATATTTCATCATTTTTAAACTGTTTTTGAGGAACGCTATCACTAAGCGAAGTATAGTTTAATTCATTCTTTTGATCTTTAACCCAATAACCAAATTGATGATATGCTCCGGTATAAATAGTGTCGTTAATAACATTTACCGAACGCAAGATTAATGGCTTTGGCAATTGCTTCTTTTGCCAAAAATCTCCGTTAAAAGACAACAGGTTCTTTCCGTTGGCAATATAGATTGTGCCATCGCTATGTTGAGAGAGGTCCCAATTGGTGTTTTCCCCATTGTATTCAAGTTTAGTGTAATTTTTAAAATAGGGGGCAATTTCCTGTGCAGATAGATTCCAGGCGGAAAGAAAAAGGACCAGTAGTATTTTTTTCATTACCTCTATTATTCAATTAATCGCAAGGTAACTAATACTTTCATAAATTTTTGAGTGACTAAACTAAAGAATTCTCCCATTTTATGGGTGACAACAGAGGGTAAATTTTATAACTTCTTCTAACTAAAGAGCTTAAGACCTCCTCCATTTTAATTCTAAATTTTTCAGAGATTATTCATTTTAAGGCTGACATATTATACTGCAAAATATGGTCAAAATAAATGTAACCATACCAGCATCTGATCTTCAGTAAAATAATTTTTTAGATTAGTTCTTTGAATATTCTACATAGACTCTGGTGCAAGCTTAATTTCAAGTCCGTTCAGTTCTTTGGTTATTGGGATCTGACAGCCTAACCGGCTATTTTCCTGTACAAAAAAGGCCTGGTCCAGCATATCTTCCTCATCGTAACTTTTTTCCGGAAAGTGATCAGTGTGACTTAAACTATAAAAATGACAAGAAGCACACATCGCCATGCCGCCGCATGTGCCTTGAACTGGCAATTCATGCATTTTGCATACTTCCATTAAATTCATGTTCATATCGGTTGGTGCATCTACCAGATGTGCTTCACCTTCCCTATCGATAATCGTTATTTTTATGTCTAACATAATTTTGAAAAAAGATTTCACAATCCCATACTTCAGGACTCAGCTATCTTCGAATTAATTAATACTTTTTATTATTTCCTTTCTCGCTTCTTTTCTTGTTCCGTCAAAACCACTTATCCCGCTAACTGTAGTGTATTTCATCACATATTTTTTTTCGGGAAAAATACGCTGATAAGCACTTTGGCACATAATTGCCGCCTCGTGGAAGCCACAAAGGATCAATTTCAATTTCCCGGGATAGGTGTTTACATCGCCAATGGCATAAATGCCGGGAATGTTTGTTTGATAATCGTATGCATTATTTACCTTGATGGCATTTTTTTCAATTTCCAGACCCCAGTCTCCAATAGGCCCCAATTTTGGGGAAAGCCCGAAAAGAGGAATGAAAAAATCTGTCGGTTTGATCCCATCAACAGAATCATCCCCATTATGGCGAATAACTACCGCTTCCAATTCATTTTCTCCTTTTAAATCTACTACTTCTGCTCGGGTAATCAAATTTATTTTCCCGGATTTTGACAACTCTTCAATTTTTTCTACAGAATCCAGGGCTCCACGAAAATCATTCCTCCTGTGAACCAGTGAAACTTCTTTGGCAATTTCGGCCAGATAAATAGCCCAGTCTAATGCGGAATCTCCTCCACCGGATATTACAATCCTTTTATTTCGATATATTTCGGGTTCTTTTATGATATAAGCAACGCCTTTGTCCTCATATTTATCAATGTTGGCAATGGGAGGTTTTCTGGGCTCAAAGCTGCCCAATCCACCGGCAATTACCACTACGGGAGCCTGATGTTGTGTGCCTTTAGAAGTGGTTACCAGAAAGTTCCCGTCTTCCAGTTTTTCAAGCGTCTCAGCTCGTTCGCCTAAGGTAAAACCCGGACTAAAGGGTTTTATTTGTTCCATCAAATTCCTTACCAAATCTCCTGCCAATACCTCGGGGAAACCGGGGATATCGTAGATAGGCTTTTTAGGATAGATTTCAGAACATTGTCCGCCAGCTATCGGCAAAGCATCTATGAGGTGACATTTCAGTTTCAGCAATCCCGCCTCAAAAACGGTAAACAGACCCGTAGGCCCGGCACCGATAATTAGAATATCTGTTTTAATCATTTTCTTCAATTTACCCGAAAAAGCAAATGAGAAAAAACACCTTTACTTTTCAATATTTACCACTTCTTCAATTTGCGGCACATATTTTTTAATGGTCATTTCCACACCCGATTTTAAAGTCATTTGGTTAACGTGGCAACCAATACAATTGCCTTCCAACCTGACTCTTACCAGTCGATCATCTTCAATGGAAACCAAGGAGATGTCCCCACCATCATTTTGCAGGTAAGGACGAATTTCTGCAAGGGCTTTTTCTACATTAATCCTAATTTCTTCAGTAGTCATCTATTTATTATTAACTGTGCTGCATCCTGCCATCGTTGTGATCTTGATAGCCTCGGTTGGAGGCAAGCTCTTGTTTCTGTTTACGGTTTCCTGAACTACGTTTTGAGTTATCTTTTCAAAAGCAGCTTCAAGAGGAGTTCCTACCTGCAAGGCTGCAGGCCTTCCAACATCTCCAGATTCACGAATGCTTTGCACTAATGGAATTCCACCTAAAAAAGGTACTTTTAGATCTTCGGCAAGGCTTCTTGCTCCATCTTTTCCAAAAATATAATATTTGTTTTCCGGCAATTCTTCAGGAGTAAAATATGCCATGTTTTCTATAATTCCCAAAACCGGCACATTAATGCTTTCCTGCTGAAACATTGCAACCCCTTTTCGGGCATCAGCCAAAGCCACTTTTTGTGGAGTACTGACAATCACTGCACCTGTAATAGGCATAGATTGCATGATGGACAAATGAATGTCTCCCGTTCCCGGAGGAAGATCTATCAACATAAAGTCCAAATCTCCCCAGTCAGCATCAAAAATCATTTGATTGAGGGCCTTTGATGCCATAGGTCCTCTCCAAACTACCGCCTGATCAGGTTTTGTGAAAAATCCAATAGACAATATTTTTACCCCATAATTTTCAATCGGTTTCATCATGGATTTTCCGCCAACCTCAATAGAAAGTGGTTTTTCCATTTCTACATCAAACATCATAGGCTGGGAAGGGCCGTAAATATCGGCATCCAAAACACCCACCTTAAAGCCCATTTTGGCAAGGCTTACGGCCAAATTTGCAGTGACGGTAGATTTACCAACACCACCTTTCCCTGAGGCTACTGCAATAATATTTTTGAGTCCGGGGATATCCTTGCCTTTTATTTCGGGCTTTTCAGGAGCTTCTACCTTTATATTAACCAATACTTTAGCTTTTTCATAAACCTTTTCATGGATGGCCTTCATAACATCTACTTCAGCCCTTTTTTTAATATGCAAGGCAGGAGTAGAAAGAAGAAGATCCACCACAACTTCATCTCCGAAAGTCATAACATTTTGAACTGCTCCGCTTTCTACCATATTTTTCCCTTCTCCGGAAATGCTAATGGTCTCAAGCGCAGCCATTATATCTTTTTTATCTAATTTCATTGTAAATTGCTTTTATTTAACCTCTTATGTAAAATCATTCTAAAATACAAATATAGTTGTATATCATAAGAAAACGAAGTATTTAGCCATAATAGATTTGACTAAAAATAAGGAAGTACGAAGTTAGAAGTACGAAGTTGTTTGTGGTTTATTATTTATGGTTTGGAAAGTTGAAAAGTGGAAAATTTATCTGATTTTTTGTCTGTGGGAATCTGAGTCTTCTTTTATCTCTTTTCTTTTATCTTGTGTCTTGATTCTTGGCTCTTTTCTCTTGGCTCTTTTCTCTTGGTTCTTGGTGGAGTTTGGATGCTTACCCTATTTTATAAATCGATTGCTGGATCCCAGAAAATATTATTGAAGTTTTGGACTTGATATTCCTTAACCTTAACCCCTTCAGCTTCCAATAGCTGCTGCATCGCATTGGTGCCTCCAAAATGATGTTTCCCAGATAGCAAACCAAACCTATTAACAACTCTTTGCGCAGGTATAGATTCCATGTTATGAGAATTGTTCAACGCCCATCCCACCATTCGTGCGCTTTTTGCTGCTCCCAGGTATCTTGCAATGGCCCCGTAAGAAGTGACCCTGCCGGGCGGTATCAATTTTACCACCTGATAAACCCGTTCAAAAAAGTTTGGATTGTCCTCCATTCTAATAATAGAAAATTCTAAATAAAGTAATGATGACCAAAACCAGCATAAGAACGGCCATGAAATAATTGGAATACTTAGTAAAAACCTTTGTTTTCCCAACAATTTTTGGAAAATACAAAACATATAAATACAAAGTGGTAAAGGTCCCCAATGAAGCTGCCAAAACAAATAACAAAATAATGCCCCAATGGTATGAAATTTCACCGCCAATATTTAACGCAGCCGCTAAGGCTACAAAATAAGGAATAGGAAAAACGTTTAGCACAGCAATTAACACCCCTTTAAAAATACTATTGGCGCTCGCTTTTTTTGAATAGGTTTTGATATCTGTATCTTTTATGGCTTTTACAAAGAAAAAAATGGTCAAGAGAATAAAGATCACCAATCCAGCCCGCAATAATATATTGCGCACATATGGATTGTCAAAAATATATTTTGCCAGTAAAATTGCAAAAAGCGCTTGAAAAAGCACAACCACAGATGCCCCTAACGCAACATATAGACCGTTTTTCTTGCCATGTTTTACACAGGTATTTGCAACTGTCATATTCACCAATCCCGGTGGGATCACGCCCAGAAGAGCGGCAAAGTAAATGATCAGGAAAAGTTTTGTTTCCTCCAAAAGGTTATTTTATCTTAAATTGAATATAGGTAATTGGTTTTCCCTTTTCAAGGTACTGTTTTTCATAGAAAGTTTGGATTCCCGTAACTTCTTTTGGGGAATCTTCACTTTTATAGACGTTATGATTGGCTTGAATTACCTCATGCCCTTCACCATGAAGCAATCCCAGGGTATACCCGTGCATAAATTCGCTATCGGTTTTTAAATTCACCAGGCCATCAGGCCTCAAAATATATTTGTATTTCTGAAGAAATTCCGTATTTGTCAATCTGTGTTTGGTGCGTTTGTATTTGATCTGAGGATCGGGAAAAGTGATCCAGATCTCATCGATTTCATTTTCGGCAAAAAGATGATCGATCAGTTCAATTTGGGTCCGGACGAAACCGATGTTTTTCAGGCCTTCCTCTAAAGCAGTTTTGGCGCCACGCCAGAACCGCGCGCCTTTTATATCGATTCCAATAAAATTTTTATCGGGATAGGCTTGTGCCAAAGCCACGCTGTATTCTCCTTTTCCACAACCCAATTCCAAAACGATAGGATTGTTATTATTAAAAAACTTTGAATTCCAATTTCCTTTTAAAGGATAGTTATTATGAATTAGCTCCTCCCGGGAAGGCTGAACCACATTCGTGAAACTTTCATTTTCCCTGAACCTTTTGAGTTTGTTTTTGCTCCCCACTTTATCTTAATATTTTGACAAAATTAACGAAAAAGAATTTAGAAGTGGGAGGTACGAAGTACGAAGTTAGAAGTTAGAAGTAAAACTACAGAAGTGGAAAGTTGAAAGTTCACATTCTAATTTTTGTCTGCGGAATTCTGCGAGATCTGCGGGAAATAAAAAAATGTGTTTTAGGTGTACATATTTAAAAACGGTCCAGACTAATCAGGCAAGTTCAGTAGGAAGTTAGAAATCAGAAGTTAGAAGTAATTAAAGAATCAAGAACTAAGACTAAAGAAGTTGAATCCTCCATCACTGCTTCGCGACCCCACTTCATTAATCCGTCACTTCCTAACCTTATAACTTGGTTACTGCACCACAACATTTCATATATTTGCCTATGCTCAAAAAAAGGATCCTAGTAGCGCCATTAAACTGGGGATTGGGACATGCCACCCGTTGCATCCCGATTATCAGGGAATTAATTGCTCAAAATCTGGAGCCGGTGATCGCCTCAGACGGGGCTGCTTTGGAATTGTTGAAAAAAGAATTTCCGGAACTCGAAAATCACATACTTCCTTCCTATAATATTCAATATCCCAAAAATTCACTGCTTTTCAAATGGAAACTTTTAACCCAAACCCCGCATATTATTCGGACAATTACGGCTGAAAAGAAAGCGGTCCAACACCTGGTGCAGGTAAAAAACATTTCGGGGATCATTTCCGATAATCGTTGGGGAGTTCGATCAAGCCTTGTTCCTTCGGTTTTTGTAACGCATCAAATTAAAGTGTTTTCGGGTCTTTCCACTTGGCTGAGCAGTAAAATTCAGCAAAATTATCTCAAAAAATTTGATGAATGCTGGATCCCGGATATCTCAAATTACCCGAATTTAAGCGGAAAAATGGGTCATGTAAAAAACACTTTCATTCCTGTTAAATATCTGGGAATTATAAGCCGATTTGAAAAGAAGATCATTCCTAAACAATTTGATATATTGGTGCTGCTCTCGGGACCTGAACCTCAACGCGGTATTTTGGAAAATTTAATGTTTGAAAAACTCAAGGTATTGAATGCTGAAATTCTTATTGTTAGGGGAGTTATTGAAGAAAAACAAAAGTTTGAGAAAAAAGATAATTTTTCTGTTTATAATTTTTTACAGAGCGCTGAACTAGAAAAAGCTTTAAACAGCAGTAATTTGGTGATTTGCCGTTCGGGTTATACCAGCCTGATGGATTTGGCAAAACTGGAAAAACAGGCTTTTTTAATTCCCACCCCCGGGCAGTTCGAACAAGAATATCTAGCCCGGCGTTTAAAAAAATTGCAGATTTTACCAAGCAGTTCCCAAAAAAGTTTTAATGTCAAGAAACTTGAAGAAATTTCGGATTATGAAGGCTTAGCCGGTTTTACCACTGGAACCGATCTTAGTGGACTTTTTGCTCTTTTCAAGGGTAAATGAAAACTCACTTCCCACTCCAAAAACACTCT
>Ga0307487_1001894_pt1 | contig 14159 bp, 6 predicted proteins | sample CBIW12metaG_FD_203665 | JGI IMG/M metagenome (GOLD analysis project Ga0307487, IMG submission 203665) | Sea-ice brine microbial communities from Beaufort Sea near Barrow, Alaska, United States - CBIW 1.2 | ecosystem: Environmental > Aquatic > Marine > Coastal | place: USA: Alaska | collected... | reverse complement strand
CCGGGAGTTGGTGAATCGCGCAAACTTCATCCGACAGGACAATCTTGTTGCTTTGCAGATCGATCATCCAGCCACCAATACGAGCAATGCTCCCGGCGATTTGGAACAATGCATGATGTTGCTCCATCACCGTGTTGACCGCACGTTGCTCGGTCACATCGCGGGCGACCACGTAGACGATACGATCCTCGCCCAGTGCTGCATTGAGCTGCAATATGATCACTCGTCCATCCGCGGTCCGCACCCGCAGATCAATATCGGCAACGCCCTGACCCTGTGCCAGCTTGTTCATCGCAGCTTCAGCCCTGGCCCTGTCAGCCGGCACAAGAAAGCTGGGGTAAGGCTGATCAACAATCTCCGCTTCGCGATAACCCAGAGCCTGAATCATTGCCGGGTTGAGCTGCACGAATAGCCCTTTGAGGCTGATCATGCAAAACATGTCCAGTGACAGGCTGAAGAACTGATCACGCTCGGCCAGCGCCCGCCCGGCTTTGAGTTCAGTAGTGCGGTCACGGAAAGTTATCACCCAGCCGCCATCGTTTTCCGCACTGCGCAGACGGACTGCCTGATAGGCGATACGCAGTGCACCCCCCACCTTTCGCTGCTCGAACTCACCCGTCAAACTGGGGGCCAAATCTGCTGCCCAACCCACCGGATCGAGCGGCGCCCATTGTGACAAATGCACCGTTTCATTGCCTCGCTGACGATCCAGCAGCGCCAAGGCTGCTGGATTCGCAAAGCTGATCAGGCCCTGAACGTCGGTGGCAATCAAGCCGTCCTGTAGGCTGTTAGTCACCGTCTGGGTGAAGCCCAGTTGTCGCTCCAACTCTCTTTGGGCTTTCTTTATACCGCGCAGATTTTTGGCAATGCCAAATATGCCGACGACTTCACCATCGACGACCATCGGTAAGTTGGAGATATCCAGCTCCAGTAGTTCGCCCTTGGCGTTATGAATGCGTGCCTCATAACGCACGGGGACGCCGCCAAGACTGCGCGTGAAGCTTGCCGACAGATCGGCCAGGTCCCGCCTGTCAACCAATGCGCTGAAATGCTTGCCCAACAAACCTTCCGGCGTCATACCGATCAGCGCATAACCCGCCTCGTTCATACTGGTAAACGCACCCGCCAGATCAAAGGAAAAGACCGCGTCAGGATTATGCGTAAATAAAGAACGATAACGCTGCTCACTGGTCTTCAGCTGAATCTGGTCCTGCTCGCGTTCCAGAGCCAAGGCGGCCAGTTGAGTACAGGCGAGCATCACCTGCTCATCGGCACCGGCAACGGCCAACTCACGACTGTAAAGCGATAGCGTTCCAAGCACCGTATTGTCCTGACTCATCATCGGCATGCACCAACAGGAGCGCAATCCTTCAGCCAAAGCCACCTCTCGGTAATCGGCCCACAACGCCGACTCGGCTACATCCTCAATGAATAGGCCTTCGCCCCGATATGCTGCAGTCGCGCAGGCGCATGACCCCTCGGCGAGCGCAGTGCCATTGACCGCTTCCTGATACAGCGGTGGCAGACTGGGAGCACTAAGGACCATCATGGTGGCAGATTCAGGCCGAACCATAGCAATCGATGCACGACACCCGGGCAGTCGCCGCTCGACCATGTGACACAAGGTATCCAGAATAAGGGGTAAGGGGCGCGAGGCGGAAATCATGGCCAGCACGCTCCGCTGATCCTCGCCAAAACGCTCTTGCACCATCATGGCGGTGATATCTCGCCCTACGCAGAACAGCGTCTCAGATTCGACATCCCAGGCCGCCGACCACATCATATCCACCTGCTGACCGTCACGATGACGGAAGCGGTTACGAAAATCACCTATCATCTTGCCGTTTTGTAATAGGCTGACCACGGACTCGGTCGCAATGCGGTCGTCTGGCACAATAAACTCGAACGCGGAGTGACCCTGCATCTGTCCGGGAGCGTAGCCCAGTATGATATTGACCGAATGACTGACACGCAGGATTCTACCCCGCGCGTCAAAGGCGCAAAGCAGGTCCTGCGAGTGACGCATCATTTGCTCATTAAAAGCATGCAACTCAGCCTGGCGCTGGTTATTGCTGCGTAAAGTAACAGTAAGACGCCGTAACAGCTGATTGCGCTGCATTGCCAGATTCGTCATGCGCTGGGCAATGATCAGCAACATGCCCACCAGCAGAAGAAAAACGAATTGAATGGCAGCCAGAGCGCCGCCAGGCCCAGCAACATCGTTGCGGCTGACCATTATGTGCAACTGCCAGGACTCGCCGTCTTTCAGATCCAGGATTCGGGACTGCACAGGCAGAAAATCACTCTCGCCGGGGGGGCCTACAATTGTCTGCCCGCTTCGCTCGATTCGAAGTTCGAAGGGCCGCAGCTGGTAACCTAGATCATTAGACACCAATATTCGCAGGTCCAACCCTGTTGCCAAAGTCCACGAGTCAATGCCAATTGCCAGTGGTGTCAGCAGAAGCCCATGACTGCCTGACAGGCTTTGCAGGCTTGCTTTATTCTCATCTGTAACAGCGCTCCGCGCCTCACCTGCTGTCTCCTTGACGCGGGTCAGCAGCTGCTTGATGACAGTAGAAGATGCGCCTTGAGCCTGCTTGAGCATAATCGCTTCGTTGAGCTGGTCCAGCAGGGCAATAAACTGGAGATCGGGATGGTCACGTAGATAGCTACCCGTCTCTTGATTCCAGGCTGCTTCGGAGGGTAGTGCAGCGTTTAATTCCCAACGCTCGCCCATTCTCTGCATCAGGCGTTTTCGCGCATCCAGACTGCGGATCAAAGATTGCTCGGCGGCGTCCAGATAACGTTCGCCGCTGGCTTGCAGGTGACGGACATCGTTTTGTGATATCTGGTGCCAAGTCAGCCCCGCGGCAAATGCAGCCGCTATACCAACAGCCAGGCTCAGGCGCGATAAAAAGAATGAGGCGCCAGGTTGAAGTAGACTCTGACCCAACAAGGCGAGTCCGATCATACCGATCATCAACATCGCCATCAGATTTGTGGAGAACTTGAAACCCGCCCAAAACGGCATCACAGCTTCGCCCAGCATACTGGCCAACTGAAGCAGAGCCACCAGCAACATGACCGCTGCTACCGCCCGTGCAGCCCACCTGCCCGGGCGGTTCGTCGCCATCTGCGCAAGCGCAGGCAGGAGCATGATCACCGCCAGAGAATCACGCATACGCAGGAACCCGCTGATGGCGGACACGCCTTGATCCTCACCGCCTGCGAGCCAGGAGTGAAACAAACTATAGACACACAAGGCGGCAACGCCTGAAGCGGGTAACAATCGCCACCAGACGGATCGACTCAAAGAGCCCAGCAACATCGCACCGAGAAGGATCGACAACAGAGCACTGTCGGGGAGTAACAGGACGCTGGTTAGTCCAGGATCGGTTTGCAGGAAGAAATCGACCCCGGAAAAAATACCCAGCATAACCAACCCGCAGCCAAGCATGAATACATAGGCCTGAATGAGAATGACGCGGGTAATCAAGGACGTAGCCTGAAGATGACACTAGAATGGTCATCGTTGCGCCGCATAAGTAGCAGCCAGTCCGGGGCGGACGATTTTCTCATTTTTATACTCCGCGTTATGCGGCGCCGAAATCATGACGCCATATTTCTGCAATGTACCAAAATGCTATCAGACCCCGCCATCACTCATTTCGAGTAGTTACTCTATTCTCCTACTTGAACGCCTCAAGCATGCGGCCCATCGCTTGATGAATAGCACTAACGGCCTTCAAAGGACGGACCATCACTTTGAAATCGATGATCTGACCAGCATCGTTCCACTCGATCATATCCACACCGTTGACCGTTACACCCTCAATTTCTGTCTGAAATTCCAGCACTGCATGTTGGCCCTGAATGACCTCACGCAGATAAACAAAATGCCCCGGCTCGTTCAGGACTTTCATTGCGGCCATGAGGTACAAACGCGTTATTTTCTTGCCAACCTGCGGTGTGTGCACAACGGGCGAATGAAATACCACGTCGTCGGCGAGCAGGCTGTCGAGTTTGGCAGGATCCTGATTGCGCACAACGTCGTGCCATTGTTCTATTACCTTACTCATGGTGTATTCCTTTTATTTTTTCTTGTAAAAACCGCTTATGACGCATCTTCACCGTCATCAATCTCAATCGATTCCCGTTGCTGATCGGCCCAAAGCCGGGCGTAGGCTCCCTTGGCAGCCAACAATTCACTGTGACTGCCCTGCTCCACAACACGACCTTGATCCAACACCAGTATACGCTCGGCATGCACGATCGTAGAGAGACGGTGGGCTATCGCCAGAGTAGTACGTTTGCTGGCAACCACATTAAGGGCATCGAGGATCAGACGCTCGGCATGGGTGTCCAGTGAGGATGTGGCTTCATCAAGAATCAGAATAGGCGGATCCTTGAGCAGCACACGGGCTATCGCTATGCGTTGTTTCTCACCACCTGACAGTTTCAGGCCCCGCTCGCCAACCTGAGTAGCGAGCCCATCCGGCAAGCGTTTGATCAGATCCTCCAGTTGCGCCATTTTCACCGCAGCCCAGATTTGCTCTTCGCTTGCACCCGGCTTGCCATAAGCGATGTTGTAGCCGATAGAATCATTGAACAGCACGGTATCCTGGGGAACCACGCCTATAGTCCTGCGCAGGCTGTCCTGGGTCACACTTCGAATATCCTGACCGTCGATCCGGATGCTCCCGGCACCTACGTCATAAAACCGAAACAGCAGTCGCGCCAGCGTCGACTTTCCCGCGCCACTTGGACCAACGATTGCCAGCGTATGGCCTGCCGGCACCGACAGACTGACGCCCTGCAAAATGGCCCGCTCAGGGTGATAGGCGTGCTCGACGCTATCAAATTCAATGCCACCGCCCACGATCCTCAGCTCTCCGGCATCCGGCGCATCGGCAACCTTGATCGGCGCCTCCAACAGGCCGAACAGGCGCTCGATATTAGTCAGTGCCTCACGAATTTCACGGTAAATGAATCCCAGAAATCCCAAGGGTATAAACAGCTGTAACATGTACGCATTGATCATCACCAGTTCGCCCAGCGTCATGTCGCCAGCCGCTACCTGATTGGCCGCCATCACCATCATCAGAGTCACAGAGCCTGCAATAATCAGTGCCTGTCCGGAGTTCAACGCCGCCAAGGACAAACGGTTCTTCATCCGCGCGGCTTCCCAGCTCTCCAGATGACGATCATATTCGTCTGCCTCGAACCGCTCGTTACCGAAGTACTTGACCGTTTCGTAGTTGAGAAGACTGTCCACTGCTCGCGTATTGGAGCTGTTATCCAGTTTGTTGCTTTCACGCACGAACCTATTGCGCCACTCGGTACACCAGATTGAAAAAACGCCGTAGAGCAACACTGAGCCGAGTACGGTTAGCGCATACATAGGACTGAAGTTGATCAACAAAATCACTGAAATCAGACCGATCTCGAGGAGCGTCGGAAGAATATTGAACACCATGAATCGCAGCAGGAAGCTGATACCACTGGTACCACGCTCAATATCACGCGCCAGTCCACCGGTGCGCCGCGAAAGGTGAAAGCCCAGGTCAAGCCGGTGCAGATGCTCAAATACTCGCAGCGATACGCGCCGCATGGCCCGTTCAGCTACGCGCGCAAAGACTGCGTCGCGCAACTCGGAAAAGAACACCGAACCAAAGCGCAGTAACCCGTAGCCGACCAATAAGGCCACCGGCACCAACACGAGGGCGTCGGCGGGATTCTCGAAATGATCAACAATCAGCTTCAGCGACCAGGGCACAGCCACTCCAGCAAGCTTGGCCAATATCAGGAAACCCATAGCCAAGGCAACACGACCGCGGAACTCGGTGAGATAAGGAATCAGGCTGGTAATAATGCGCCAGTTGACCGGCCCGCCGTTATATTGACTATCTGTATTGGGACGCACGCGTTTCCTCGCAGGTTTTCATTAGAGAAGAATAACAAAGCCGGAGTCCCATACGGAAACTCCGGCTTCGATCAAACCAGCGGGCTGATCAGAAGACTCAGTCTTCGTGGGGGATCGGATCGCGATTAACGTCCCAGCCCACCAGCAAAAGGGTCGCCAGCACGCCAAACAGCAGCCCGACCCAGGGCTCGAAAAACGCCAGACCGGCACCAATCAATAACACAGTGCCGCGCGAAGTGTTGTTTTGCGGAATAGCCATGGCCACATAGGCACAGGCGAAGCCGGTCAGTACCAGCGTCAAGGACAGGGCAATACCCAGCAGAGGCTGTAGTCCGGTCAGCAATGGCAAGATGAAGAACATGATCGGCAGGCCCATCAGGTAGTACGAGGCCAAACCACTGTGCAGACTGTTCATATTCTCTTTGCCCAGCTTCCAGCGCTGCACAATAATCACCTGCACGCCCGTCCACATAGTGCCTTGAGTGGGGAAGAACGGCGCCGTGACACCCATCACCGCATTACGGATCGCCACCGAGATGTGCGTGCGGGTAGGATTGATGTCGATATGCTCGTCATGGCGCGCAGTCAGGCCGTCTCGAATAACCTCGTTACCGGTTACCATGTCACCAAACAGGATCACATAGGTGATGATCGCCAGCGGAATCCCTTGCAGGAACATTTCCAGACTTGGCCAGCCAATCGCGAAGGGCGACATTTGCGCCCAGGCATCACCCACGGGCGGAATCAGAATGCCCCACTGAATATTGTAGGTTACCTCGCCCACCATCGGACCCACGAGCGCCGCAATGATAAAGCCGGGCAGCAGGCCCAGCGCGCCAATAATGGCGAACGCCTTGTACTTTAACTTGAGCTTTTGCATTGGCAGCGAAAAAGCGAAGATCAGGCACACGGCGCAGGCCAGCGTGATCGCAATCGGTTGTTGCAGCAGAAAACGCTCGGCGTCATCGACAAACACGCGTTTGAGTGCGGCAATTGCAGCGCCCAGAATGATGCCAGCTTTCAAGGTGTCCGGCAGCCAGAGCACAAACTTCTTGCCCAACCCGGTTATGCCCAGAATAAACAACAAAGCAGCAAAGTTGAGTGATAACGCCGTCATGGCCTGCCAGCGCGAAACGGGATCATCGTAACCACCCAGCACATAGGCCAGCACCAGGGGTAGCGCCGGTGTAATCCAACCCGGTGCATAGGGCTCACCGAATATGATGATTGCAGAGGCAATGATAGCCGAGTGGATCATCGATACGGCTACGGCCTCTTCAAAACCAAGCCCGAAAAACTCCATCATCAATGGCACCAGTGCCAGACCGGTCGCCGCAGCCACAAAAAGGCCCTGCATGGCTTCCTGCCAGTAAAAACGGGTGTGGTAAAACGGCACCCGGAAGGTAAACAGACCCCAGCGCCAACCAGGTTGTTCGGGTTTTGACATAGCAGACTCCATGGGCTCGATTTTATTGTTGTAAGACAGGTGCACGTGAAGGGCGCCTGCCCGCGTTGGCGCCATTATGCAGCCACAGCGAATAAATGGGCATAGCTTCCGACACCTGGAAACAACCGCGCTACAAGACTTCTCAAATAGACTGATACATCCTATCAACCACTGCGATGCCCACTAGGCGGCGGCTGCAGCGCAAAACAAGCACAGGCAACAAATGCCGCAGCAGATACTGCAAACTACTTACCTGTCATCACCACGATGAATAGCACTCAAGGGCCGCTCACAGCCCAGCCTATTGCGCATCCGCAGCCGCCTCTTCCTGTTCCAGACGTTGCCTCACTGCATCTGGCGAGCTCGTTCCGCGGGCAAGCAAGCTGTACAGCAGCGGAATGACGAACAAGGTCAACACGGTCGACACGCTCACACCAGAGACCACAACGATACCGATGACCGACCGCGTCTCGGCCCCCGCACCAAAGGCGATCACCAGCGGGATCGCTCCAGCCACCGTGGTAGCCCCGGTCATCAGGATCGGACGTAACCTCAGGGTGCTCGCCTCTACCAAGGCATCATCAAAAGACCTGCCGGCATCACGCAACTGGTTGGCAAACTCGACGATCAGTATGCCGTTCTTCGCTGCCAGACCAATCAGCATCACCAGGCCTATCTGGCTATAAAGATTGAGACTGTTATCGGTTATCCATAATCCAAACAGCGCGCCACCAATCGCCACCGGGACACCGAGCATGATGATTAGCGGATGCACAAAACTTTCGAATTGCGCTGCCAACACCAGAAACACCACCAACAATCCCAGCATGAAAACGAACAACAGTGAGCCGCCGGCCTTGCGCAGATCAAGGGACTGCCCCTTGTAGTCGATGACCAAGGTTTCCGGCAGGTGTTCGCGGGCCAATTGTTCGACATGATCCAGCGCATCACCCAGTGCGACACCGTCGACCAAGGATGCTTCAATAGTGATGGCCCGGTTGCGATTGTAGCGATTGAGCGTGGTCGACCCGGCATATTCCTTGATGCTCACCAGGTTGGTCAACGGGATCAGCTCACCGGTGGTATCAGACCTGACGTAGATATTCTTCAGCGAACTGACGCTGCGCTGTTCAGACCGCTCACCCTCGAGTATCACGTCGTATTCTTCGCCGTCATCGATATAGGTTGTCACCCGTCGCGAACCCAGCATGGTTTCCAGGGTGCGACCGATATTACTGATATTGACGCCCATGTCAGCGGCGCTGTCATAGTCGATGACAATCTCCAATTGCGGCTGGGTCTCCTTGTAATCGGAATCAATATTCACCAGCCCAGGATTGTCTTCTTCAATCTTTTCCAACAGCGTGTCACGCCATTCCGCCAGTTGTTGGTAGTCGCCAGCGCCGCCAATCACCAACTGAAAAGGCTGCGACTGGCCACCAGCAAAGCCCTGGCGCATGACCGGAAAAGCACGAACACCGCTCAAGTCGGCAAGGTCCTTTTGCACATCGCCCATGATCTCCCAGCCACCTCGTCGCGCAGCCCAGTCATCCAGCACCACAATCACAAGTCCGGTATTGAACGTGGTCACCGTGCCAAAGGAGCGCGGCGCGCGCACCAACAAACGCGTCACCTCGCCCGTCTCTACATACTTCATCATCCGTGACTCGATCTCGTCCATATAATCGGTCATGTATTCGTAGGTCGCGCCTTCTGGGCCGTTAACGATAATGAAAAAGGCACCCCGATCTTCCCGTGGGGTGTATTCCGATGGCAACTGGGTGAACAGCCAGCCACTGAAACCGAACAGGGCAACCACAGCGAGAAGCGAGACCCACTTCCAGTACAGTACGACTATCAGCATACGTGCGTACAACCGCCTACTGGTCACCAGCGTACTGTCGACCCAGCGGCTAAGCCGGTTTTCATCGCCCCGGGATTTGAGCAGCTTTGACGCCAGCATCGGGGACAACGTCAATGCTACGAAGCTGGAAAAAGCCACCGCAGCGGCCATGGTCAGAGCAAATTCCGAAAATAACCGGCCAATATCACCCTGCAGAAAAGCAATGGGCACGAACACAGCGATAAGGACCAGTGTGGTGGAGACCACCGCGAACGCTACCTGGCGTGAGCCTCGGTAAGCTGCCACCAGTGGCGTCTCACCCTCTTCGTCTATGCGCCGCCGGACGTTTTCCAGGACGATGATGGCATCGTCAACGACCAGACCAATCGCCAGTACCAGCGCGAGCAGGGTCAGTAGATTCACCGTAAAGCCAAACAACAGCAAAGCGATGAAGGTAGCCGTCATCGATACCGGCACGGTTACGGCAGGAATCAGGATCGCGCGCGGGCTGCCGAGAAACAGGAAAATCGACAGCACTACCAACACCAGCGCAATGCCCAATGTGGTGTATACCTCCTTTACCGCCCCTTCAATGAATACCGAGCTGTCGAAGCTGGGCAGAATTTGCATACCTTCTGGCAGGGTGCCATTCAGCTCCTCAACCAACGCGAAAGAAACCCGCGACACTTCCAGGGTGTTTGCTGTGGATTGCCGCTCAAGGCCGATACCGACCATCGGTACGGTATTACCCCGAAACAAGTTGCGATCTTCTTCGGTACCGCGCTCCACGCGCGCCACATCGCCCAGGCGCACCAGATAGTTATCCGGTCCACGGGCAATAACCAATCGGGCAAAATCATCTGCAGTCTGGAACGAGCGGGCAACCCGGGCAGTAAACTGGCGGCTACGCGATTCGATCGAGCCGGCGGGTAGCTCAACATTTTCTGCACGTAACGACGCCTCCACATCGGCGGCGGTCAGATCACGAGCGGCCAGCGCTTGCCGGTCAAGCCAGACACGCATCGCGTAGCGCTGCGAGCCACCAACCCGAACCCGGGCAACGCCTTCCAACGTGGAAAATCGGTCCACCAGATAGCGTTCGGCATAGTCAGTCAGTTCGGGCAGGGTCAGTCGATCGCTGGTCAGGTTCCACCAGATGATGACTTCCTGGTTGGCATCAAGCTTTTGTACCTCAGGCGGATCCGCTTCTGCAGGCAGGTCATCAAGGATGCCCGAGACTCGATCGCGAATATCGTTAGCCGCTTCGTTGACATCCTTGCTGATGGCAAACCGCACAGTAATCTGCGAGCGGCCGTCCTGACTCTGCGACTCGATGTACTCGACCCCTTCCACTCCGGCAATACGCTCTTCCACAATCTGGGTAATCTGCGAATCAACCACGCTTGCCGCCGCACCGCGATAGTTAGTTTCAACCGTGATAACAGGGGGATCGATATCGGGATATTCACGCAGGGGCAACATACTGAACGCCACCAACCCGAAGATCACCAGCAGTAATGCCAGTACGCTGGCAAATACCGGCCGCTTGACCGAAGTATCGGAAAGAATCATTGCAAGGCTCCGGTGGGATCAGGGGGTAGCGGAAATAACGGCCCGGGGAGACTCACCCGCGTCCAGCTCAGCCTTGATGCTGATCGCTTGTCCAGGTTGCAGGCGGAAATTACCGTGGGTGACCACTTTTTCTCCGGCGCCGAGACCCCCGGTAATTTCGACCAAGCCGGGCTGCCGCAATCCGGTTTGCACTTGCTGCCGACGGACGGCAAACCCCTCTCCTTCAGACTCGACGACCATCACAAACTGATTGCGACCAAGGGGCAAAAGCGCTTCTTCGGGAATCATTATTGCCTGACGCGGATCACTGCGCAGATCAACAGTCATCAACATGCCCGGTTTGAGGCGACCATCGGCATTATCAATGAGGGCGCGCACACGTATGGAGCGGGTAATCGGATCTACCTCGTTATCCAGACTGGATACTTCACCCTTAAACAGCTCGTCTCCGTAGGCGCGGCTGGTGGCAACAAGCTGCTGTCTGGGAGCAATTTGCCCCATGAGCGTTTCTGGAATACTGAAATCGAGCTTCATTACCGAGTCATCATGCAGCGTAGCTACCGGCATACCGGGCGCCACCAATGTACCGACGCTGACCTGACGCAAACCTATCACACTGTCAAAGGGAGCGCGTATGAGCCGGTCAGCCAGACGAGCCTGAACTGCCTGCTGCTGGGCACGAGCGATATCCACCGCCCGCGTCCGGTCGTCGAGCTCCTGACGCGACAAGACGCGACTCTCGACCAACTGCCTGGCCCGGGACAACTGGCGTTGGGCATCGACGAGACTGACTTCGGTTTCCTGCATTTGCGCGAGCTGTTCACTGTTAGTCAGTTCAACCAGCACATCCCCCTGCTTGACTCGCTGTCCGTCGTCAAAACGAATGCGCGAGATGGTCGCGGTAATGTTCGTACTGATGACTGCCGTCTCGTTTGCGTTAAGCGTGCCAAGTGCCTCAATCGGGTTGGCTATCTGCTGGCTTTCAGCTGCCACAACGATTACCGGCAAAGGGGGTTGTGTAGCCTGCTGAGCAAACACGCCCACGGACCAGACTCCGGCTATTGTTGCCAGCACCGCCTGTCTGAAGTTCACCATCCGCTGATTCCTGTCAATAGGGGTTGCCCTGCTAGGCATCGTTTACGCACGTGCCCAAGCAAATAAAAATCAAGTCAGCAATCATGCCCCGAAGGATCAGGTTTGCCCACTCTGAACTGCTGCATAATGTGTGCAATAAGCTGTACGACGCATGTCCTAGCTTACACCGATCTTTTATTCCGTCATGCTGTAGGACAGAAATCGGTGCATAGCATCAAAAGCACGCTCGGCAACAATCGGATTGTACTCAGCCTGACCAGGCATTTTAGCCGTCGGATCAGTGAACGAATGCACTGCCCCACCGTAGCTATTCAGTTGCCAGTCAACCTTAGCGTTACGCATCTCGTCGGTAAATGCCTGTACCTGCTCCTGGGGCACATAGGGATCATCTGCGCCGTGCAGCACAAGTAACGGGGTACGTATGGCTTTGGCATCCGCCGAATCGGGCGTGTCGAGGTTACCGTGAAAAGATACCACTCCCTGCACGGGTGTACCTGAGCGGGCCAACTCAAGCACTACCCCGCCGCCGAAACAGAAACCGATCGCCCCAATATTCTCGACATCCAGAGCGACGGTGTCGGCCTGCATCTTGAATACCTCGAGCGCTATGTTGATCCGTTTACGCATCATATTCCGATCACCCCGCACAACACTCGCCGCCGTGCCTGCCTCGTCAGCATTTTGCGGGCGAATGTCGGTGCCATACATATCGGCAACGAAGACCACATACTCGCTGCCCCCCGCACGATAGGCCTTCTTCGCTGCGTTCTCAGTCACACCCATCCAGTTAGGCACCATCAGCAGGCCCGGACGTTTATCTTTGACTGCATCGTCATACACCAACAGGCCCTGGTAAGCCTGACCCTCGACTTCATAGGCTATCGGCTTAGTGACCATCTCAGCCTGGGCGATGCCGCCGATACCGACCGCGGAAGCGATCATCAGCGTGGACAATGTCTTTTTCATGTGCAGTTCCTTGAACGCAAAATATGAAGCGAGCATAGCGGTTACCGCTCTCGACAGGGGCAATATCACATCTTGTCAAAAAATATTTCTGCGCCCAAACAAAAAAGCCCCGTCAGACTGAGTCTGAAGGGGCTTTTACACAACGCTGAACTTATTTGCTGAGTTCTACCAGCAATGCGTTCAGACGACGCACATAAGCGCCCGGATCCTGCAGACTTTCACCGGCTGCAAGAGCCGCCTGGTCGAACAGGATGTGGCTAAGATCACCAAAGCGAGCTTCGTCCTGCTCCTGGTCAAGCTTTTCCAGCAGCGGGTGCGCCGGATTGATTTCCATAACAGGCTTGGTATCGGGCGCCTTCTGGCCAGTCGCTTCGAGGATCTTGCGCATTTGCAGACCCATACCGTCCTCGGTAACGACGAGAACCGCAGGCGAATCGGTCAAACGATGTGACACCTTGACGTCATCCACGCTGTCCTTGAGTACTTCCTTGATCCGTTGAACAAGATCAGCCTTGGCCTTTGCAGCCTCTTCCTGCGCCTGCTTGTCTTCCTCGGCATCCAACTTGCCCAGGTCCAGGTCGCCGCGGGCGATATCGGCGAAATCCTTACCCTGATAGTCGTTAAGATGGCTCATCAGCCATTCGTCTATACGGTCAGTCAGCAGTAATACTTCGATGCCTTTCTTACGGAAGATCTCCAGATGCGGACTGTTCTTGACCTGGTTATAGCGCTCACCGGTCAGATAGTAGATTTTGTCCTGACCTTCCTGCATACGTTCGATATACGTAGCCAGGCTGACCACTTCGGAATCATCATTTTGCTGGGTTGAGGCAAAGCGCAGCAGACCGGCGATTTTCTCACGATTAGCAAAGTCTTCCGCGGGCCCTTCCTTCATGACGCTGCCGAAGTTTTTCCAGAAGGCGGCATACTGCTCAGGCTCTTTCTTGGCCAGCTTCTCGAGCATGTCGAGTACGCGCTTGGTCAGGGCCGATTTCATGCTGTCGATGGCCGGATCTTTCTGCAAAATTTCTCGGGAAATATTTAACGAAAGATCGTTGGAATCAACTACACCCTTGATGAATCGCAGATACAGCGGCAGGAACTGTTCCGCTTCATCCATGATGAATACACGCTGCACATATAGTTTGAGACCGCGAGGTGCCTCACGCTGATACAGATCGAAAGGGGCACGGGCAGGCACATACAACAGGCTGGTGTACTCGAGCTTGCCCTCAACCTTATTGTGGCTCCAGCTCAGCGGGTTCTCGAAGTCATGGGCAACATGCTTGAAGAACTCCTGGTACTCCTCATCG
>Ga0307487_1001893_pt1 | contig 14159 bp, 7 predicted proteins | sample CBIW12metaG_FD_203665 | JGI IMG/M metagenome (GOLD analysis project Ga0307487, IMG submission 203665) | Sea-ice brine microbial communities from Beaufort Sea near Barrow, Alaska, United States - CBIW 1.2 | ecosystem: Environmental > Aquatic > Marine > Coastal | place: USA: Alaska | collected... | reverse complement strand
TATTCAAGTCGAATTATTCTAAAATATGGAGAGGTAGGTTTTTTGTTTCTCAAAACAACCCTTGTGTTTACAAGGGTTGGGAGGCTTTTGTCGTCAAATTTTTAGTTTTGTCGGTTGATAGTGTTATTTTATACTAAAAATAGCCTTAATAATGCCGATTATTCCTCTTTAAGGTACTTTTTTTGCCAAGCAGGGTAGTCTTCTTTCAGTAATTTCTCCGCATAATTATCGATGTAATTATAACAGGTCCTGCGTTCCTGTTCTATATCGGCCAAATGATCCTTGATGATGCCATCCCGCCCAATAACATGGGGTTTTTGTCACTATTTCATTAAAACGTGCCCACAGAGGTCCTCCATTTGCATCGTCAATAACAATGCGATCTTTCCGATCAGAAAAGTTGGAATCTTAGATCCACACCACTTTTTTCCTGTAATCGCATTATTTTAAACCATTTAATTGCACTTTGAAAAGTCATTTTTACTTCTTCATCCGGATTTGTCTCACAAATTCTATTATTCTAATATATAATTGAAAGCTATTATACTGAGCATCTATATGAATAATGTCCCATTATCAGATTTTAATTTTATCTGCTATCTTTGTTTATTCCAGCACCGAAGTCAAAATATAAAGTTGCACCCCATATTCGCTGATGGTCATTTCGATGATGAAACTCTGTCTTTTGCCCTTGTGGCCCTAACTGTTCAGGTTTCTTAAATTTGGTGCCAATGGGACTAATTGCATCCATAAACGAGATATTTCCCTCTGGGAATTCAGGATTTGTATTGTCATTGTTAGAAGGTTCTGGCGTGAAAAGCCTTAAAAAAATATTATCCGTACTGGAGACTATAGTTATCGGATATTCTTCATTTTCTATTACCGCCCAAAACATACGGTCATGGTAGCCTTTAAACTCTGGATAATTCCAATCCGACCCTGTAATTGTATTGTTATACAACTTATGGTGTACAGCAAATTTTGGCCCTTTCATCCTATTCTTCCATACTCTGAAGGGACCTTTACCGAGCCATTTTACCCCTTTCACCTTTTCTTCAGGATAATTAAAATTTATCCCCATATAGTCATATTTTCCTCTTAAAAAATAGGAATAATCTAGCTTAAGCCATCCATTTCCCATCATCCTATAGCTCATTTTTTCGATAGGGCCATCGTATTCCATCACCACGACATGATCATTTCCATCCTGATAATGGTGCAGAGATTTAAATTTGCTATTTTCATCCGTGAGTTGAGGACCATTACTAAAGGAAATAGGAGTAATTTCATTTCTGATTTTAGAAATAAGTCCATTTTCTTTATTAAAGCTAACTTCCACTCCATTGGCTGATAAAATAATATAATGATCTTCTTCTCTGCCTGTTGCTTTGGCGAGGCTCTTATTAGGTACAATAGAGGTTGCCACTTCATCGGCGGTTTTTATAGGCCAAGTCCAGGTCATAATCTGACGTCCATTTGGATCTGTAGCCGTAAGATATAGGGCATCACTTTTCTTCCAACCACTGGGTAAACTTAGGTTTAAGTAACCAGCTAAGCCCGGTTCTACAGAGGGAACTTCTATAGAACCAATCTCAACTACCAACGAGTCCGTTTCCTTTTCAAAAGGCCCAGGGAAGTTTACAAGAGACCACTCAAAAGCGCATTGGTTTAAATTTGTAAAATGATATCGATTTTCAACCTTTAATTTACCATCGAATTCAGGAGTTATATATAATTTTTCTATTTGAACTGGAGACCAGATTTCCTTAATAGCATAAAAACTTCCTTCTTTTTCGCGGTATGGCCCTACGATACCATCAGGAGCATACGTCTCATCATCTTTAACATCTATGCGTCCTTCTTCATCTGTTCTGACCACCCCTTCATCAGCAAAAACCCAAAGGAATCCGCCTGCTGAAAGAGGACTTTGCTGCATTACATTCCAATAGTCTTCTAATCCAGCACCATGTCCGCCATCATAAAGACCGTGTAAAAATTCAGTGGGAAAGTATATTTCATCTCTATTTGAAAGAACATTAGACACATAGTCATAAGATGGATAATGCAAAGTATTGGTTTCACCTAAAGTATTCCAAGGATGAATTACAGTTCTATTTTGGGCATCATATTTCTGATATTCTCCCAATAATTCGTAATTATTGCCACCTTCATTGCCGTTAGCCCACATAACTATGGAAGGGTGATTTACATCACGAATAATTAACTCTTTTACTAATTTTTGGCCTACGTTAGTATCATAAGCATCCTGCCATCCAGTAAGTTCGTCAATTACGAAAAGTCCTAAGGAATCGGTCACTTCTAAAAAATGCTGGCTTGGAGGATAATGAGACATTCTAACCGCATTCATGTTCATATCCTTCATAAGCTCTACATCCATTACGCTTAGCTCTCTGCTTGTTGAACGACCAGAAGAGGGCCAAAAACTGTGTCGATTGACTCCTTTGAACTTTATTTTTTGTCCATTGAGATAAAATCCATCCTTGGCCCTAAGTTCAACTGTTCTAAAGCCAAATTTTTCTATAAGCTTATGCATCACATCTGATTTGTTCTTTAAGCTTACTTCAACTTTATAGAGATTAGGAAATTCGGGAGACCACAATTCAGGAGCTTCAATGTGAACCATTAAGGAGGTTTTCTTTTCCTTTTTATTAATATTTTCTTGAAATACATCTCCAACAGGTTTATTATTTAGAGTAAGAACTTGCGCTTCAATAGTACTTCCATTCTTAACATTTTCGGTATATACATTCATCAAGAAAGAGCCATCTGCTTTTGCATCAATAGCGACACGATCAATAAATTCAGTTGGTTTTACTTCAAGATATACGGGACGATAAATCCCTGCAAATGCCCAGAAATCAGCATCCCTTTCAGCCTTATTTACCGATTCATTACTGGAAATATTATTTACCTGAACTTCTAATAAATTTTCCTTTCCGTAATGCAGTAGATCACTAATATCATATTTAAAGCGATAGAACCCTCCCTGATGGACAGGACCAACTTCTTTCCCATTTATTTTGACTTTTGTGTCGGTCATAACTCCTTCAAAAACAATCTCCACAACTTTTGAACTCCAATCAGAGGGAACATGGAAGTTATGCCGGTATTGCCCAATTGCATTGGACTCTGGGAGTAGATCACGCCACTCATGTCCATAGGTATAAATACCAAAGCCTTCTAATTCCCAATTTGAAGGCACAGCAATTTTAGTCCATTCACCACTCTTTCTACCTTTATTAATCTTGAATTCCCAATCAATCCTGTGGTCTTTATCAGTGCCTGACAAATATTGTATTTCTGTCTTTGGAATTAAGTTTTGAGTTATACCTGCTGGAATGTTTAAGAACAATGAAAATATAAATAAGTAGGTATTCCGAATGATTATTATTTTAATGTTATTCATAATAGTTTTAATAGTTTAAATGCCATCATTTGATTCAGTTCACGAATTAAAATATGACAATAGTTAATATCTACTTTGCAAAAGGCCTATCGAAAAATTCATCAAGAAAGGGACAACACCTACATTCGAATCAATTTTTTAATTGCATTTCATAGAAACGAACTAAATAACCCCCAAACGCAATGATATTATAGCTATTTTATGATAGCTCTCCAGTGAATCATGATTTGCCAAATGATTTTATCTATTTAATTTCTTATTTGCGAAAAAATAACCCGTTCTAACTGACCTGTAGATTAATTATATATATCTTATTTATCTCTACCAATTAGGATCCTGTTCAATTTCTGGATTAGTATTCATTTCATCTTGTGGAATGGGAAAAAAATCATGTCTGTCTTCGTCAAAAAATTCCCTTCCTTCTTTATCACTAGCTGAAATTTCCTCGTCTAAAAGCCCCCAACGTCTCAAATCATAGAAACGCTGCCCTTCTCTAAAAAATTCCACCATTCGCTGATGTTGGATTTCATCCATCATCGCATTCTTATCTAATACTGAAAGTAAATCTGTCAAATCAGCTCTATTTCTAATTCGATTTACAAGCGGCAATGCTTCCGCAACTCTTCCCTGCATAGTTAACGCTTCCGCATATAACAAAAGAATATCAGCAAATCGGAGAGCCTTTTCATTTATTTCTGAAGACCCCGGAATGCCTTCATTATCATTTCTCCAGTTCTGGTATTTTCTGACTTTTGCATTTTTATTAAAAACCTGTTCAAATTCAGTAAATGGCCTATTATAAAACATTGCTCCTGGATAATCCCAAACTATAGAAGCGTACATCCGTGGATCAAAATCCCCATCAACAGTTCTTTCTTTTTGGAACTCATTGAACATTTTATTTGTGGGATGCATCTGGAACCATCCACCTACTTCGGTAGGAGCCATTCCGTATGCGATGACGACTCCCTGAGACTCGTTGGCATTCTCACCTCCCCAAGCATCTGAGCCTCCAACATTTTGAATTTGAATTTCAAAGAGGGATTCTTCATTATTGTCAAACTCAGCCATAAAATTATGCTCGTAGTCCTCCAATAGTTTATAATTATATGGGGCTTTTGCTTCTCCTGTTGGCTCAACCAATAACTCAAATTCATTTATAGCCTCTTCCCATTTTTCCTGGTAAACATAAGACTTGCCTAAATATCCGATCGCAGCACCTCTAGTAGCTCTACCTACCCATTCAGGAGGATAACTGGTTGGTAAAACAGATTTTGCTTCCTGAAAATCATTTTCTATTTGAATCCAAATTTCTTCTCTTGTTGATTTTGCTTTGAAATAATCTTCGCGAACTTGAGGGACAGTGGTGAAAATCGGAACAGCCTCAAAATTTAAGACAAGGTGATAATAGTTTAAAGCTCTCAGGAATTTTGCTTCTGCGACTAACTGATTCTGTATGCCTTCTTGGATATTGGAATTCGGAGTGTTAGTAATTACTTGATTAGCCCTAAATATACCCGTATATGCACCACTAAATAAAAAACCTGGTGTATCTGTAGTAGGTGAATTACTAAACGTTGACAGTTGATATAGCCCCCTATTATCATTTCTCAGAAAAAAATCATCTGCTCTAGCATTTTGTAGTTGTACGACTCTATACCCCCAATAGCCAAAAGTGTTCTGTTTTAAATATTTATAAGTAGCAGCTAATGCAGACAACGCATCGCCCTCCGTCTCCCAAAAGCTTTCTTCGGTCAACACATTAGGATTTGCTTGCTCAAGTTCATCGTCGCAGCTAGTCAAGCTTAATAAAAAAACTGAAATATAAATTAACTTTTTCATCTTTGATTCTTTAAAATTAATAACAAATTGTTCTAGAAAGATAGCTGCACTCCTGCCAAAAATGTTTTGGAAAGAGGATAAGCTACTCTTCCTAGATCTACACCCCTATCCAAAATAGAACCTGCCCGTCCTAAGTCTGGATTGTATCCTTTATAATCAGTAATAGTGAATAAATTATCTGCACTTAAATATAACCTTAAAAAATCAAGTCTAACCGCTTTTAAAGTAGGTTCATTGAAAGTATAACCAAGCTGCAATGTTTTAAACCTCAAATAAGAACCATCCTCCAAAAATCTACTAGAAGTACGACTATTCTGATTTGGATCATTGATCACAGCTCTTGGGATATTTGTATCAGTATTTTCAGGAGTCCAAACATTCAATGTGGAGCTAGCGTAATTAATGTCCCGATTCATACCTTCTAAATCCTGTCGAAGACCATTATATATCTTATTTCCATAGGTGCCTTGAAAAAACATATTAAGGTCGAACTCTTTCCATTTGAAATTTCCCCCAAGACCGAAAGAAAAATCTGGTGTAGGACTTCCTAAAAATTGCCTATCATTTTGGTCTATCTGACCATCGTCATTATGATCGACAAATCGAATATCTCCTGGACGAGCATTTGGTTGAATGATATGATTATTAATGGAATACGAATTCACCTCTTCTTCAGAATTAAAAATTCCATTGGCCTTAATAAGGTAAAATGCCCCTACTGGTAGGCCTGCTTCTGTTACTGTAGCTGAGGCACCATTATGAGTGGGTTGACCACCAAATATTTGCTGGGAACCAGTTCCTAGATTATCAACTTCGTTTCTTATAGAAGTTAAGGTTCCTGTTATCTCGTACTCAAAATCATCAATAGTATTATTGTAAGAAATTGCAGCTTCGAACCCTCTATTCGTAATTTGACCTGCATTTATATAAGGACTACTACTACTAGCGCCAGTAGATAAAGGGATAGGCACTTGTAATATAATATCTGAACTTCTTTTAACAAAATAGTCAGCTGTCAAATTTAATTTATAGTCAAAAAAGCTTAAATCGGCACCTATATTAAAAGTTTTCGACGTCTCCCATCTAATATCTGGAGTAGCGAAAGCTGTTTGGATAGCACCCGTCCATAAATTTTGGTTTTGACCAATAACATAATTAACATTAGGACTTACAGCAGGGGTATAACGATAATCTGCAAATTCCTGATTACCTAACACACCATAACTAACTCTTAATTTAGCCTGATCTATAAAATTGGAAAAAGCGTCAAAAAAGGATTCATTTGAGGCATTCCACGCCAATGCAATTGAGGGGAAATTACCAAATCTGTAGTCTTCTCCAAATCTCGAAGAACCGTCCCTCCTGATTATACCGGTTACCACATATCGACTATCAAAAGAGTAAATTAATCGTCCAAAATAAGATAGAAGAGCACTTTCGTAAGCGTTACTACCGGAAGCTATATTTACGGTACCTGCATCTAAAACATGAATTTCAGAAGGAAGTCCACTCTTTCTTCCGGTTAATGTTCTGTTTTGAATATTTTGGTAAGTATTACCTATTATTGCTTGTATTCTATTCTTACCAAATGCCTTGTCATAATTTAAGGTGTTTTCTATAAGGGATTGTTCTCTTTCATATCGACTTTCTGATAGATCCGAATCTAAATTTGTAAACAGGCTCCCGACTTCATAAGGATATGTATATCTATAATTAAAACCTGCTGTATTATTATAACCCAAGTTTAGTTTATAGTCTAGTTCATCTAAAATAGATATCTCTGCAAAAGCATTTATAATTGCCTTATTTATACGATTTTCAGGAATCTCCAGATTTAAAACTGCTACTGGATTTTCAATATTTACAATAGGCCCATAAGCTCCACCGTAGCCTCCTATAGCTCCAGAATCGTAAACATCAAATACGGGTATCATTTTAGCCGCTGAACCCACTGGGTTACCTCCCTGTCCTCCAAAACCTTCAGATGCGTTTCTCCAATACTCCTTAGACAAAATGACGGTTTCACCTATCTTTATCCTTCCTTTCGTCAAACTTGATTTAAGCCTTAGATTATATCTGTTATAATTTGTCTTTTTTACAATCCCATCTTGGTTTAAATATCCTCCGGATAAGCTGTAAGTATAATCATCTCCGCCACCACTAGCAGATAAAAAATAATTTTGAGTTGGGGCCAATTGATAAATTTCATCTTGCCAATCAGTACCTTTTCCCAAAGATTCTGGATTAGCAGCAAAATCCAGTCTTTCTATACCGGCGTTATCCCTTGCCATATTATTAACTCCAGCCCATTCTCTAGCATCTAATAAATCTAATTTTTTGGCTACTTTTTGTACTCCATAATAAGCATTAAACTCGATGACATTTTTACCCGGTATCCCAGATTTTGTAGTTATAAGCACCACTCCATTGGCAGCTCTCGATCCATATATAGCTGCTGCAGATGCATCTTTTAAAATGTCCATTGAAGAAATAGAAGATGGGGACAGATTGTTTATGTTATCCACTTGAACCCCATCCACGATGTATAGGGGATCATTGTTACCTAAAGAGCCTGTTCCCCTTATAAGGATTCTGACACCAGATCCAGGATCACCTCCAGCAGATTCTATCTGAACACCAGCAACCCGGCCTTGGAGTGATTTTTCAACGGTATTAGAACCCTCTGTCACAATATCTTCAGCCTTAATTGAAGATAAAGCCCCCGTGACATCCTCACGCCTCTGTGTACCATAACCAATTACTACTATTTCGCTTAAAGCGGCAACATCAGCTACTAAGATGATGTTGAAATCAGTCTGTGTATCTATATCAATCGTTTGCGTTTTAGCCCCCAAATAACTTATAAGTAGCGTTGCCCCAAATTTTGGCACATCCAAAGAGAAATTACCATCAAAATCAGTTACCGTAGCATAATTAGTGCCTTCTACTATAATATTCACTCCGGGCAATGGCATTTGATCTTCAGCTGAAGTTACCGTTCCTGAAATCATCTTCAAATTCTGCGCAAAACCCAGAATGGGCCCCATTAAAAACACAATCAGTGCTAACATCGTCACCGTACTCTTAGGAAAGAGTTGCTTTTTTTTAATTTTTTCCATGTAATTATTTTAATTTTTAGACTTGTTTGAACTGGTTATTCTTAAGACATCACATTAATGGTGGTGTTTATATAATTAATTTTCTCCGCATATTCTATAAAAGCTGTTGTTTCTATGCTTTTTATAATCATGATCATATTGGTAAAGTTTATATTTTGAACGGGCGATTCTTCCTTTCCTTGAATTACTAAACCGTATTCTCCCCAATTTTTCAAGGTTATATTCATAAGATTAATATTCGGGTATGAAATCACCTTTCTGATTTTCATAAATGCCAGAGTGCGCTTTCGCTTTTAAGCTCCCCCCTCTTTTACCTGACCTATTTGAATGTGTTTGCCCCATCTACAAAACCACTCCGCTACTCATTAGTCCTTATACAAATGGCTCGGTCCAAACTAGGAATATCCATTTTAAAGTTAAATTACGAATCATTTGTAATCGATTGCACTAAAATATAAAAGTTTTTGTTAATAGCAAGTATTTTTATCTTAAAACTCAATTATTGACACTTTTTCTTATTGAAGTGTGATTTTAATCACTCTATTTCCTAGAAATCGCCTTCTTAAGTAATATAAACTATATATTTATCGGAATTTGCAGGAACAATCGTATCAGCTTATTTAATTTTTGAGTAAAAATATTATAAAGTTAATCGATTGCATTATGATCTTGAATAATCTCCTCTATGACTGATAATGAGAATGACAAAGTAACTATTTATGATATTTCAAAAAGATTGAACATAAGTGCTGCCACCGTTTCCAGGGCTTTAAATGATAATTCTAAAATAAGTCAAAAGACTAAAGAATTGGTTTTGCAAACTGCTAAGGAGATGAATTATATTCAAAACCGTTTGGCACAATCCTTAAAAAGTGGTAAAACATATAATGTGGGTGTAGTACTTCCATATATTGATCGCAAATTTTTCTCTTCAGTAATCGGCGGTATTGAAGAGGAACTTTCACCACGAGGTTATCACGTTATAATATGCCAAACCCATGAAGATGTTAGGAACGAGATACGCAATATTGAAGCTTTGCTTAATACGCAGATAGACGGAATTTTTATATCTATCTCAAAAACCACAAAAGATATCGATCATTTTCAAAGAGTATTAAATACTAGAACACCACTCATATTTTTTGATAGAAAAAAAGATCTTCCAGGTTTTAGTTCGGTAGTATTAGATGATTTCAAAGGTGCTTATCTCGCTACTGAACATCTTATTCAGCAAGGCTGTAAAAAAATAGTTCATTTTAAAGGGGACTCAGATCTTGAGATTTATTCCAACCGAGAAGGTGGCTATCTGGCTGCTCTAAAAAAATATGATATTCCAGTCAATCAGAATTTTATAGTACCCGTGAGCAGTACGATAATAGCTGGGGCGAAAGCGATTACCCAACTTTGGAAAGCAGATGAAAAGCCTGACGGAATTTTTTCTGCAGGCGATTATTCAGCCCTTGGCGCCATTCAGAAATTGAAGCAGTTAGGGATAAGAATCCCTCAAGAAGTTTGTGTTATTGGTTTTGGAAACGAGCCTTTTACCCAACACATGGAAATGCCCATTTCATCGGTAGATCAAACTCCTCTAGAAATGGGTAAAATCGCAGCACAGGTCTTTTTAGAACAACTACTGGAAGATAAAAAATTGACAATACAGAAAAAGGTTGTATTAGCTCCAAAACTCTATATTCGGGCTTCTTCTAATAAAAGTCAGATTGAAACTGGGAGAGAAAAAGTTAGAATTTAAAAAATTGACAGAAGTCTATAAATCGATCGAAACTTCTTTCCCTTTACCCTCTGCTGAAAGATAGGCTGAATAAATAGTCACGATCACATCTGCGGCCAGAAGACTATCACTCTCTGCTGATATCCTTGAAATATGACTCTTATAAAATGCATCTAGTTCGTGCTGATAACCATTAAACCAACTTTCATCTGGAGATATTTTTGACCACCCCTGTTTAGTACCTAATTTTTCAGAAACATAAATATCTGTAAAATTAGTATCCACGGGATTATAAGTCTGCATGGCATTGTTAGGCGTGAGATTGCAAATGGTTCTATGATTGTTTGCATGAACTTCAAGATAATTCTTTACACCGCCATGTAACAGTTCACTTGCAACAATATCTGCAATGGTACCATCTTCAAATACCAGGTGTATAGATGCATAATCTTCTACATCTGTATAAGAATCTCTTAGATGTCCTTGATTCTTAAAATTAGGAAGGCGGGTAATTGAATGCGTTTGGCATGAAACCGTTTTAGGACGTATGGGCTTACCACTTAAAACTTTTCCCTCAACACCTTTTAAATAAATAGCGGCCGAGAGCGGGTGGCATCCTTTCCCCATTAAGGAGCCTCCACCCGAAAATTTCCACTTCCCGTAATCTAAAGAATGAGAACCTGAATGCGCTTGCTGCGCCTGAATCCAAAGTATCTGAGCGTTTGTTTTTTCAATAATCTCCCTTTCCTTCTCTATAGACGGGGCATAAATCCAGTTTTCGGCATACATAATCATGCCTTTGCTACTGTCTTCTGCTTCCAGCATCCGCTTTACACTGGCAACAGCGTACTCGAGACCTATTTTTCTCGAAAACGTATCTCCATTAAAATTTTTATCCGATCCAAAATATCCGGTTAGAGGCTTTTCAATAATGACATCTTTATCTCGTTTCAAAACCTGTATGGCAATTTCTTCGTGTGAAACTGGAGATGTACAAACATGAAGGACATCACAGGTATCAATGAGTTTTTCTAATGAGTAGAAAGGAGTTAAACCATTTTTTGATGCAAAATTTTCCAAGTTTTGAGGATTTCTGGAATAAACGCCTACCATACTAAGTAAAAATCACACCTTCTTAGAAGGTGGCTTTGGCTAGCCCCCATAGGGGGCGACAGGGGCCTGTTCTAAAAATCGACCAGATTCAATTATGCAACAAAAAAGCAAATCGAAATCAAGCTGTAAATACAGGCATAGCCATCAGGACATGACCACCTGCAAAGCAGGTGGATTTTTAAGGTGAATTAAAGCGACACTTACCCGTTGAAGGGCGTCCAAATGAAACTGGGCAGCAAACCCCGAGCCTATAATTCCTGTACGAACAGTCTTTTTTGTCACTTTTTGTTTTATTATAAAGAAACTCCTCTTTTCCAAGGGATAAAATCTTCCTGCCCCAGTTGATCTGCCTTTGCAATTACTGAACCACTGGCCACCTGAATAATGTATTCCAAAAGTTCTTCGCCCATTACCTCAATACTTTTCTCTCCCTTCACCACCGCGCCACTGTCAATATCAATAATATCTGGCATACGACGAGCAAGAATCGTGTTTGAAGCTACTTTTATCACAGGTGCAATGGGATTTCCAGTCGGTGTTCCCAGCCCAGTGGTAAACACGACCACATTTGCACCCGCGCCCACCATAGCGGTGGTACTTTCTACATCATTACCTGGCGTGCACAATAAGTTAAGGCCTGGCTTTGTGACATATTCCCCATAATCCAACACATCCTGAATGGGTGAAGTGCCCCCTTTTTTGGCCGCCCCGGCCGACTTTATCGCATCAGTGATCAGACCATCTTTAATATTACCGGGCGATGGATTCATATCAAAACCAGAGCCGGAAGCTTCCGCAGCGCGTTCATAAGCACTCATTAGTTGCATGAATTTCTCCGCAGTTTCTTGATCAACGCAACGGTTTACTAGCTCCTGCTCTACCCCGCAAAGTTCAGGAAACTCTGATAGAATAGGTGAACCGCCCAGTGTGGCAAGCAAATCTGAAGCGTATCCTAAAGACGGATTTGCAGAAATTCCCGAAAAACCGTCTGATCCACCACATTCCAGTCCCAATTTCAATTTGGATATAGGTGCTGGTTTTCTGTTGATTTGATCCGCTTTTTTGATCCCCTCAAACGATTCTTTGATGATTTTATTAAGCATATCATCTGCTGTGCCTTCTTGTTGTTGCTCATAGAACAAAACTGGCTTTTTAACATCCGTATTGAGCTTATTAAGGGCGTTTTTAAAGATGTCAATTTGAAGGTTCTGGCATCCTAGACTTAGCACGGTTGCGCCTGCCACATTGGGATTATTCACATAACCGGCCAGTAATTTTGATAAAGCCACAGAATCTTGGCGTATTCCGCCACAGCCTCCTTGATGGGTGATAAACCGCACTTTTACATTCTTAAAAATCTGCTCTTCTTGAACAGGTTCTTCTTCCAGTTCATCTTCTGGATTATTGTTGATCAGGTTACGCAGCAACTGCCGTTGTTTGCTTCCTTTTTTAACCGAAAGCTCTTGCTCAAATACCTCTTTTAAAAGCTCTACATTTCTATTTTCACAGAAAACCAATGGAAAAAACAGCCAAACGTTGGCAGTTCCTACCTGACCATCTGCACGGTGATACCCCATAAAAGTGCGGTCTTTCCATTTTGAAATGTCTGGTGCGTTCCATTTAAAATCTTTTGTTTTTGCTATTGCCTTGCTGGCCTGGTGTTTTACATTTTCAATGGTAAGTGCTCCCCCTTTATCTACATCTACCATTACTTTCCCCACCAGAACGCCATACATAAAAATTGGATCGCCTTTTTTAAGGGTATCCAAAGTTATTTTATGCTTGGCCTGCACATCGTCCAAAATCTTAATTTGCTCTCCTTCAAAAAGTATCGTATCCCCTTGCCAGAGATTCACAAGCGCAATGGCGACATTATCCTCTGGGTGAACTTTGATCAATTTTGTGCTCATATTCTTTATATTAATTCCGCGGACTCCTTTTTACAAACGGTGGCAAATTTTTTAAAGCCTTTTTCTATCCCTTCGGAGTCTATTAATTGAAGTGCCAAGGCGATTTTTGCCCTTAAATTACCGATTTTAGTAAGGTCTTGACCCCAAAACTGCTCATTTTTCAGGACTTCTTGTGCAATTTTTTCATAATCGGTGGTCTTCCATATTTTCTTCATTTCTTCCAGAATGGCTTCTTCATCGTTTACTGGGAGTTCGTTACCCTTAAAATCGCCTTTATAAAACCGAATTAAACAAGCCAATGAAAAGGTCAGATGCAAAGGTAATCGATTGCATTTAATTTCATAATCCAATAAACTGGGTAAAACTCGCACTTTGAATTTAGAAATCGAATTTAGCGCAATGCTGGCGAGTTGGTGTTTTATAAACGGATTTCTAAACCTGTCAAAAACGGCTTCGGCAAATGCGGCCAATTCCTCTTTTGGTAAATCCAGACTTTGATTGATTTCCTCAAAAACCGCCTGTCTTACAAAATTACCAGTAAAATTGTTATCTATCGTTTCTGTTACGGTTTCATTACCATAGAGAATGGAAAAAGGCACCATTACAGTGTGAGCACCATTTAGAATACGGACTTTCCGCGTGCGGAAGGGCTGCAGATCTTCCACAATCTGAACATCTTCCTTAATTTTATCAAATGGAATTTTTTTCTTCAATTGCTCATCGCCCTCAATGACCCAAAGCAGAAAAACTTCGGAGGAAACAATTAGCTGATCCTCAAAATCCAATTGCTGCTCATAATCTTCAATATCATCACTGGGATAACCGGGAACGATTCGATCGACTAAGGTGTTATGAAAACTAGTACTGGCATTAATCCACTTTACAAAATCGCCGCTTAATGACCATAAATCGGCATATTTAAGGATGATTTCCTTTAAAACATCTGCATTGTTATTGATGAGTTCGCAAGGAATAATTACCAATCCCTTATCTATTGCACCATTAAAATGTTTAAAACG
>Ga0307487_1001890_pt1 | contig 14161 bp, 14 predicted proteins | sample CBIW12metaG_FD_203665 | JGI IMG/M metagenome (GOLD analysis project Ga0307487, IMG submission 203665) | Sea-ice brine microbial communities from Beaufort Sea near Barrow, Alaska, United States - CBIW 1.2 | ecosystem: Environmental > Aquatic > Marine > Coastal | place: USA: Alaska | collected... | reverse complement strand
AGCCGCGCCGGGAGCAACGTCAACAAATCATGCAGGCCGCCAAGGAACTCGATATGAACGTGGTGCCCGAAGGCGGAAGTACCTTTTTTCACAATATGAGCATGATCATGGACGGGCATACCGGAATCGAGCATAACATTCCCGTTGCCCCGGTTTACAAAGATGTCCTCACCTTATGGGGAAACAGTAATTCCGGCTACACTCCTACCCTGATCGTGAATTACGGCGGGATCAACGGGGAATATTACTGGTATGAAAGAACCAATGTCTGGGAAAATGAAAAATTGCTGAATTTCACCCCTAGATTTATCATAGATTCCCGATCCAGGCACAGGACCATGATCCCGGAAGAAGAATATCAAAATGGACCCATACTTGTTTCCAAAGCCGTAAAAGCGCTTTCGGATGCCGGAGTAAAGGTCAACCTGGGTGCTCATGGGCAATTGCAAGGCCTTGGAGCGCATTGGGAGTTATGGTTGCTACAAATGGGCGGAATGAGCAATATGGAAGCCCTGCAGGCGGCAACGATCAACGGCGCTCATTATTTGGGAATGGACAAGGAAATAGGATCCCTGGAACCGGGAAAACTTGCCGACCTGATCGTGCTGGATAAAAACCCTTTGGAGGATATCCATAATTCGAACACGATTATTTATACAATGGTGAACGGCAGGTTATATGATTCTGAAACCATGAACGAAATTGGGAACCATCCAAAAGAACGGGGCGAATTTTACTGGGAAAACAATAAATACAACGCATCGTTCCCGTGGCATGAAAGCACTCAGGGTTTCACCGCTCCGGGCTGTTCCTGCCAGTCGACCCATAATTAAGGGAATTCCATAAAAAGACTATTTCTAGAATTGAAAAAAATAATTTTAGAACAAGGAATGCCGATTTTTGATTTTTGAAGTTCTTTTAACCTCAAAGAACGTCAGGAAAAAATACGCAAAGGACACAAAGAAACCGATGACCGAGAATAAAATATTTTTTAAATTGTCTCAACAATCAAATGGACTTTTTGTCAAAAAATGGTTTTAATCATTATTACAAATGAAAAATCCTTTTAAATCAAGGCCAATTGACGAGAAATTCATAAGGGAACACCTGGCGCTGGAACGCACAAAATTGGCCAATGAACGTACCCTGCTTTCCTATACGCAGGCTGCCCTTTATTTTTTGCTGGGTGGTCTTGCTTTGTTCCAACTTAAGGAATCTGTGGAATTGAGGTACATTGGGTACCTAGCCCTGGTTTTCTCGGGTTTGTTCTTCATTATAGGGATTTGGCGCTATTTCGCCCTCAAAGGGAAAATGAAAAATTTATTGCGACCCTACAAAAACCCGGTCACTGAAGAAAAAGAGGAAGAAAATCCCCTGTAGAAATTAAACATCGTGCTGCAAACCATAGTCCATTACTCTCTTCATTTTATCGCTATCGGGGCAATTGCTTATTGGTATGACAAGGAGCACTGGCGACGAAATTGGCTTATTTTACTGGCTACGATGTTGGTGGACGCCGATCATGTTTTCGCGACCCCTTTATTCGATCCCAATCGTTGCGGGATAGGTGTTCATCCTTTGCATTCTGAGGTTGCCATCATGGTTTACATTCTTGGAGTTGCATTTGTGAGGCATAAAATTTTTAGACTGATATTTATCGGCCTGTTGTTCCATATGCTCACGGATTTTATCGATTGTTTGTGGATGTTCTCTAACTGTGGGGAATGCTATTTTTCTTCTGAAATTTATAAGTGGTTTAATGCTTCAGGTTAAAAAAATTCCGGGTTCCGGGTTAAAAATTCAAGATTCAAGATTCAAGATTCACAGTTTAAACCTGCGAGGAAACCTTATGTTTTTCGCGCAGATCTCAACTCCGATTTCCAGTAATACAATTGACAATCGTAAAGTTAAAAATGTTTCCATATACTGATACTTTTTGCTAACTTTGTCCTCTAGATAGTAAGAAAGAGAAATGCTACCCAAATTTGAAGTCATATTTTTAGAACAAGCTATTGAGTTCGTAGAGAATTTAGACAATAAAACCAGAACGAAAATATTTTACAATATTGACAAAGCTAAATTGATAAATGACCCTAAACTTTTTAAAAAACTAAAAGATGAAATTTGGGAGTTTCGAACAAAATATAATGGAGTTCAGATTAGACTCTTCGCTTTTTGGGACAAAACCGAGAAAACCGAAACGTTAGTGATTTCAACTCACGGAATTATCAAAAAAGTAAGTAAAGTCCCAAAAGGAGATATTGAAAAAGCTGAGAAATTGAGAGTGGAATATTTTAATCAAAAAAAACTTTAGAAAATGGAAACCACTAAAAAAATGAAAATGATGAGGCTAGACCAACTTAAAGACAAACATCTTGGAGAGGTTGGAACAATTGAAAGGGACAAATACGAATTTGATCTAAAAATTGAAATTCTTGGAGATATGATTAAATCTGTTCGAAAAGAAAGACATTTAACTCAAGAACAATTAGGAGATTTAATTGGAGTTCAAAAATCGCAAATATCAAAACTTGAGAGAAATACGAAAAATGTTACAATTGAGACTATCCTGAAAGTGTTCAAAGCTTTGAAAGCGAATGTAAAATTTAGTATAGAAATGAACGATGGAGAATTTAAAGTAGCATAAGTACTACAGGCACCGCCGTTTAAAAGACCGAATACCGGAATTTGATTTTTGATTCTGAGCAAAAAAAACCGCCAGGGAATTGCTTCCCGGACGGATCTTCTGGCTAACCTATAAAAACCTATTTATTAAAATGCTCGCTTTCTTCTTCCGTGAGCAACCTGGATTGGATAAGAAATCGCTTTCCCAAAGGAATTTCAAGCGAAAAGCTGGAACCCCTTCCATCGGTCAAATCTACCGTGAGATGCGTGTGTTTCCAATACTCAAACTGGTCGCGGCTCATATAAAATGGCACTCCGGCCACATCTCCCAAAAAAACATCATTATCGTCTATATAAAAATCGTCTTTGGGCAGCAGCATAGGGGAAGAACCATCGCAGCAACCTCCGCTCAAATGGAAAATAACTTCTCCATGCTGTTGCTTTAGTTGCCGGACAATTTCTTCGGCTTCCTTTGTTATTTCTACTCTTTTGTGAGCCATGGTTATTTCTAAAAGAACCCTAATTTGTTTTTATCGTAAGAGATCAACATATTTTTTGTTTGTCGGTAATGATTTAACATCATCAAATGGTTTTCCCTTCCGAAACCAGATTTTTTATATCCTCCAAAGGGAGCATGAGCAGGATAATCGTGATAGCAGTTCACCCAAACCCGTCCGGCTTTAATGGCCCTTGGAATTTGATATAATTGATGCGCATCCCTGGTCCAAACCCCGGCACCCAAACCATACATGGTATCGTTGGCGATTTCTATAGCTTCGGCTTCATCTTTAAAAGTACAAACGGACAACACCGGCCCAAAGATCTCTTCCTGGAATATCCGCATTTTATTATTTCCTTTAAAAATAGTTGGCTGGATATAGAAACCATTTTCCAGATCTCCTTTTAATTTTTTGGCTCCGCCCCCTGTCAAAACCTCGGCTCCTTCTTCTTTCCCGATCTTGATATAGGAAAGGATCTTTTCCAATTGATCGTTAGAGGCCTGGGCTCCCATCATCGTGGTCATTTCAAATGGATCTCCCATAACAATGGCTTCTGTTCTTTCGATAACCCGTTTTATAAACGCATCGTAAATATCCTCCTGGATCAACAATCGGGATGGAGCGGTACAAACTTCGCCCTGATTGAAAGCAAAAAGCACGGCACCTTCAATACATTTATCCAGAAACGCATCATCATGATCCATAATGCTGTTAAAAAATATATTCGGGGATTTTCCGCCCAATTCCATGGTCACCGGGTTCAGGTTTTTTGATGCGTATTGCATAATTAATTGTCCGGTAGTGGTTTCGCCGGTAAAGGCAACTTTGTCCACATGAGGGCTTGAAGCAAGAGGTTTCCCCGCTTCAGGACCAAAGCCATGCAGCACATTGAACACTCCCGGAGGCAATAGATGAGCTATCTTTTCGGCTAAAAATGTCGCCGAAGCCGGGGTTTGTTCCGCCGGTTTTAGGATAACACAGTTTCCGGCCGCAAGTGCGCCCGCAACTTTCCATGCCAACATAAGCAATGGAAAATTCCAGGGGATTATCTGGGCAACAACCCCAAGAGGTTCCCGGATGATAAGTGAAAGGGTGTTTTCATTAAGTTCAGAGGCAGAGCCTTCTTCCGCCCGAATTACCGATGCGAAATACCTGAAATGATCAATTGTCAAAGGCACATCGGCACCCACGGTTTCCCGGATCGCTTTTCCGTTATCCGCCGTTTCCATTTCAGCAAATTCCTTTGCATTCTCCTCAATGACATCGGCTATTTTCTGTAAAATCAAAGCTCTTTCAGTAACAGATGTCTTGCCCCAGGCATCCTTTGCCTTGTTCGCGGCATCAAGGACAAGTTTCACATCCTTTTCGTTGGAACGCGGGTACTTTGCTAGCAGTTTATTGTTTACCGGGGAATGATTGTCGAAGTATTGGCCGTCCACCGGATCTACAAATTTTCCGTCTATAAAATTGCCATATTTCTCCTTAAATTTTGGTTTTGAATAATTCATAGTGTTTTTATTAAAATAATTGAATGTAAACTACTATATTTATTCCTACAAAAACTTGAACATTCCTATACTTTACTATGACATATCTACTTAATTAATAAATATTTTATACTTTGAATGCTAATTTATTAAAACACGAAAACAGCCGTAATCTCAATACCCTTATTGAGAACAGGACGATTTACAGCACGGATTTTGCCGAATTGAACGTTTTTGAAACTCATATAGTCGCCGAAAATGTAGATCTGCAATTTGGTTTTCCTGTAATAGCAAGTATGCTTTCCGGCAAAAAAATAATGCACCTGAAAAACAAAGAAGCTTTCGAATTTTTTCCGGGAGAATCCGTGGTGCTTCAGGCAAATGAAAAGATGACGATTGATTTTCCAATTGCCTCCGCCAAGAACCCGACCCGTTGTTTGGCCCTGGGAATATCACCCGATAAAATAAGGGAAACAGTTGAACTGTTCAACAAAAATACCCGGATAGAATTTGAAAATGATACACATAATTTTGATGAGGCATCCATTCATTTAAATAACAATGAACAGGTTCAATTTATATTGGACAGGGTTTTTACAACATTTTTAGGAAGCAATAAGTCCAAAGATGCTTTGGTGGACCTTATGGTTAAAGAATTGATTATAAGATTATTGCAAACCAGGGCAAAATCGATATTGGTTGATAAATCGATTCTTTTTGACAATAACAGGATGGCATTTGTTGTCAAATATATGCGCGAACATTTAACGGAAAAAATCAACGTCAACAAACTGGCGGATAAAGCTTGTATGAGTACTTCCAATTTTCACAGGACCTTCAAAAACACCCTGGGCGAGAGCCCGATCGATTTTTTAAATGGAGAACGTATTAAATTCGCGAAAAATCTCATTCAGCATACTTCCGGCAGATTTTCGGATATCGCAGTTCAAGCCGGATTCAATAACACCAGTTATTTCAACCGACAGTTCAAACACCTGGAAAAGATCACTCCCAATCATTATAGGAACATGACAAGGGTGAAGAGTGAAGAGTGAAGTTCAGGGCGATATTGGTGAAAGCCGTAAGACCGAAGTCTTAACTCAACTTTTCCAAAGTTCTGGACCTTGGAAAAGTTACAAGTTAACTCACTTTATAAAACAGCTTCCATTTTCCTCCGGATCTCCCCCAGGCACAAATTCCCTAAACTACCTGCGTGGGTGTGATCGATCTCCCTTTTGGGTTTGAAAGTGCCGTCTGCAATTTGTTGACCAATTTGTTTGTACGCATCCCTGAAAGGCACCCCGCTCAAAACCAGATCGTTCAAGGTATCCACACTAAACAGGTAATCGTACTTTTTCTCGTCGAGGATGTTGGGTTTTACCTGGATACTTTTAATGGAAAACATCATCATCTCCAGACAGGATTTTAATTCCTGTATTGCCGGAACAATAATTTCCTTGGTGAGCTGTAATTCCCGGTGATACCCGCTTGGCAGATTGGTCGTCAACAGTGCCAATTGATTTGGAACTGCCTGGATCTTATTGCATTTTCCACGGATAAGTTCAAAAACATCCGGATTTTTCTTGTGGGGCATAATGCTGGAACCGGTTGTCAATTCATCCGGAAAGGAGATAAAACCGAAATTCTGGCTCATATACAGGCAAATATCCATCGCCATTTTTGCCAGGGTAGACGCGACACTGCTCAGGGCAAAAGCGGTGCTTTTTTCGGCTTTTCCGCGGCTCATTTGGGCTGCCACTACATTGTATTTCAAGCATGCAAAACCCATCTCGGCAGTGGTAAAATCCCTGTCTATTGGAAAAGAGCTCCCATATCCGGCAGCACTTCCAAGAGGATTTTGATCTACAACTTTGTAAGCGGCATTTACAAAATGCAGATCGTCGATCAAACTTTCGGCAAAGGCGGAAAACCACAATCCAAAAGATGAAGGCATAGCGATTTGCAAATGCGTATAACCGGGAAGCAATACCTTTTTATGGGTTTCGGCAAGCTCCATTAAAATATCAAAAAGTTCTTTGGAAAGGCCTTTTATTTCAGCTAGTTCGTCCTTCAAATACAAATGGACGGCCACTAAAATCTGATCGTTCCTGGACCGGGCCATATGTATTTTTTTTCCCGTATCGCCCAATCTTTCGGTAAGGAGCACCTCTATTTTGGAATGTACGTCCTCAAAATCATCTTCAATAACAAAGTTTCCGCCTTCAATGGTTTTACCAATATTTTCCAATTCATTTACCAGGGATTCCGTTTCTGATGCTGTCAATAAACCTATTTTTCCCAACATTTTAGCGTGGGCCTTGGAAGCGATCACATCGTATTTCGCGATCACCAAATCCAGCTCCCTGTCTGAACCAACAGTGAAAATATCTATTTTTTTATCGGTGGTAAATCCTTTTTCCCAGAGTTTCATTTCTTTTATTTTATTATCCTGAATTCATTTACAAAGGTTGTGATTTCAATTCCAGGATCCTATTAAATGTTGTTCTAAATTTTATTATGCTTGTTCATGTTTTTAAGCCACGAACCTGCCTATGCCGGCAGGCAGGTGCACGAATATTCTTATTTTTTTCTCTTGACTCTTGACTCTTGACTCTTAAGTCTTTTTTCTATTCTCTATTTTCTTTTTTCTTAACTCTTGTCTCCTGTTTCTTCGTACTTCTAACTTCGTCCTTCTACCTTCAAACCACTTTTTCCAACAATTTTATATACAAATCGATCCCTTCTTCAATTTCGTTTATATAAATGAATTCATTCGCAGAATGTGACCGGGTGGAATCCCCGGGACCTAATTTAAGCGACTGGCAAGTCAATACCGCTTGGTCTGACATAGTTGGTGAAGCGTAGGTTTTCCTGCCCAATGCAATTCCCGTCTGCACCAATTCGTGTTCAACCGGAATGGAAGATGAATTTAACCTGAGCGATCGGGGTTTCATATCACAAGGTGCTTTTTGTGCAAAGATCTCTGCCACCTCGGCATTGGTGTATTTATCGTTTACCCGCACATCTACCACCAAATTGAGTTCTGAGGGAACTACATTGTGTTGTGTTCCGGCATTTATTTGGGTTACCGTAACTTTTACTTCCCCCAAAAATTCAGAAACTTTTTCGAATTTAAAATCCCTGAACCACTTGAGCACCTCAATGGATTTATAGATGCAGTTATCATCGTTTGGATGTGCCGCGTGACCGGGTGTTCCGGTTACTTTGGCATCAAAAACCAACAGGCCTTTTTCGGCTACGGCAAGGTTCATCAACGTAGGTTCTCCTACTATTGCCACATCAATTTCCGGAAGGCTTTTCAAAACCGAATTCAATCCGTTTGGGCCTGAATTTTCCTCTTCGGCAGAAGCGACGATCACCAGGTTATACTTCAAATCCATCCTGTCGTAAAAATGGGTAAAGGTTGCTATAAGCGAGGTCAAACATCCTCCGGCATCATTGCTTCCCAAGCCGTATAATTTCCCATCTTCCACCTGCGGATAAAAAGGATCTTTTGTATAAGCCGCATTTGGTTTTACCGTGTCGTGATGAGAATTGAGCAACAACAAGGGTTTTCCTTCCTGGAAATGCTTGTTGAAGGCCCATATATTGTTGTTTTCCCTTTGAAATGGAATGTTTTGTGTTTTGAACCAAGCTTCAATATGTTCGGCAGTTTTATGTTCTTCGGTTGAAAATGAAGGGGTGGCAATGAGATTTTTCAGTAATTCAATGGCATTGTATGTAAGTTCCTGCTGGGTCATTCTTAAAGGTTTATGGTTGTATATTTTTGATTTTGTCCGCTGATCATTTTCACGTTGCCAATGCACACTTTTGATACATTTCTCCCTAAAGCATTAAAACAATTATGAAGTTTTGGCAACATTCCATCTGCAATGATTTTTTCCTCTTTTAATTTTCGATAACTTTTACTGTCTATATGTTCAATTACCGAATTCTCATCCTTTATATCCATTAAAACCCCTTGTTTTTCAAAGCAATAATATAGATCTGTTTCAAAATCCTGGCTCAGGGCAATAGCGATTTCGGAAGCGATCGTATCGGCATTGGTGTTTAACAACTGCCCGTTTTTATCGTGGGTAATGGCACAAAAAACAGGCGAAATCCCATTGCTCAAAAGCATGGAAATCATTTTGGAATTAACTTTTTCCACATCCCCAACAAAACCATAATCAATATCCTCAACAGGTCTTTTTACCGATTGGATGCTGTTCAGATCGGCTCCGGAAAGCCCCAAAGCATTGCAATTGCCGGCTTGCAGTTTGGCGACTATGGTTTTATTCACCAATCCTCCATAAACCATGGTGATCACCTTTATGGTTTCGGCATCCGTAATTCTTCTGCCTTCGTTCATTTTGGTTTCAATTCCAAGTTTTCCGGCCAGTTGCGTGGCCAGTTTTCCGCCGCCGTGAACAAGGATCTTCAGTCCTTCAAGTTTCGTGAAATCGACCAGGAATTCGTCCAGGATTTTTTCGTCTTCAATTAATGAACCCCCTATTTTTATGACTGATAATTTCTTCTTCATAACCGGTTTTCAATTAATTGTTTTCCAAAATTCGTTTCAACACAACCTGGGCGGCATAGGTCCTGTTACTGGCTTGCTGAATAACTATGGATTGTTCACTGTCCAAAACTTCATCTGCCACCACCATATTCCTTCGCACCGGAAGGCAATGCATAAACCTGGCTTCTCCCAGTTTTTCCAAGGTCATCATCCAGTTCGGATCGGTATTTTCAACTTTTCCGTAATTTTTATAACTGCTCCAGTTTTTCGAATAAACAAAATCGGCATCTTTTAAAGCCTCTTCCTGATCGTATTCAATTTTACTTTCTTTGGTGATTTCAGGATCCAGTTCATAGCCTTTTGGGTGCGTGATCACAAAATCAACGTCTATCAACTGCATCATCTTCGTGAATGAATTTGGAACTGCATGCGGCAAAGCCTTAGGATGCGGAGCCCAGGACAAGACCACTTTCGGTCGTTTTTTTAGCTTAAATTCGGTGATGGTGATGGCATCGGTGAGAGCCTGCAAAGGATGGGCGGTGGCACTCTCCATATTTACAACGGGCACCGAAGCGTATTTCTGAAAGCTTTTTAGGATTTGTTCCTGACCGTCTTTTTCTTTATCGGTCAAGCCCGGAAAAGCCCGTACCGCGATAATTTCCACAAATTGAGAAACAACTGCCGCTGCTTCTTTAATGTGTTCGGCCTTGTTGCCGTTCATAATACTGCCGTCTTCAAACTCCAACGCCCAGCCTTCAGAATTCAAATTCATCACCACGGTTTTCATTCCCAGGTTTTGCGCTGCTTTTTGCGTGCTTAAACGCGTGCGTAAACTCGAGTTAAAAAACAGCATTCCAATGGTTTTATGTTTTCCCAAATCTTCGTGTTCAAAAGGACCTTTCTTCAGGGAAATAGCCTCTTCGATCAGTTTTTGAACATCGGAAATATCTTCTAGATCTAAAAATTGTTTCATTTTTGCAATAAGTTTGACGTTGTGGTTTTTCTGTAGTCTTGATCCCTTCCTCTTAAGTCTCTTTTCTCTTTTTTCTTTTTTCTATAGTCCTGATTCTTGTCTCTTGGCTCTTAAGTCTTTTTTCTATAGTCTTGATTGCTGACTCTTAAGTCTCTTTTCTATTCTCTATATTCTTTTCTCTTTTCTCTATTTTCTATAGTCTTGGTTCTTGTCTCTTGGTTCTTGTCTCTTGGCTCTTTTTTCTATTCTCTATTTTCTTTTCTCAATACTCATATCTAACTTCTCAATACTATCCAACGCTTCAAAAAACCGATCTATATGTTCTTTTTTCACCGTCAATGGCGGAAGTATCCTGATCAAATTTTTATTGTTGGAACCTCCGGTGAAAATGTGTTTTTCGTAGATGAGTTTTTTTCTCAGTTCAGCTACCTCAAAATCAAATTCAAGGCCGAGCATAAGTCCGCGCCCTTTTATTTTCTTTACCTGCGGAAGGCTTTTCGCTTTCTCAAAAAAGTAAGCCGAAACCTCATTTACATTATCGATCAACTTTTCATTTTCAATTACCTCCAAAACAGAAATTGCCGCCGCACAAGCCAAGTGGTTACCGCCAAAAGTAGTTCCCAACATTCCGTATTTTGCCTTGATTCTTGGATGAACCATAATGCCCCCTATAGGAAAACCATTCCCCATTCCTTTGGCTACGGTGATAATATCCGGCTCAATTTGATGGTGCTGAAATGCAAAGAACTTTCCGCTTCGCCCGTAACCGGATTGTACTTCATCCAGGATCAAAACGACTTCGTGTTTTTTACATAATTTTTCAACTTCTTTAAAAAATCGGGTAGTTCCCTGGTCCAACCCGCCAACACCCTGAATGGGTTCTATAATAACGGCACAAACATCGTTTTTGGCCAATTCATTTTCCAATGCTTCCGGATCGTTCAAGGCTAAAAAGCAAACCGAATGCTGACTGTTCAAAGGCGCATTTATTTTTTCGTTATCGGTAACGGCAACCGCGGCAGAGGTCCTGCCATGGAACGCATTTTCAAAAGCGATGATCTTTGCTTTTCCGGTTTCAAAAGAAGCCAGTTTTAAGGCATTTTCATTGGCTTCTGCCCCGGAATTGCACAAAAACAGTTGATAATCTTCACAACCGGACAGTTTTCCCAGTTTTTCGGCCAGTTCCACCTGCAGCGGATTTTGAACAGCATTGGAGTAAAATCCGATCTTTTGTATTTGATCCGTGATTTTTTCTACATATTTCGGGTGAGTATGTCCAATGGAAATCACCCCATGCCCGCCATAAAGATCCAGATATTCCTGTCCGTTTTCATCGGTAACAAAAACGTCCTGAGCCTTGACCGGGGTTATGTTATATAATGGATATACGTCAAATAGTTTCATTTCTTTTAAATTTGAGGTTTGAGGTTTGAGGTTTGAGATTTGAGATTTGAGATTTGAGAAATTTATTGAACTTATTTTAGACCTTCTATTTTTAGCCACGAACCTGCCTTTGCCGGCAGGCAGGAGCACGAATATCTTTTTTATTCTTTTGTCTTGTCTCCTGGCTCTTGATTCTTAAGTCTATTTTCTTTTGTCTTTATTCTTGTTTCTTGACTCTTGATTCTTGTTTCTTGACTCTTGATTCTTAAATCTATTTTCTATTCTCTCTATTCTTTTGTCTTGTTTCTTTTGTCTAATTTCTAATATCTAAAATCTCATATCTATTTAAGTTTTCGATATCTGGTTTATCTTCTCGAACGAAGCGACAATTCCTTTGATCAGGGAAGAACTCAGTCCCCCGTGTTCCATTTCGTTCAGGCCTTGAATGGTACAACCTCTGGGCGTGGTGACCTTGTCAATTTCCTGTTCCGGGTGGTTGCCAGATTCTATCAGCAAACTGGCGGCGCCGGAACAGGTTTGCATGGCCATTTCCTGTGCTTCTTTAGCGTCAAATCCCAACTGAATAGCTCCCTGGGTCGTGGCGCGAATAAGTCGCATCCAGAAAGCGATCCCACTTGCACAGATTACCGTTGCGGCCTGCATTTTTTCTTCCGGAATGGAAATGCTGGTGCCCAAACGGTTGAATATGGCTTTTGCGAGATCGATGCGCTTTTTTCCCTTTTCGTTACTGCAAATGCAGGTCATGGATTTTCCCACGGAAATAGCGGTATTGGGCATACTTCTGATAATATAATGATCAATGCCGATAATGGATTCCATTCTTGAAATTGTGAAACCGGTAATCGTGGAAATCAGGACATGTTTTTCGTTCAGCAGGTCTTTTATATCATATAAAATAGCTTCAAACTGACCTGGCTGAACTGCGAAGATCAGGATGTCAGAATTTTGAACCGCCAACCGGTTATCTGAAGTAACCGTTACCCCTTTGTACTCTTTAAATTTAGTGATGGGATCTATGTTTCGTTTTGTCAAATAAAGGGTGGTTATTGCATTGGTGGTAATTAAACCCTCAGCAATGGCGATCCCTAAATTTCCGGTTCCTATAATGGCTATTTTCATGATATATATTTCTTGTTATTTTGCTTTTCCTGATAATCTTGAGGAAGTGCAGAAATTAAAAACAACTTGCTTTTAATTGCAGCCCTTCGGTTTCCTCAAAACCAAACATCAAATTCATATTCTGTATCGCTTGTCCGCTGGCGCCTTTAAGTAAATTGTCAATAGCGCTTGTTATCAACAAAATATCATCGTGTTTATGTAAATGAAGGTGACAATGATTGGTATTTACCACTTGTTTCAAGTGGATCTCGTTCTCTGAAACCTGTGTAAAAGGAGTTTCGGCATAAAAAGATTTGTACATTTTTTTGGCATCTTCCAGGCTTCCGTCAAACCTGGTATAACTTGTGGAAAAAATTCCCCTGGTAAAATTCCCCCGCTGCGGAAGCAGGAAAATATTGGTTTTACTGTGCTGAAGGGATTCCAGGCTCTCCCCTATTTCCCCCAAATGCTGATGGATAAAAGGTTTATACCAGGAAATGTTGTTGTTTCTCCAGCTGAAATGTGCCTTGTCATTCAATCCCACGCCCACTCCGGTACTGCCTGTCGTGGCGTTTATATGCACCTCATGCCGAAGGTTTTTTCCTTTGGCCAGGGGCAATAATGCCAACTGAATGGCAGTGGCAAAACAACCCGGATTCGCGATGAATTGCGCCTCTTGAATTTTTGATCTATATAATTCGGGCAAGCCATAAACAAATTCCTTTCCGTTGAAATTTGAATCTTCCGCAAGTCTGAAATCATTGCTTAGATCAATGATCTTTGTCTTGTCCGAAAATTGATTTTCATTTAAAAAGGAGGTTGAATTTCCGTGTCCCAGACATAAAAAAAGCACATCGACATCGGCATTTATTTCCCCGGAAAACCTCAGGTTGGTGACTCCCAGAAGATCTTCGTGTGCATCGCTAACCGATTTCCCGGCTTTGGTGGTGCTATACACAAAGTCTATTTCGGCTTTTTGGTGGTTCAGCAAGATCCTGATAAGTTCCCCGCCGGTGTAGCCCGAGCCGCCTATGATTCCAACTTTGATCATTTTATTTTTTGTTTACGGATTGGTGAATTTTTGCGGCATTGGATGATATTTTGATAAAGCCTTTGGCATCATCTGCTGTCCAGGCTTTATTGACTTCACCATAGGTTCCAAACTCGGCATTCATCAAATCGTGCTTGGATTTTATTCCGTCAATCGCAAATCTGTACGGATGTAAACTCACCCAAACATCTCCGGCAACATTTTTTTGGGAATCTGTTAAAAATGCTTCTATGTTCCGCATCACTTCATCCAGATAATTCCCCTCGTGAAGCAGCATTCCATACCAGTTGGCCAAATAGTCCTTATGGTGCAATTGCCATTTGGTAAGCACGTGTTTTTCAAGGGTATGATGGGCTTTGATGATGATGAGCGGCGCGGCGGCTTCAAACCCAACACGGCCTTTGATCCCAATAATGGTATCTCCCACGTGAATATCCCTTCCAATTGCATATTGGGAAGCTATTTCTTCGAGTTTTTCAATATTATCAACAGGCTTTTCCC
>Ga0307487_1001884_pt1 | contig 14187 bp, 11 predicted proteins | sample CBIW12metaG_FD_203665 | JGI IMG/M metagenome (GOLD analysis project Ga0307487, IMG submission 203665) | Sea-ice brine microbial communities from Beaufort Sea near Barrow, Alaska, United States - CBIW 1.2 | ecosystem: Environmental > Aquatic > Marine > Coastal | place: USA: Alaska | collected... | reverse complement strand
TCTCAAATCTCAAATCTCAATACTAAGTACTCAATACTCAATACTAATTTTATATGGTTTACACCACTTCAAAATCTGATATGGATTTACTCGGGATTCTTGAATTACAAGGAAAGAATCATCCTGCTAATTTAACGGCTGAGGAAATTTCGACACAGGGATTTATCACCGTACTTCAAAGTCTGGAAAATTTGAGGAATTTAAGCGACATTCAGCCACATATTATTTGTAAACATAACGGGAAGATTGTCGCCTACTTATTGACGATAACTGCAAAATCGAAAAATGAGCTCCCTGTGCTTATTCCAATGTTCAAAATATTTGAAACCCTGATTTTTAAGGAGAAATCCATTTCAGAGTACAATTATGTAGTGGTGGGACAGGTGTGCGTAGATAAAAATTACAGGGGAATGGGGATTTTGGATAAATGTTATTCAGAATATAAACGTCATTTAAAGGATAAATACGATTTCGCGATAACCGAAATTTCAAGCCGGAATACGCGGTCCATAAAAGCTCATAAGAGAATAGGTTTTACTGAAATTTATAAATATACTTCTCAAAACCTGGAAGAATGGAGTGTGGTTGTTTTGGAATGGTAGATTTTGCCTTTTTAGGTAACTTTTTACCGCCTGTCTGAAAATAAAGTATTTAAAGAAAAAGATATAGCTGTGAAAGCAGTGACAAATTAACCGAAAATCAAATGCTTTCCTATGTGCTTGATTTTTTTAAAGCCTGAAAGCTGAACAAAAATACAAATGATTCTGTTCGTCAAGGATTTACAGGAAAGTGATTTTTAAAAGAATGTTATATTAAGGAAATTGTAGAAAGTTGCTTACTTAATCGCAAAGGTCGCAAATTCTTTCTATTCCGTTCGGCACTTCTGTCAAGTAGTCACTTTCTGATTTTTAATTCGATAATTATCCAGTTGGTTCATTTTTAATCATTACTTTTTCTTTGCGTTCTCAGGTTTTTTTTCTTGGCGTGCTTTGCGGTTAAAAAAGGAACGAAGCAAAAACGGCCTTAACCCATTTAACAATTTTCCATCAAGAAATTTAATTGTTTTAGAGGAAAAATTTAGGTTGGCTTTATATTTTCTAAGTAATAAAATCTAAATAATTTTTCCTGTTCACAACTTCAAAAGTGGCATCCGGATAAGCCTTTGCAAAAGCCGTTGGGATTTTTGATTTTTTATTGGCGTTCCATTTAAACTCAAATCCTGATAATTTATCGGCTCTTTCTTCCAGCCAATCCAATTCCTGTCGGTCATAGGTGCGCCAAAAATAATTATTGGTTTTTACTTTTTTATAGTGTTGCTTTTTAAGCCTTTCGGAGGCCAAATAATTTTCCCACAAATCACCTACATCATTTCTAAGATTCAATCGATTAAAATTATTGATCAGGCCATTTCGAATTCCATTGTCATAAAAATACCATCGGCTGGATTTCGTGATTTCCTTTCTTAAATTTCGGCTAAATCCTTCTATTTTAAAAAGTATGAATACTTTGGAGAGTAAATCCAGATATTTTTCCACCGTATTTTTAGCCAACTGCAACTGATTTGCCAACTCCTGTACAGAAACCTCTTTTCCCAGTTGAAAGGCGATTAACCTCAGCAAATCGTATATTTTATTGGAATGCTTGATTCCATCATATATCAGAATATCTTTTAATAAATATGAATTGATGATTTCAAACAAATATTCTTCCTTATCCTTCCAGTCCGGATACTGCTCCAATTCCGGATACCCGCCAAAAATCAATCGTTGTTCAAGATTTTCAGTCGTTTGCTTGTGATTTTCGTAAGCTGAAAATTCTATTTGAGAGAAAGGAAAAAGATAGAGCGTGTTTTTTCTTCCTACAAGGGGTTCCCCTAATTGATTTGCCAAATCGAACATGGAAGAGCCCGTGGCGATTACTTTTATTCCATCTATGCTATCTACAATGAGTTTTAAAATTTGACCAATTTCCGGAATATGTTGTGCTTCATCTATAACCAGTAAATCGATTTCAGTCAGCAATCTTTTATAATTATTTACCGATCTTTCTTTTAATAAAGCAGCATCATTAATATCCTCTCCATTTAATTTTAAATAGCGTGCCTTTAGATAAGTTCCCAGGAAATTAGCCACGAGTTTGGTCTTTCCAACACGCCTTGCCCCCAATAAGAGCAATACTTTGTTTGGTATCAATTTTTGATTAAATTCCTTTATAACAGCTCTTTCTAAATAAAGATTCATATCACATATCTTTAAATTACAGGATCAAAGATATTAAAAAAGATGTTAATTGAGTCAATCCATTGACTCAATTAATGTAAATTCAGTCAATGGATTGACTCAATTAACGTAAATTCAGTCAATGGCCATCAAGACAGACCAGCTGAAGTGAATTGATGTTTTCTAAATGTTTAGATGAAGTATAAAAAAATTGACTTGTAGCATACTTTATTTCGGTAATAACGTATTGTATTAAACTCTATAAAAGTGTTGCTTCTGCTTAGATTGGTCAAGTTAAAAACATTTTTTTATTTTTGGATGTGTTTACGGGTTTTTAAAATCATTACTAAAAAAAATGAATAAACAAAATACAACAATCCTTATGAAAGACAACTTCTCTACAAACTCCGCTGAATACGCTCAATTTCGCCCAAAATACCCAGCTGAATTGTACAGTTTTCTGGAAAGCCTGCTTAAGCAAAAGGAAGCCTCCTGGGATTGCGGTACGGGGAACGGGCAAGTAGCAGGGGAATTAGCTAAATTTTTTAAGAGGGTGGAAGCCAGCGATATCAGTCAACAGCAACTTGACAATGCCATAAGAGTACCAAATATCAATTATTCCCTACAGCCTGCAGGGAAAACAAATTTTCCTGATAACTCTTTTGATCTGATAACGGTGGCCCAGGCCATTCACTGGTTTGATTTCAGCCAGTTTTATAAGAAAGTAAACCGCACCTTAAAACCTGGCGGGACCATAGCTGTTATTGGTTATGGGCTGTTTAAAAGCAATGAACAAACCAACGATTTGATCAATCATTTTTATCGTAAAATTGTTGGATCCTATTGGGATCCGGAACGCAGGTATTTGGATGAAGAATATCGCAGTATCCCGTTTCCGTTTAAGGAAATTCAAAGCCCGGATTTTGAAATGGAAATTTGTTGGGATTTTGAACATCTTATCGGTTACCTTAAAACCTGGTCAGCAGTAAAACATTTTCAAAATAAGCAGGGTTATAATCCCGTTGATTTGATTTCCGGGGATCTAAAAAAGGCTTTTGGGGAACGGGGAGTGGTGAAATTCCCCCTGTTTTTAAGGGTGGGAATAAAAGAAAGTTCAAATTCCAATTAACAATTCCCAATTTTTGAAAAATGAATCTTCAAGTTTATTCATGCGGTTTAACGAATCCCGGATCAGGGAGTTCGGTTAAAATTTCATTTTTCAAAATAGTCGGCATAAAATATGATGGGTCGTATTCCGTTATCTACTAACAGATTAAAATCAATAGGATGAAAAAAATGATTCTTGGAACTTTGATATTGTTTACTTTATTGCCTTTGGCGACTTTTGGCCAGGCTCTCAACGATAATAAATCTGTCACAACATTAGTGCTTTCTGAACTCAACCGTGAACGCTTGTTACAGCGGGAAAATCTCGATTTCAGGATTAAGCAAATGGATTCCAAAATCAATCATTTGGATGAAAGTATTAAAAACACCAATTCATCTTCAGAAAAGGTAGAAAAATTGTTGGAGCGGGTTCAGATTTTAGAAGAAAAACAATCGGAACTGGACAAAAATATCGTCAGTGTATATAAATATAATTACAGCTCTGCGGTGCTAAACCTGGCTTCGATGGAGCGGGAAATAAAACCACTCAACTTATTTAACAGCTCCCGTGAATTCTACACCACCCTTGACAAGGTGAGCAACCCAATGAATTATGAAGGATATTCTGCCTGGTTTAAAGAGTTCGAAAAATATATTGAGGAAAATAAAAAGAGCGAAGCGAAACTTGCGGCACTGAGCCATATTATGCAAGTTACCGGAAATTTGGCCGAAGGCACTCCTTTTACCGGAATGTTTGCCGGAAGTTTGTTTGATGGGATTGGGCTATTTATTAATTCCCTTGGCCGTAGGGACAGTGACTTGAGGGAAAAAAGCATTAAAATGTTTAAGATAACCACTTTGGTTTCCCAGTTCACTCACGATAAGGACCTGATTGAAACCGAATGGAATGCGATCACAAAAAGTTTGGAAGAATTAAAGGAAATTCAGCATAATGCTATGGAAGAAAATATCGTACAGATTTTGCGAATCAACCGAACCGATTTTAAAAAACAGTTTACCGATGAAACTGATGCTAAAAAACGCACTCAATATATTCTGGATATTTCCAAGATCGCCGAGGATAAAATCGCCGATGAGAAAAGCCAAAACCCCGAAAACTGGAAGCAGGATTATTACAACCAAATGGTGGCTGTACAAAATTTAAAGATCCGTTTTGGTACAATTACCTTTCGGATTATGGAAAATCTCGATAAATACAAAGTGCTTATCAACAAATATAAAAATGATGAATTGTTGAAAGATCGTATAGCCCAGTTGGATTTGAAACTAATTTCGGTACGAAACAGTTTTGAAACTACATTTAATCCGCAGGATTATATAAAGGCGTCCAGTGAGATGTATATTGTTGAGTAGATTTGAGATATGAGATTTGAGAAACAAGAAACAAGAGACAAGACTATAGAGCCAAGAACCAAGACTTCTAAAGTAGAAAAAATTAAAGCCTGCCAGCGTTTTAAATGCTGACAGGGTTCTCTTCTTATTTTAAAGAATAAATATAAAGAAGGAATATTCAAGTCTCTTCTCTATATTCTATATTCTTTTTTCTAACTTCTAACCTCGTACTTCCAACTATCCGCATTTGGAAGAACCACAATCTTTACAGGTTAAACAGCCTTCCTGGTAAATAAGGTTGACAGAGTTGCAATTGGTGCATTTCTGTCCTTTTGCTTCGGTTCCGTCGGCTACATAGCGTTTTAATGCACGGGCGACTCCGTTTTTCCAGGTGTTGATGGATTCGTTGTCAAGTTGCAAACTGTTAATAAGATCTACGGCCTTGTCTATTTTCATCCCATGACGTAAGGTCCCGGAGATCAGTTTAGCGTAGTTCCAGAATTCAGGATCAAATTTATGGGATAATCCTTCAATAGTTGTATTGTAACCTCTTTGATTTTTATACTGAAAATCATATCGGGATACTCCTTCTTCGTTTTTATTTTTGATGATCAATCCCTTGTTAACCCATCTTGGTATTAAAATTCCATCTTCATCATCGGCAAAACCAGTGAATATTTCGTAAGGTCTGCCATCTAATAACCCAATAAAGGCAATCCATTTTTCTTTGCTGTTTTGAAAACGCACCACATCAGCTTCTAATATTTGTGGACGTTTGGTCGAAAAAATAGTTGAAGTTTCTTCTTCCTTTTTTTCTTCATTTGAAATTAAAACCCCGGAGCGTGAGCCGTCCCGGTACACGGTAACTCCTTTGCAACCCTCTTTCCAGGCTTCCAGATAGAGATTTCCAACAAGTTCTTCGGTAGCATCGTTTGGTAAATTGATGGTAACACTTATGGAGTGATCTACCCATTTTTGAACCGCGCCCTGCATTTTAACCTTGCTGAGCCAGTTGATATCATTTGAAGTTGATTTATAATAAGGTGATTTTTTTACCAGTTTATCCAGATCCTTTTGGCTGTAATCTTTATCGATCTCATAACCGTTCACTTCCATCCACTGTTTAAACCTATGGTGAAAAACAACATATTCTTCCCAGGAATCGCCAATTTCATCCACAAAATCGACTCTGGTTTCTTTGTCATTCGGATTTACCTTTCTTCTTCTTTTATAAACCGGCAAAAATACAGGCTCAATTCCGGAGGTGGTTTGCGTCATTAAACTGGTGGTGCCGGTAGGGGCAATGGTCAGTAAAGCGATGTTTCTTCTTCCGTGTTCAAGCATTTCGAAATAGAGTTTTTCATCTGCTTCTTTAAGTCGGAGTATAAAAGGATTGTTTTTTTCCCTTTCTGAATCATAAAAAGCAAACGCACCTCTTTCTTTCGCCATTTGAACGGAAGCTCTGTACGCTTCTATCGCGAGGGTTTTATGTACTTCTACCGAAGTTTTTATTCCTTCTTCCCCGGCGTAGGAAATTCCCAAAGCTGCAAGCATATCGCCTTCAGCAGTAATGCCAATTCCGGTCCTGCGCCCTTCATCTGCTTTGGTTTTGATTCTCATCCAGAGGTTCCTTTCCACACTTTTAATTTCATCTTCTTCAGGATCGGCATCTATTTTTGCCAGGATATCGTTTATTTTTTCCAGTTCCAAATCGATGATATCATCCATGATGCGTTGCGCAACCGGAATGTGTTTTTTAAACAATTCAAAATTGAAGCTGGCATTCTTTGTAAAAGGTTCATCTACATAAGAAAATAAATTGATGGCCAGCAATCTACAGGAATCGTAGGGGCAAAGCGGAATTTCACCACACGGATTTGTGGAAACGGTATTGTATCCCAAATCGGCATAACTATCCGGCACCGATTCCCTGATTATTGTATCCCAAAATAAAATTCCCGGTTCTGCCGATTTCCATGCATTATGAACAATTTTATTCCACAATTTAACCGCTTCAATTTCCTTGGTGTATTTCGGATTTTCACTGTGGATAGGAAATTTATGAGTGTATGTAGTGTTATTTTTGACGGCTTCCATAAAAGCATCGTCCATTCTCACTGAAATATTCGCTCCGGTAACTTTTCCCTGTTCTAATTTGGCATCGATAAAATCTTCGGCATCTGGATGATTTACCGAAACAGAGAGCATCAAAGCGCCCCTTCGTCCATCCTGGGCAACTTCCCTGGTGGAGTTGGAATAGCGTTCCATAAAAGGAACCAATCCTGTAGAGGTCAAGGCTGAATTCTTAACAGGAGAACCTTTTGGACGTATATGGGATAAATCGTGGCCAACACCTCCGCGGCGTTTCATTAGTTGGACCTGTTCCTGGTCTATTTTCATGATGCTGCCATAAGAATCATTTTGCCCTTTATTTCCAATTACGAAACAGTTGGAAAGGGAGGCAATTTGATATTTGTTCCCAATTCCCGCCATTGGGCTTCCTTGTGGCACGATGTATTTAAAGTTTTCCAATAAGCTCAAAATCTCGTTTTCCGACATGGGATTTGGATATTTAAGTTCTATCCTCGCAATTTCCCCGGCGATCCTATGGTGCATATCATGGGGGGTTCGTTCGTAAAGATTATCATAGGAATCTTTTAAGGCGTATTTGTTAATCCATACGCGGGCAGCGAGTTCGTCGCCCTTAAAATAGGCTTTTGAAGCCTCAAAAGCTTCGTCCTGGGAATAGGTTTTTGCGGAAGTTGGTGTTGTTTTTGTTTTCATTTGGTAAACCTGATTGATAAATTATGCGTTATTATATGGTATAAATGTAAATAAAATTATACAATAATAAATACGTCAATCAATAAAAAGTTTACAGGCATAATAACTTAAAATGTTGTATAACAGGGTTTTAGATATTTATGAACAAATAAATGTTTACAAAATATTTAAATCGCCAAAGATTGAGTGCCAATAAATTAACATCGGTTTTAGGGCGTTGTTGAATAAAAAAACCTTGTTTTTCAGGAGATTTAAACAGATCTAAAAATCTTTTTTCTTTGATATTCTGAAAATATTGAAGGTAGAAAGAATTACCCAAAGCGATAACACAAAAATTGAAATAATCAAACCTTGTGAAGTGCCAAAGAACTTTTGAAACACTGCTCCCGTATAACCAAGTAAAGCTGAAATATCCAGTTTCAGCAATATTAAAATCCTGGAGAGGTCAATTGGATTGAACATAGAAGCAATTAGCGAGAATTTATCCAACGGATAGTCATTAAACATAACCAAAGTCAGAAGAAAAAGACCGTCATAAATTACTGCCATAAAAAGCCATATCAAAATAGCATATCCAAAACCTTTTATCTTGTTTTCATTTGCGAGTGCGATATTAAAGGCAATTGCAGTAAAAATAAAGGTTAAAAACGATCCTGTGACAAGAAGTAGCACAAAATCCCAGATGGCTGCCGATTTAAAGATGCCATAAAATATGAATGGCAATCCCAGGCCTAAAATCAAACTCATTGAAAGGGACAAAGCGACCCCAAAATACTGTCCCAAAAAGATGTGCGACCTTCTTATTGGTTGGGCCAGGAGCAGTTCGGTAAATTCTTTTGAATCATAATAATACATTACCCCAAAAATAGTCCCTATAAGTGGCACCAGCATAATAATTACATTCATAAAAGTAATTATAGCTTTGGAAAGATCGTTATTCATAAACAATAAAACAACCCCCAATAAAAGGTAAAAGAGGAAATACACGTAGCTCCAACGGCTGCGCATAAGGTCGTAAAAACTGTATTTTAAAATTTTAAGCATAATTATCAGTTAAAATGGAGGCTATTGCGTGTTCAAAATCGGGTTGATTGGTTTTTGCTTTTAACTCGGAAATCGTGCCCTTAAAATAAATTTTTCCTTCCAACAGAAAAACAATTTCATCGGCAATTTCTTCAACAAAATTCATGATGTGCGAGGTAATAAGAATGGTTTTTCCTTTAGCTTTTTCAGCCTTAATGAGTTCTTTTAATCGAATATGCGAGATAGGATCCAATCCGGACGTTGGCTCATCCAGGATCACCAAGGGGCTATCAAACATAAAGGTGAGTAAAAGGTTCACTTTTTGTTTCATTCCCCCGGAGAGGTTTCCAAGTTTTTCGTTCAAAAATTTCTCCATGTTAAAGAGTTCAATGAGCCTTGTTTCATCGGTGGCTTTTTTTGCCCTGATGTCCTTGATCATTTTAATAAGCTCATTCACTGTCAGGTTGTTTGGGAAATTTGCTATTTGTGGCAGATAATCGATATCATTGCGATATTTCCAGCTGTTTTTTACCGATTTTCCGTCCAATTTAATGGTTCCTGAATTTGGAATCACCATCCCTAAAATACTTTTGATCAAGGTGGTTTTCCCGGAACCATTAGGGCCCAATACAGCAACAATGCCTTTGTCTTTAATAGTGAGGTTTAGACCGTCGAGCACAACATTCCGGCCGAATTTTTTATGTAAATTTTCTATGCTTACCATATTATTTTTTTCATTTGCGGATGTTCGTCAACTAATTCGGCGGGTGTAAAAATGGGAGAAACTTTTTCCGAAAAATCAATGATATCTATAAACATACTTCTTAACAGGATAATTGCCCCTGGAGTTCTATTTACCAAATAAGAAAAAAGTTTTACGGGACGGTGTGGCACATCTCCAATTCCATCTTTATCCAAATCGTAACCGGTATAGCTGCTCCAATAATTGCCGTCAAATTTATTTTCATTGATATGTCCGGAATAGGCGAGGTCAAAGGAATTGTACAAGAAATTGTTGTTTGAAAACGTATTGTTGTAACAGGCTCCAAGTACTTTAATGGCATAGCCGTTGTTCAAAAAGTCGTTTTCAATATATTCCATTCTGGTGGTGCCATCGGCATTGATTCCAATGGTATTGTCCTCAAAAATATTGTTTTTTAGTTCTGCATCGGTTATTTCTTTCAGCAACAGGCCATAAGAAGCGGTTCCCCAATTTTTTTTGAACAGGTTGCGGTACATCTTAATATATTTTGAAAACATTACAGCAACCCCGGCTCCATTGTTATCAAAAATATTGTCCAGGTATTCATCATTGTTTGAAAACATAAAATGCAATCCATAGCGAATGTTGTTCCTGCAGATATTTTTAGAAACCGTGCTATTATTAACAAATTCAAAATAAATCCCATCCCGCATTTTTGTGATTTGGTTATTGCTGATGGTCATATTTTCTGAATGCCACAGGTGAATCCCATTTCCTGAATTTGCCTCTTCTTCGGCATGACTGGAAATAATGTTGTTTGAGATTTTGCCCTCTGAGGATTTTTCAATTAAAATTCCATAATAAGCATTTTCCAACCGGTTATTTTTTATTTCAAAATCTTTGCTGTTAGAAACCAATATCGCTGCAAATTCTTCGATATAACTGCTGCCAACATTGATAATGTTAAGTCCTTCTATAGAAAAATTATTAGCATGTATATTAAAAATTGAACCTTGCAATTCGCCATCCACAACCGGGTTATCTTCCCCAATGATGTTTATGGATTTATTGATAACAGTAATATTATGTTCCTTGTATGTGCCACTTTTTACTACAATTGTGTCACCATTCTTAGCCTGTTCAACAGCCGCTTTAATGGTTTTTATGCCACAGGATTCGCAGACTTCAATAACCTGCGAATTTCCATTTAAAAAATGAAGAAGAAACAGAAGGAATATTGTTTTTTTTAACATTAATTATCGTTTTGCTAAATCTAATTAGTTACTGTTTTTATTTTGTTGTGCAGTAAATTTTTCCTTTAGCTCTTCCCAACTTATCCTAGTTCCACCTTGTTCAGCAATAATTTTTTCTGCAGCTTCTCCTGTGCTAACTGCGGTTAAATTTGCTCCCATTGGACTTTTAATCGCTTTACTGATAAAGAAATAGGCTTCCGATGTTTTTATCATTTCTCCCGGTTGGGAGTAATTTGACACTTGCATCACTGCCAAATCAGCTTCATTGTTTTTTATTAGGAGATCGTTTGCCATACACTCTATGGCATCATACTTATATTGTTTTCCTTTTTTTGTGACTACTTGTGAAGCATGGGTTTTATCCACAATGGTCATATTACAATAGGAGCAGGCATCAATCCCGTAATTAATGGGTTCGGGTTTGACACTGCAGCCTGTAATTAAAAATATCACCATAAGGATTATTAAAAAGTGGCTATTAGTTCGCATTTTATACTTTTTTGGTTTTTGAAAGTAATTCACTTTTGCCTACAAAATAGGCAATAAAGGTGAGTGTCATTCCGGCAAACATTGAATATGCTCCCAATCTGGGGTAGGAACTTGCCGTAAAATTAAGAATTTTTGCGGTACCGAGCATCGGTGGTTTGTAACTTAACGGATTCCCATCGGCATCGGTCATTTTTAGAATCGCATTGGGGTTCAAATCGGTTCCATAATCCAACAGCCAACTATTGAAATCGTACATTCCAAGCAAGCCTAAAACCATCATTAATATGAACCAGCCTAAAAACCAATTGTGGTTAATTTTTCCAAAAAATCCTAATAACCCGATTAGTACCCCCAAAGCAACCATCCCTATTATTACAAATGGAAAAGCGGTAAACTCCCACATAGATGCCGGTTTCGGGATTTTTTTCATTCCTATATAGTGATTTACCCCATCTATATTTTGTATATCAAATTCAGATTGACCCACAATTCCGGTAATATAAATATCCATTCCCAAGGGGTCGGGATATTGTGGTGCCCCTAATTGAATGTTCCATAACGGATAGACAAATAATCCCAATAAAAGTAAGGATCCAACAACCATTAAAACTCCTGATTTTTTCATAATTTCTTTTTTTTCAGATAAAAAAACGAGTAGCCATAAATGAAACTACTCGTTTTTGCTGATTAAACCTTAAATAAAACAACCAATTAAACTTAGATTTAATCCAAAGACCATTTTAAAGGGGTATCACTATTTTTTGCTGAAACCCTTATATAACCTGACATTTCCTGGTGCAGTGCAGAACAGAAATCGGTACAATAGAATGGCCACACCCCTTCTCGTTTAGGTTCCCAGATTGAAGTTCTGGTTTCCCCCGGCATAATTAACAGTTCTGCGGTATTGGCGCCAATCATTGCAAAACCGTGTGGCACGTCATAATCCTGTTCTAAGTTGGTTACGTGAAAAAATACTTTATCGCCAACTTTTACACCTTCAATGTTATCTGGAGCAAAATGGCTTCGTATCATAGTCATATAAACATGAACTTCATTACCCTCGCGCACCACTTTTGTTTCTTGTTCAGAAATAGTAGCACTAGGATGTTTGTTTTCAGCAAGAGTATAAATCTTTTTTGAGTTTTTCATTATGATTTCCGCTGGTATTCCGGCTGCATAATGAGGTTCCCCGATGGTTGGGAAGTCTAACAAAAGTTCCATTTTATCTCCGGAAATGTCAAATAATTGTGCAGATTGGGTTACTTCCGGACCGGTTGGTAAATAACGGTCTTTTGTGATTTTGTTAAGAGCTACCATGTATTTTCCAAATGGTTTTCTGGAATTTCCGCCCGGGATCATCAAGTGGCCAATAGAATAAAATACAGGTTGCCTGTCCAAAACTTCCCAAGTTCCCAATTTCCATTTCACTATTTCTGAAGAGATGAAATAAGAGGTATATCCATTTCCTTTACCGTCAAACTCTGTATGTAAAGGGCCTAACCCGGCTTGTTTTACAGAACCGGCATGAACGGCTTCGAAATTTATAATAGGAATTCCGTAAGATTCCCCTGCGAAATCTTTGTCCTCTATAGCTTTAAGCATTTTTGAAAAAGAGTGTACGGTAAGTTCTGTTGACAGTTTCCCGCTGGCTACAATATATTCCCCGGAAGGATCAACATCACATCCATGAGGAGATTTTGGTGTTGGCAAATAATAAACAGCTCCCGGTACATCTAATGGATTAACCGTAATTATTTCCTTCAAAATAGTTGATTTAGCGGTATGAGTGCTTTCATCCAAAAGATTGTGGGCATATTCAACCGCCATTTTTGTTCCTCCGCCATTTTTAACATATTCTTCCACTTTTTTCCAGTTTACAGCGGCAATAAAATCCTTGTCATTTTGAGAGGCGTTTACTTCCAGTAAAGAATTTGCTTCCTCTGTGTTGTAGGAAGTGAAGAAAAACCAACCATGGGATTTATTTCGTCCCGGATGGGATAGGTCATAATTAAAACCGGGCATAATAAGTTGAAATTCAATATTCATATTACCAGATTCCGGATTTATGGATATAAAAGTTAGAGGTCCTTTAAAAGTCCCTTTCATCTCATCTATGGGCATGTCTTTTTGTGGGGAAGGAACTGAAAATCGTGTCCCGGCCACTACATATTCAGAATTTTCGGTTACATAAGACGAACTGTGATTCCCCGCACTGTTTGGGATTTCCAGGATCTCTGCAGTTTGAAAAGTGGTTAAATCAATTCGTGCAATTCGGGGCGTATTATTTTCGTTTATAAAAACCCATCGGCCGTCCAATTCCCCATTTGTTTGTGAAATGTCCGGGTGGTGTGCATCTCCCCAAGGCACAAACCCGAAAGAGGTATTTAGCATAGCTTTGGTTTCTTCGTTGTAACCATAACCATTTTCAGCGTTTTGAGAAAATACCGGGATCACTTTAAAGAGCCTTCCGGATGGAAGTCCATATACGGAAAGTTGACCACTAAATCCTCCGGATAAAAAAGCATAGAATTCATCGTATTCTCCGGGAGCAACATAAACCCGCTCTGCAGCATTTCCTGCCAATGCGCCAGATTTTTTGTCGGATTTGTCACCGCCACAACTCGCTAATAAGCCGGTGAGGATGACCATGCATAAAATGTTATTCAATTTGTTCATTTGATTGGTTTTTACTATTGTTTTTTTGGTAAAATTACATCTTCAATTATGTGGACCCATCCGTTACTTACTTTCACAGAGGCAATTATTTTAGTGCCATTAACAAAAATATCTTCTCCCTCTTTTGTAACTTCCAGGTATTCACCCGAAGCCATATAAAGTTTTCTTCCTTTTTCAACGTTTTTAATTAATGTCTCAATTGGATAATTGCTGGGGGCAACGTGGTTTGTAAGGATATAAGCAAGTTTTGATTTGTTTTCCGGTTTGAGTAAATCTTCAAGAGTTGCTTTGTCAATCTTGTCAAAAGCAGCATTGGTGGGCGCAAAAACGGTTAACGGACCTACATTTACAAGGGCATTTTCTACTCCTGCTGCTTGCACGGCAGCAACCAGTGTGGTGTGATCGGGCGAATTTATTGCTAATCGCAAGGCGTTTGGTGTTGCGCCTTCATCTTCAATAAATGCCTGTCCTTTATTGGAAGAGGCTGAAGAAGAAACTTCTGTGGTTTCTTTACTGGCATTGGGGGAAGCATTTTGTTGCTTACATCCAAAAAACAGAAGTAGGGGAGCTAGTAAAATAA
>Ga0307487_1001879_pt1 | contig 14216 bp, 10 predicted proteins | sample CBIW12metaG_FD_203665 | JGI IMG/M metagenome (GOLD analysis project Ga0307487, IMG submission 203665) | Sea-ice brine microbial communities from Beaufort Sea near Barrow, Alaska, United States - CBIW 1.2 | ecosystem: Environmental > Aquatic > Marine > Coastal | place: USA: Alaska | collected... | reverse complement strand
ACCCGCGGTCCACGGACCAGATCGCCGCCGAGGCCCTGATCGAGGTGATCAAGGTCGCCGCGGCCGCCGACCCCGGCACCCTCTTCGGCCGGATTCGCCCCTCGGTGAAGCTCATTGTCACGGCGACAGACGCTCCGGAACCCACGCGCGCGCTTGATGCCTCCGGCCAACTGGTTCTGACAGGCGGGTTCACCGAAGGAACCCCGGGTGCGGTCCCGACGACCACGATCGACCGGTCGGTGTGCAACGCCGGTTTCATACCGGTGTTGTTCAGTCGGGACGGCACCGTGCTGGATGTCGGGCGGGAGCAGAGACTCTTCACGCAGGCGCAACGCGCGGCCCTGGCTGTTCGGGACGGCGGGTGTAGGTGGCCCGGTTGCCACCGACCGCCCAGCTACTCCGAGGCCCACCACCTGCACGGCTGGAAAGCTGACGGCGGACTCACCAACCTGGACGACGGCATCCTGCTCTGCGCCCGCGACCACCTCCGCCTGCACAACGACGGGTGGGAGATCACCCGCACCGGCACCGGTACCGGCTTGGAGTACTGGCTGGTCCCACCATTGGTCGCCGACCCGACCCGTACGCCCATCAGACTGGTTGGCACCTCAGCGCTGAAGCCACGGTCACCATTCCGTCTGAACGCTTGAAGCGACACGTTCACACCGCGAAGACCTCGTCATGGCCGCGCTGGCGTGGTAGTCGTCGCCGCACGGGCGGCCGTCCGTCGCCGGTGACGGCCGTCGGGTGCACCGGTGAGGAGCACCCGATCGCGCTAGACGTCGATCCGTTCCCGACTGAGCTTGTCAGAGCTGTCGACAATGAATTCCTTGCGCGGGGCCACCTCGTTGCCCATCAGCAGCTCAAAAACCTTCGCGGCGGCGTCCGCGTCGTTCACGCGCACGCGACGCAGTGTTCGGTGGGCACGTTCCATCGTGGTCGTCGCGAGCTGATCGGCATCCATTTCGCCGAGTCCCTTGTAGCGCTGGATGGGGTCCTGGTAGCGTCGGCCCTTCTTCTCGAGCGCGCTCAGAACGCCGTGGAGCTCGACCTCGGAATAGGTGTAGATCGTCTCGTTGGGTTTGCTTCCCGGATTCATCACCACGACGCGGTGCAGCGGCGGCACCGCGGCGAACACGCGACCCTCGGCGATCATCGGGCGCATGTAGCGGAAGAACAGCGTGAGCAGGAGCGTGCGGATGTGGGCGCCGTCCACGTCGGCGTCGCTCATGATGATGACCTTGCCGTAGCGCGCGGCCGAGAGGTCGAAGCTGCGTCCGGAACCCGCGCCGATCACCTGAATGATCGAGGCGCACTCGGTGTTGGACAGCATGTCGGAAACGGAGGCCTTCTGCACGTTCAGAATCTTTCCGCGGATCGGGAGCAGAGCCTGGTGTTCGCTGTCGCGCGCGAGCTTCGCCGTGCCGAGTGCCGAATCGCCCTCCACGATGAACAGTTCACTCGTGGACACGTCATTGCTGCGGCAATCCACCAGCTTGGCCGGAAGTGACGAACTCTCCAGGGCATTCTTGCGGCGCTGGGTCTCCTTGTGTGCCCGCGCGGAGATGCGTGACTTCATTTCGGCGACGATCTTGTCGAGCACCACGGCGGCTTGTGCCTTGTCATCGCGTTTGGGGGACACGAAACGCTCGTTCATCGCGCGAGCGACGACGGCCGCCACGATCGCGCGAACGGCGGGTGTGCCGAGCACCTCTTTCGTCTGACCCTCGAACTGCGGCTCGGGGAGACGAACGGTGAGTACGGCCGTCAAACCGGCCATGACGTCGTCTTTGTCGAGTTTGTCTGACCCCGCCTTCAGACGGCGAGCGTTCTGCTCCACCTGGGCGCGGAGGAACTTCAGCAGCGCGGTGTCGAACCCGGCCTGGTGTGTTCCGCCCTTCGGGGTGGCGATGATGTTCACAAAGCTCTGCACGATGGTGTCGTAGCCGGTTCCCCAGCGCAGCGCGATGTCCACCTCGCAGGTGCGTTCCAATTCCGTGGGCACCATGGCGCCCTTCTCGGTGAGGACGGGCACCGTCTCCTTGAAGGTTCCGTTGCCGGTGAGTCGCCAGGTGTCCGTGATGGGGGTGTCCGTGGCGAGGTGGTCGACGAATTCGGAAATTCCGCCGTCGAACTGGAACGCGTTGACGACCTCGTCCGACGTGCGCCGATCGGCGACCTCGATGGCCAGGCCCGGAACCAGGAAAGCCGTCTGACGTGCCCGATTGAGCACGTCCTCCACCTGAAAGGCGGCGCCCTTGGTGAAGATCTGGCGGTCGGCCCAGTAGCGCACGCGGGTGCCGGTGACGCCCTTGGCGACCTTGCCGATAACGCGCAGCACACTCTGGTCTTCGAACGGCGTGAAGGGTGCGTCAGGGCTCTTGTCGCCGGTGTCGGCGAACATCCCCGGTTCGCCGCGGTGGAACGACATCGCCCAGGTCTTGCCGCCTCGGTCGACTTCGACGTCCAGCCGTTCGGACAGCGCGTTGACGACGGATGCGCCGACGCCATGGAGCCCGCCCGATGCGGCATACGAGCCACTGCCGAATTTTCCTCCGGCGTGAAGTTTGGTGAAGACCACTTCAACACCGGTGAGACCGGTCTTGGGCTCTATGTCAACGGGAATGCCGCGAGCAGTGTCACGCACCTCCACGCTCTCATCGGGATGCAGCTCAATGTGTATGCTGCTGCCGTGCCCACCGAGAGCCTCATCGACGGCGTTGTCAATGATTTCCCAGAGGCAATGCATGAGGCCGCGCGAATCCGTGGACCCGATATACATTCCCGGTCGCTTGCGCACCGCTTCGAGCCCCTCGAGGACGGACAGATGGCGCGCAGAATAATCAGAACTCACTGCCCTAGATTACCGGCCCGAGCGGCGCCCCCGGCAATCGACACCCGCCGCGGAGCGGTACGCCTCCAGCGAAACAGCCCGCATTATGCTCGATAACCGGGCCAAGGCGTGTAAACATTGAGCAAGAGGCAATCAGGTTTTTTGTCTGGAGGAGGAACATATGTCCAAGATCGCCACCGAAAATGGTGCAGCAGAGCAGCAGGGCACCCCCCACCAGCTGACCGCGGCGGACCGCTGCGACGCTTGTGGCGCCCAGGCCTACATTCGCGTCGTCGTGAACAACAGCGAACTGCTGTTCTGTGCCCACCACGGTCGTAAGCATCAGGAGAAGCTGTCGGCCATCGCCGAGAGCTGGCACGACGAGTCGAGCCGACTGCTCGAAGACCAGCGTTCGTAACAACGACGTACGCCGTCGCAGCACGGCCCGGGAAATCGTCTCAGACGAATTCCCGGGCCGTTTGTCATTGCCGGCCGGCGTGCCTATTCGGCGTGTCTATTCGGCGGAGAGCGACAGGCCCGTTGAAATCTGATCGCGGACGGCGTGAGCCATCGCATCGACAGCCACGGATCGCTCCCCCGGCTCGTAGGACTCGCCGACACGGCCGAACGCGGCGCGGAGCATCTGGTCGGCCAGACCGGGGTTGCGTGCCAGCACGGGACCGTGCAGATGCGTTCCGATCACATCGCCCATCACCAGGCCTTCGCTACCGTTTCCGTTGCCGGTTCCCGAGGCAACGCCGCCGAGGGGCGAGGCTTCCGCACCGACATAGTCGCGCGCGTGGTTTTCGAATCCGACGAGACGACCGTGCTTGCTCGTGACGACGATATCGTCAGTGGCCCTGGCAGCGCGGGGAACGGCCCGGCCGGCGACGAGCCCGAGGCCCTCGACGACGGTTCCGTCCTGAAGCTCAATCCCCCAGCTCAGCAGCTCCCAACCCGTTCCGACGGCGAGGAGCGGCACACCAGCGGTCGTCCAGTCGCGAAGTTCGTCGACCATGGTCATCAAGACGTCACGGGCCTGGACCAGTTCCGCGTCTGAGCCGGAGCCGATCACAATCGCATCAACGGTTTCGGGAAGGTCGGCCCTGGACCGCACCTCGACGATGGATGCCTCATGACCGCTCCAGCGTGCCCGCTGAGCGAGGACTCGGGCATTCGCCGCGTCCCCGTTCGTGTTCAGCAGGTCGGGGAGCACCGAGATGATGGTGAGCTTCGGCGTCATGACTGCTCCTCGTCATTTGTGGCCAGCCCGAGGTGGGCGCGGGTCCGACGCATCCCGTCGGCCGAGAAGATGATGGTCTTGAGCCCATGCGCGGGGGCGGGAAGAGCGAGGAAGGCGTCCAGTGCCGTCGGCACGTCCGGTTCGATCCGGTCGACCCGAACATCGTCGTAGGCCAGCTGCAGTGCAATCTGGTGCGCCTTCGAGCCCGACGCGATGAGCACGTGTTCCAGGCCCGACGTGTCAACGGGCCAGAAGTACGAGGGATCCCGCACATCCGAACCGATGGCGATCAGAATCTGTTCGGTGTGCGGCTCGAGAGCGTCCACGTTGAGCTGGAAACTGGCCGGGTTCTGCACGAGGACGAATTCGACCTGCTGACCGCGCACCGTCACGATCTCGCCGCGACCGAATACGGCGGGGATCGTGGAGAGCGCCGCGGCCGCTATCGTCGGGTCGAAGCGGTCGCCGAGTGCCGCACGCGCCGTCGCCAACGCGGTGGCAGCGTCAACGGCGTAGTGCGTGCCACGCGCCGGAAGGTCGATAGTAAGGGCCGGCGTCGAGTCCGCCGGATCGACCGGAGCGGAAGATGCATGCGGCATCGAAACATCCGCGACCCGACCGGCGCACCGGGTGACGAGTGTGCCGGTACCCGGTGACAGGCGTTCGCGGGCGGTTCGGGCATAGCCGAGGCCGCGTGGGTTGGCCGCCAGCACCTCGGCGCTGACCCCGTACGGCGCGACGGACACCGTCGCCGCGAGTCCGGCACCCAGCTCTACGAGAAATTGGTCGTCGGCGTTGAGCACGACGGTTTCCGTGGCGCGCGCGGCAATCTTGGCCAGCAGCGCCGCGACCATGTCGGAGTCGTGGAAACGGTCGATTTGATCGACCATCACATTCGTCAGTGCTACCACCCGGGGTGTCAACCCACCGGAGATCAGGGCGCCGTGCCCCTCATCCATTTCGAGCACGCCGATGTCGTCGCTCATGCGTCCGGTCAGGCTGACCTGCTCGAGCAGCGCCGACGTCAAACCCTGGCTGATGTTCGCCGTGGACGAGTTCGTGAACACGCTCGTGCCATGGGCGCGCAGAATAGCCACGAGCATCTTCGTGGTCGTGGACTTGCCGCTCGAACCGGTCACGACGACGAGCCCCTGGGGGAATCCGTTGAGGGTCCTCGTCAGAAAGCCCGGGGCAACCCGATTGACGATGAGTCCGGGTATTGCCGAGCCTCCGCCCGGCTTGCGCCAACGCGCGAGCGTCCGGACGATCCTGCCAACGAGGATCGCCGGGACATAACGCACCGGCACGTCTACTCGAGGTAGTCGCGTAGTGACTGCGACCGGGAGGGGTGACGCAGCTTGGCCATCGTCTTCGACTCGATCTGACGGATCCGCTCACGGGTCACGCCGAAGGTGTCACCAATCTGGTCGAGGGTCTTGGGCATGCCGTCACCGAGCCCGAAACGCATCCGGATGACTCCGGCCTCACGCTCGGAGAGGGAATCGAGCAGGCTTTCCAACTGCTTCTGCAGCATGGTGAAGCCCACGGCATCCGCCGGGACAACGGCCTCGGTGTCCTCGATGAGGTCACCGAACTCACTGTCGCCGTCTTCACCCAGCGGGGTGTGCAGCGAGATGGGCTCGCGTCCGTACTTCTGTACCTCGACGACCTTCTCGGGCGTCATGTCCAGTTCGCGGCTGAGCTCTTCCGGAGTCGGTTCGCGACCGAGGTCCTGCAGCATCTGACGCTGAACGCGCGCGAGCTTGTTGATGACCTCGACCATGTGAACGGGGATACGAATCGTTCGGGCCTGGTCGGCCATGGCGCGGGTGATCGCCTGACGAATCCACCAGGTGGCGTAGGTGGAGAACTTGAAGCCCTTCGTGTAGTCGAACTTCTCGACCGCACGAATCAGGCCCAGGTTTCCCTCCTGGATCAGGTCGAGGAACTGCATCCCGCGACCCGTGTAGCGCTTGGCGAGGGACACGACCAGGCGAAGGTTCGCGCCCAGCAGGTGACTCTTCGCGCGGGCGCCGTCTTTGGCCACCCACTGGAGTTCGCGGCCGAGGGCCGTCTTGCGCTCCACGTCCGACATCTCCGAGAGCTTGTCTTCGGCGAAGAGGCCCGCTTCGATGCGCATCGCCAGCTCAACCTCTTCGGCTGCGTTGAGCAGGGCGACCTTACCGATCTGCTTGAGGTAGTCCTTGACCGGGTCGGCGGTGGCGCCGGTGATGGCGCTGGAGTAGACGGGTACTTCATCCTCGTCATCGACGAGAGACAGCACGAGTGCGCCCTTGGGCAGCGGCTCGGTCGGCGCGGTGCGCTTCGACTCTTCGTCGTCGTCTTCGGCGGGGACCGAATCGGGGACGTCTTCTACTTTGACGCCAACCTTTTTCGCGGCGGCGCGCTTGCGGGGCGGGGCCTTTTCCGCTGCCGGGCCTGTGCCTGCGGCGAGCTTCGCGGCGGCGGTCTTCGCCGCGGCGGTCTTGGCGGCGGCCGTCTTGGCGGCGGCCGTCTTCGCCGTCGCCGTCTTTGGCTTGACGACCTTCGCTGGCGCACTCTCTACAGCCGCAGAAGCCGCAGTGTCCGCCGTTGTGACCTCTCCGGTCACCTCAGTCTTTACGGGGGTTGCCATTCGAACACCTCTCATGCCGAGTTATTCGCACGTGCCACCTCCCCACAGTTCCGGGGATTTCGGGCAGTACTAGGACCCATGTCAAGTCCCGGGATAACCGTGCCGGCATTTCGCCAACACTCCCAAGACCAGAACGGGTCCTGTTGTTAATTATTGCACGGTTTGTCTGGACGGCAAGCCATTGTGTCGACTACCCTCTCCCATTACGCCGCTTCCATGCTCTGGCTAGTGCAACCCATACCGGGGCCACAGTTATTCCTTCATCGCGGGACATCTGCGTGCGCGTGCGTGACCTCGCGCGAACAAGGAAGAACACCCCGGTGCCGATGACCAGGTACTGCACCGCGAACGCCACTTTGAAGGATTCCAGGGAATAGAGGTCGCTGGGTGCTCCCCCGGCCACGCGCAGCTTGTCCTGCAGGTCGAGGAGCACCCCGATCAAGAACATGGTCGTGAAGCTGGCGGTGAAACCGCCGACGTTGACGACGCCGTTGGCCGAGCCGAGGTTTCGCTGCGGATTGAATGTGCGGGCGAAATCGAAGCCGATCAGCGAGCCGGGGCCACCGATTCCGAGCACGATGAGGAGCCCGACGATGACCCCGACGGGCGGTGTGCCTGGCCAGAGCAGAACAACGGCCCACGCGATGCCGATCGACGTGACGATGCCCAGCACGATGTTGCTGCGACGCAGGGGATGCCGCGCCGTCAGCAGGCCGAGCACCGGACCGAACACCAACCCGGCACCGACCACGATCGTGAGCATCGCCGCCGCCCGGGCGGGGTCGTAGCCCAGACCGTAGACCATGAAGGGGAAGCCCCACAGCAGACTGAAAATGGTACCGGAGGACTGCGTGACGTAGTGGGACCAGAAGCCCAGCTGAGTCCCGGGTCGCTTGAAACTGTGCCGCAGCTGCACGAGGGCTTCCCGCCAACTGTTCGCCCGCACATGTTCAACCGCGTCGACAGGTCGGTCCTGCACGAATACGAGCAGAACGACCAGCGCTACGACGGCGACGGAGGCCGCGGACACGAACGCGGGCGTCCAGCCCCAGATGTGCAGCAGCCAGGCCAACGGAACCGCGGACATCACCTGACCCAGCTGACCGATGTTTCCCATCCATTGCGACAGGAGTGGAACGATACGGCCCGAGAACCACAAACTGATCAGCCGGATCATGGAGACGAAGATCGTCGCGTCGCCTGCGCCGACCAGAATGCGTCCGATGACGGCGATGGTGATGTTGGGGGCAAACGCGAGCGTGAGCTGGCCGACCGCCATGAGCGCCGTACCGGTGACCATGAGCATCCGCGGACCGAAGCGATCGACCATGACGCCCACGGGAATCTGCATGGCGGCATAGACGACCAACTGGATCACAGCGAGACTCGACAGCACGGCGGCCGAACCGCCGAATCGTTCCGCCGCTGACACGCCCGCAATGCCCAGGGACGTGCGCTGTAGCACCGCGGAAAGGTACGCGAACGACCCGATGTAAAAGACTAACCAGGATCGACGGGAGTTCACTTGCCCAATCTACCTGCGGCCGGTGGCCCGAGGCGAACCCGGCTCCCCCGCGATCAGCTCAGGCCGCCATCATCCTTACTTCGGCGGATCGCGAGGAAATTTTCCAGTTCAGCGGCGATTTCATCGGCCGTCGGGAGCTCGCCATCCTCGTCCGTGAGCGGGGAACGCAGGGGGCTGCCCTCCATATATGCGTCGTACCGTTCTTCCAGAGTGCCGACGAGCTTGGCCAGCTCCGGGTTGTCGCGCACCTGATCATCGATCCGCGCCACGAATTCGCGATTCGCTTCCCGCAGCCGATCGGTCGGAAAGATCAATCCTGTCGAGGCGCTCGTGCTCTCCAGTGCGGCCAGGGCAGCCGACGGAAATTCCGTGTCCGCGAGGTAGTGCGGAATCAGCAGCACATACCCCACCGTTGAGGCCCCCATTTCTTGAAGCCGGAATTCCACCAGGTGCAGCACGTTGGCGGAGACCTGAGTGTGCGGGCGCCACACCGACATGCTGCCGATGAGATCGGATCGATTGCCGCTGACGGTCACACCGATGCGACGCGTGTGTGGCACCGGCATGGGAATCGCATGCACCCAGGTCGTCGACGTCACCGCGAAACGTCGGGTGAGTTCCAGCACGGCCGCCGTGAAGTGTTCCCACCGAAAGTCGGGTTCGAAACCGGCCAACAGCAGGAACGGCTGACCGATCTCATCATGGGTGAGGTACAGCCGCAGTGACGGCGGCTGGTAGTCCGTGAGGTGGTCCTTGTCGAAGTAGATGATGGGGCGACGAGCACGGTAATCCAACAGCTCATCGGCGTCGAATTCGGCAATCACCGTGTGTTCGAGCGTGCCCAACAGATACTCGTTGAATTGCGCGACGGCGCCACCGGCGTCTGCGAAGCCGGTCAGACCGGCAACGAGGTTCAAACCGTCGGGTACGCCGTCGGCGTCCGGGGTCAGCTTGTACAGTTCAGAAGGATCCCGCATGTGTTAACTCTATTCCGCCCCTTGCCACATGGGCTCGATTCCTGTACACATGCGTGGTGCCTACAGCGAACAGGGCGCCGGGCCGTACGATCGGTTCATGACTGTTCCCCGCCTTTTCGTGTCCAACCAGCCCGTTCTCGACTCAGACTCCGACATACTCGTGGTGGGCGCCGTGCAAACGGATGGCGCTCCCACCCTGCTCGCAGATCCGTCTCTCGGATTCATCTCCGACCAGCTCGCGGCACTCGCCGTGACCGGAGCCGCCGACGAAATTGTGCGCGTCGCGGCCCTGGTCGGGACGATGCGCACCGTCGCGATCGTGGGACTCGGGCGGGAGGTCACGACGGATTCCCTCCGCCACGCGGCCGGGTCGGCCGTGCGCCAGCTCACTGGCGTGACCGCGGTCTCGTTCGCGATCCCCGTGCAGACCGCCCTCGAGGTCGAAGCCATCGTGGAGGGCGCGGCTCTCGGCGGGTACTCGTACACGGATTACCGGCACAGCTCGCTCGCCGCCACGAAGGTGCCGGCCGGTGCGCTGACCGTGCACACCGACGTGGTGGCGCCGGACGCGGTCAGCCGTGCGGAGGCGATCGCGCAGGCGATCGGGCTGGTCAAGGATCTTGTTAACATGCCGCCGATCGACCTGTATCCGGCCTCGCTGGCCGCGCACGCCGTTGAGGCTGTGGACGGGCTGCCCATCGACGTCACGGTGTGGGACGAAGAGCAGCTCGTCGCCGAAGGCTTTGGTGGCATTGCCGGGGTGGGTCAGGGTTCCACGCGGCCTCCGCGGCTGGTGAAACTGAGCTACGCTCCCGAAGCCGCCACGAAGCACCTCGCCCTCGTAGGAAAGGGAATCACCTTTGATACCGGCGGACTTTCGCTCAAGCCGCCGGCATCCATGGTGGGTATGAAGTACGACATGACGGGCGCGGCCACAGTTCTCGCCGTGATCGCAGCTGCGGCTCGACTGAACCTGCCCGTGCGCCTCACCGCCTGGATGTGCATTGCCGAGAACATGCCGTCGGGATCGGCCATTCGTCCCAACGACGTTCTGCGCATTAGGGGCGGGCGCACGGTCGAGGTGTTGAACACGGACGCCGAGGGCCGGCTCGTGCTCGCCGACGGCCTTGTCGCGGCGGGCGAGGAATCACCAGATGCGATCGTGGACGTGGCGACCCTGACCGGTGCAGCGATCGTGGCCCTGGGAAACCGCTACTACGCCGCCATGGGCGATGACGAGCTCGTTACCCAGGTGATCAGCGCCAGCACGAGTGTGGGAGAGCCGGCATGGCCCATGCCGTTCCCCGCAGAGTTGCGCGCCACACTGAACTCCGACGTCGCTGACATCGCGAATGCCAAGATCGGGAGCACGGCAGGGGGCATGCTCCTGGCCGGCGTCTTCCTCAAGGAATTCGTGGCGCCGAACATTCCGTGGGCCCACGTGGATATCGCCGGGCCGTCCCAAAACTCCGGCAGTCCCTGGGGATTCACCGGCGTCGGACCTACTGGAGTATCCGTTCGGGCCCTGATCAGACTGGCTGAGGACTTTTCACGCCCGTAGTACAGTCGTAGGGGCAAGAAAAGCTTGCCGTTGTTGCCTGCTGACGCGCTAAGCGCGTGACAGCAGCGGCAGGGTGTCGTGCGCGAGGGAGTCGTTGAGTGTCCGAACAAAACTTTGACATTGTTGTTCTCGGTGGCGGAAGCGGCGGTTACGCAGCAGCGCTGCGTGCCGTTCAGCTGGGATTCACCGTGGGTCTGATCGAAAAGAACAAGCTCGGGGGCACCTGCCTTCACGTGGGCTGCATCCCCACGAAGGCTCTCCTGCACTCGGCCGAGGTCGCCGACGTCAGCCGTGAGGGTGCCAAGTACGGAGTCAAGTCGACGTTCGACGGCATCGATATCGCGGCCGTCACGGCGTTCCGCGAAGGAATCGTCGCCAGCAAGTACAAGGGACTCCAGGGCCTGATCAAGGCTCGCGGCATCACGGTCATTCAGGGTGAGGGCCGGCTGGTTTCCCCCACGACAGTTCAGGTCGGCGATGACACGATCGTCGGTAAGAACGTCATTCTGGCCACTGGCTCCTACTCCCGCTCGCTCCCCGGCCTCGAACTCGGCGGACGCGTCATCACGAGCGAGCAGGCGCTCGAGTTGGATTACATCCCGAAGAAGGTCGCCGTCCTCGGCGGCGGCGTCATCGGTGTCGAATTCGCCAGCGTCTGGAAGTCCTTCGGCTCCGACGTCACCATCATTGAGGCTCTCCCCCACCTCGCTCCGATGGAGGAAGAGTCCATCTCCAAGCAGCTCGAGCGCGCATTCCGCAAGCGCGGAATCGAATACTCCCTCGGCGTGCGCTTCCAGAGCGTCACGCAGAACGACTCCGGTGTTGTCGTCACCCTCGAAAACGGAACCACGATCGAAGCTGACATTCTCCTCGTGGCCGTGGGCCGCGGCGCCGCGACGGCCGGTCTCGGCTTCGAAGAGGTCGGCGTCACCGTCGACCGCGGCTTCGTCATCACCGACGAGCGCCTCGCGACCAACATTCCAGGCGTCTACGCCGTGGGTGACATCGTCCCCGGACTCCAGCTCGCGCACCGCGGCTTCCAGCAGGGAATCTTCGTTGCGGAAGAAATCGCCGGTTTGAACCCGATCATCGTCGAGGACATCAACATCCCCAAGGTCACGTACTGCGACCCGGAGATTGCCTCCGTCGGCTACTCAGAGGCGAAGGCCGCGGAGAAGTTCGGTAAGGATGACATCGCCACCTACGAGTACAATCTCGGTGGCAACGGCAAGAGCTCGATCCTCGGCACGGCCGGTTCGGTCAAGATCGTTCGGGTCAAAGACGGCCCCGTCGTCGGTGTACACATGATCGGCGCTCGCGTCGGTGAGCTCATCGGCGAAGGCCAGCTCATCGTCAATTGGGAGGCGTACCCCGAGGACATCGCTCCTCTGCTGCACGCGCACCCCACCCAAAACGAGGCACTCGGGGAGGCCTTCCTGGCTCTCGCCGGCAAGCCCCTGCACGCCATGTAGTCGGCATCCCGGCTACTCGTTGGAAACTCAGTATCTTATGAATAATCAAATGGTTTTGAAGGAGACATGCGCATGAGCGAATCCGTCAGCCTCCCGGCACTCGGTGAGAGTGTTACAGAGGGAACGGTCACCCGCTGGCTCAAGAACGTGGGCGACCGCGTGGAGGTCGACGAGCCACTGCTCGAGGTATCGACCGACAAAGTGGACACGGAAATTCCGTCGCCCATTGCCGGCGTGATCGAAGAAATTCTGGTTCAGGAAGACGAAACCGTCGAGGTGGGCACCGCGCTCGTCAAGATCGGCGACGGATCCGCGGCGGCACCCGCCGAGGAAGCCCCGGCTGCGGAAGCGGCCCCCGAGCCGGCCGCTGCCGAGCCCGAACCGGCACCCGAGCCAGAAGCGGCACCGGAACCCGAAGCAGCACCCGAGCCAGAAGCGGCACCTGCCGCAGCTGCACCCGCGCCCGCCGCAGCACCCGCCGCAGCAGCACCCGCAGCAGCTGCACCCGCAGCAGCTGCACCCGCAGCAGCTGCACCCGCACCCGCCGCAGCAGCACCCGCGGCGGCACCGGCTGCCGTGGCGCCGCCCGTTGCCGCTCCCACGGCTCGCGGCTCGCACGCCGGAACCAGCGGATACGTCACTCCGATCGTGCGCAAGCTCGCGAACGAGGCCGGCGTTGACCTGTCCACGATCAGTGGCACCGGCGTCGGCGGACGCATCCGCAAGCAGGACATCGCCGCGGCCTCCTCGGCCGTCGCTTCGTCCTCGGCCGCTCCCGTCGTCGAGGTGTCCCCGCTGCGCGGCACCACGCAGCCGATGTCGCGACTGCGCAAGGTCATTGCCGAGCGCGCCGTCGTCTCGATGCAGACGTCCGCTCAGCTCACGACCGTGATCGAGGTGGACGTGACTCGCGTCGCCATGCTTCGCGACCGTGTCAAGGTCGATTTCCACGCCAAGACCGGCAACAAGCTGTCGTTCCTGCCGTTCTTCGCCCTGGCCGCGGCCGAGGCCCTCCAGGCCGTACCGATCGTCAACGCGACGATCGACGGGGACACCATCGTGTACCCGGCGCAGGAGAACATGAGCATTGCCGTTGACACGGAACGTGGGCTACTGACGCCCGTCGTACGCAACGCGGGCGACCTCGACCTGGCCGGCTTCGCCGCTCAGATCGCCGACCTCGCGACGCGTACCCGCGACAATAAGCTCAAGCCCGACGAGCTGTCCGGTGGAACGTTCACGTTGACCAACACCGGTTCACGTGGTGCCCTCTTCGACACCCCGGTCGTCTTCATGCCGCAGAGCGCCATCCTTGGCACCGGAATCGTCTACAAGAAGCCACTCGTTGTCACCAACGACGGACTGGATTCCATTGCGATCCGCTCGAGTGTGTACCTTGCACTGTCCTACGACCACCGCATCATTGACGGCGCCAACGCGGCGCTCTTCCTCACCACGATGAAGGCCCGTCTTGAAGCCGGCGCGTTTGAGGGCAACCTCGGAATGTGAGTTCGACACGGTCTGGGTTCGACACTGCCTAGTACGTAAATATCTCGCGTAGCAGCCAACCGGCCTCGCCCTTGACCACAAGGACCGAGGCCGGTTTGCTGTCTCCCATGAGCTCCAGGAGGGCCACATCGCCGGTGCGCTCCACGAGTGACGCCGTCAGCAGCGTGTAGTCGGGTTCGATCGTCGGCGCCCCGCCCTGCTGGCGCATCCGCACCGCGTAGCTGTCGGCCGCCAGGAGCGCGGAACCCGACTGGTCGACGGTGTCCAGACAAATGATGGAAGCCTGAGCAAGACAGTCCGCGCGGGCGTGCAGCAGCCCGGGAACGGCACGTACCGGGTCGTCCCCCGTGCGTTCTGCCGAATCTCCGTTCGCTGTGCCGCCCGACGCTACCGTGCTCCCGGCCGCTGGCGGGGCGCCCGAAGCCGACAGGGCCGGCGACGATGCCGCCGCGGTGCCACGG
>Ga0307487_1001877_pt1 | contig 14235 bp, 14 predicted proteins | sample CBIW12metaG_FD_203665 | JGI IMG/M metagenome (GOLD analysis project Ga0307487, IMG submission 203665) | Sea-ice brine microbial communities from Beaufort Sea near Barrow, Alaska, United States - CBIW 1.2 | ecosystem: Environmental > Aquatic > Marine > Coastal | place: USA: Alaska | collected... | reverse complement strand
ACTCTAGATTAACAAAGTTTAGTGAAATTCAACTAGGATTGCGGAAATTGTCCTGCTGCACCGTAGTCGAGTTGTCCAAATACTCTAAGCGTTCGGGCATTCTCCAAAACACAAGGAAGTAAAGACAGAGAATGAAAAAAGCCAATCACAGCAAACTAGCCGTTGTGGCGATTCTAGCGATTGTTCCGCTAGTTCTCACCGCTTGCGACGCGAGCCCCGACTCCAGTAACGGTGGAGGATCGCAAACTCTCACGGTCGACAACTCGTTCGTACTCAAGACTCTCGACCCCGGATTCGTTTACGAGCAGACAGGGGCAACCATCGTGCACGTGCTCTACGACACGCTCGTTACCTTCGATGGCTCAGATGTCTCGGAAGTGAAGCCGTCGTTGGCCGAGTCGTTCGAGCCCTCAGATGACGCCAAAGAATTCACATTCACACTGCGCGATGATGTCACCTTTACTGACGGTAGCGCCCTAGATTCGGAAGACGTCGTATTCAGCCTCAACCGTCTTAAGAACCTCAAGGGAAGCGCGTCACAGATCGTGTCGAGTATGAGCTTCAGCGCGACAGACGAGAACACCGTCGTGGTGACGTCAGATGTTGCCAACCCCGACGTTCCGACAATTCTGGCTCAGCCGTCCACGGGCATCATGAACTCCGAAGTAGCGGCAGAAAACGGCGCAACAGACGCCGATGACGCCGCGACTACGGACTCTATCGGTACCTACCTCGACACGAACTCACTCGGATCAGGTCCTTACAAGATCAGCAGCTACGACCCGAGCTCCAAAGTCGTGCTCACGGCAAACCCTGACTATTGGGGCGAAGCACCGGGCTATGACCGTGTTGTCCTCCAGAACGTCGATGTGCAGAACCAAAAGCTGACGATCGCCAAGTCCTCGGGTGACGAAGTTGCCCTCGACCTGTCTGGTGCACTTTCCGCTGATCTGCCTGATACCGTGCAGATCTCCGGTGTACCTGATACGTCGTACTTCTTGAGCCTCAACCAGGACCCCGCAGTATCGGCGCTCACGTCAAACCGTGCCTTCGTCAACGCATTGCGTGCATCGATTGATAACGAAGGTATCGCGAAGCTCTTCGGGCCGGATGCGACAGCAGCCAGTGGAGTAGTTCCACCCGCATTTGCTGGCGCGCTCGACCCGTCGGATGCCCCGAAACAAGACATCGATGCCGCGAAGAAGTTGCTTGCTGACGCCGCCATCTCGAACCCGAGTGCCTCGCTCGTGTACCCCGCAATCACCTACCGCGGTGTAGACCTCGGAACGATTGTCACAAAGGTTCAGGCCGACGCCAAGGAAGCGGGAATCACGATTGAGCTCACCCCGCAGCCGATCAACGTATTCCTCGACGGGCAGGCCGCTGGCCAGAACGAGATCGGATTCTCGCCGAACAGCCTGAACTATCCCGTTGCAGCATCACTCGTCAACAACATGGCACCCGGAGCAAGCACCTCGCTTCGCAACGGCTGGACCATTGAGCGCGCAGACGCCTCGGCGATCGATGCGAGCGAAGCAGTGATCGCCGCTACGACGCCAGAAGGGCGCGTTGCAGCGATGCAAGAGTGGCAGCGCGTGATGAACGAAGTATCGCCATTCATTCCGATGGCGAACAACTCGGGCATCGTCGTCGCAACCGAAAACCTGGATGGTGCTGTTTACTCACCTGCAGGTTGGACTATTGACTTGGCCGATATCTCCAGCAAGTAGTCGACATCCGTGATGCCGGTGGGCGCCCAAGAACGCCCACCGGCATCGCACCCTTCCGCCCCTGCCGTGGATGCCTCTAGCGCAATCTGTGGCTCGAACCAGCGAAAGCCATTTATGCCTCTCTTGCTGAAAACAATCGCGAAACGATTGCTCGCAACTGTCGCGCTGCTCTGGGGAGTGACGGTCGTCACCTTCCTTCTTGTGAGCGTCGTACCCGGTGATCCTGCTGCGGCGAACCTCTCGCAGCAGGCCTACGATGATCCCGAAATTCGCGAAGCATTTCGGTCTAAATGGGGCTTAGACCAGCCTCTCATCGTCCAATACGGTCAGTACTTGTGGAACATCCTTCACGGTGATCTCGGTGTGTCGCAGCAGACAAACCGGCCCGTTCTTGAAGACCTCTCTCGTTATATCCCCGCCACTATCGAGATCGCCATTCCCGCGATGGTGATTGCCATCATCGTCGCGGTTGCCCTAGGAATTCTGTCGGCAATGCGTAAGGGATCAGCCCTCGACAACGGCATTCGCGTGCTCTCGCTAACGGGTTTGTCAACGCCTCCATTCTGGCTCGCGCTAGTGGCTCTCTACGTTTTCTTCTATATCTTCGGCTGGGTACCGAACGGTGGGCGACTCAGCAACATGTACGACCCGCCCCCGACAATTACGGGGATGTACACGATCGATGCTCTCGCTGCAGGCCAGATCACGGTCTTTTGGGATGCGGTGTGGCACCTCGCCCTCCCTGTCGGTATTCTGGCTGTCCTCACGACTTCGGGGCTCTTACGGTTCGTGCGCTCGTCGATGTTGGAAGTACTCGATTCTGACTACATCCGCGCCGCAGTAGCGAAGGGCTTGCCTCGGCGCATCATCACGTGGCGCCACGTCTTCAAAGCAGGGCTTCTTCCGGTGCTCACCGTCTCAGCGCTGACGATGGCATCGCTTATGGGCGGCGCAGTGCTCGTCGAGCAGGTTCTGAGCTGGCCAGGTCTCGGCCAGTACGCCTACAAGAGCGCACTCGGTCTCGACCTCCAGGCGATTCTGGGAGTGACATTGTTTGTGGCCATTGTGTACACCGGAATCAATCTCATCGTCGATGTGCTCTATACCGTCATTGACCCACGGATCGGAGCAAAATGATCTCCCTACCTCCCGTGCTCGACGCGGCGAAAGCCAAGCGCCTCAATCTGAAGACCTCCCGGATGCTGCGAACTCAGTTCGGCTCAGTGTGGACGCGTCCGTGGACTGTGATTTCTCTTGCTGTCATCACTATTTGGACGTTTCTGGCAATTACTGCCCCGTGGGTTGTTCCGTTCGATCCTCTGAAGCCGGTCGGAGAGAATCTTCAAGCACCGTCATCCACTCACTGGTTCGGGACCGACGAGCTTGGTCGCGACGTTCTGAGTCGTGTGATCGCCGGATCGCAGCTGTCGCTCCCACTCGCGGTCATCATCGTGGTGTTCTCGCTACTGGTCGGCGGGATCGTTGGTTTGTTAGCTGGCTACCTCGGTCGCACCGTAGACGGCATTGCGATGCGTCTCGCCGATTTGGTTCTCGCTTTCCCTCAGATCATTCTGGCGATGGCTGTAACCGCGGCGTTCGGGCCGAGTACGGGCAACGCGGTGCTTGCACTGGTCATCGTCTCGTGGCCGCTCTACGCTCGCATCATTCGAAGCTCAGTGCTCAGCGTGCGCGAACAGGAATATGTCGTCTCCGGGCATCTTTTGGGATCCGGAATGTTCAAAAGCCTGGTCAAGGATGTGATTCCCAACAGCGCTGGCCCAGCTTTGGTGATGTCGACGATCGAGTTGGGAAACGCCATCCTGATGCTCGCTGCACTCTCCTATTTGGGACTCGGTCCACGCCCGCCGGCAGCAGAGTGGGGCGCCATGATCGCGCTCGGATCGCAGAACCTCTCTAACTGGTGGATCAGCTTGTTCCCTGGCCTCGCGATCCTGACGATCGTGATGGCGTTCAACATGCTGGGCGATAGCATTCAGGACTACCTCGATCCGCGCTCACGAGGAGGAAAACTCCGATGAAACCGATTCTGGAAATAGACGCGCTTAGAGTGTCGCTGCCCAACGCGGAGGGCTTTACCGACGTGGTCAAAGAAGCAACGCTCACCGTGAACGAGGGTGAGATTGTCGGGCTCGCGGGGGAGAGCGGGTCGGGCAAGACTATGACGTCTTCTGCGATTTTGGGGATTCTTCCGAAAGGGGCACGAACTTCGGGAACGATCACGTTTGAGGGAACAGACCTTCTCAGCTTGTCCAACTCCGAGCTATCCCGAATTCGGGGAAGTCGCATCAGCATGATCTTCCAAGACCCTTCAGCAGCGCTTCATCCGTTGCTCACTATCGGCACCCAAATTACTGAGCACATGCGCCATCACCTCAAGATCGGCAAGCGTGAGGCTACCGAGCGCGCGGTGATGCTCCTTAAACAGGTTCAGATCGCCGAACCACGAAAGGCGCTCCGATCGTATCCGCACCAATTCTCTGGTGGCATGCGTCAGCGCGCGGCGATTGCGATCGCTTTGGCGTGCGAACCACGGATGCTCATCGCTGACGAACCTACGACCGCACTCGACGTCACGGTGCAAGACGGCATCTTGCAACTCTTCAATCGTCTCTGCGATGAGACAGGGGTTGCGGTGCTCTTCATCACACACGATTTGGGCGTGTTGTCCACGATCGCGGATCGCGCTTACGTGTTCAGAGACGGTGCGGTCGTTGAGTCAGGAGACACTGACGATGTGCTTCTGCGGCCCACTCACGAATACACCCAGGCATTGATCGCGTCTCGGGCGCAGTCGCTCGCGCAGGAACGTGTGGGCGCTGAAGTGCAAGAGGGGGATCACAAGTGAAGGTTCTTGAGATAGACGATGTGCACGTTACTCACCATCGTCGGGGTCAATCAGACGTTCGCGCGGTGCGTGGCGTCAGCCTATCGGTTGCGCCCGGCCAGGTCGTCGGCCTGGTCGGCGAATCAGGCTGTGGAAAGTCGTCGCTTGCTCGGGTGGCTGTTGGTCTCGATGCTCCCACGAGCGGAACAGTCATGTTCGAAGGAGCACCCCTCGTGCCATCGCGCTTGACCGCGCGAGCGAAGAGCGCGCTCGGGCTCCAGATGGTCTTCCAGAATCCCTACGCATCGCTCAGTCCGCGCCGCACGATCGGTAGCCAAGTGCTTGACGGCTTGCGCTCGCCGGTGAGCCGCGCGGAGGGTGAGGCTGAGGCAATTCGCTTGCTCGAGTTGGTGGGTCTTGACCCCGACAGTCGTCGTCGCTATCCGAATCAGTTCTCGGGTGGTCAACGTCAACGGTTGGCTATCGCCCGTGCTCTTGCGGCTCGACCAACGCTCATGATTGCTGACGAGCCGGTTACCGCGCTCGACGCTTTCTCATCGGCTCAGATTGTGAAGCTTCTGACAGGGCTGGTTCGCGAATTAGACATGGGGATGCTCTTCATCTCTCATGACCTTTCCCTAGTGCGGGCCATCGCCGACGAGACAGCGGTGATGTATGCGGGCGAGATTGTGGAACGTGGCCCGTCTGAAAAGCTCTGGAATGAGGCCCAGCACGATTACACAAAAACTCTCATTTCGGCAATCCCCGTAATTGGGCCGAATCAACGGAAGAAAAGGACAGCTCATGCCGGTTGATATCGTAACGAATACTCCCACCGCAACGATTCTCAGCGGAATGCGAATCTTTGACGGATTCACAAGGGAACTCATTGAGGACAACGCCATCGAAGTGGATGCGCACGGCATCATTACTTCGATCGGACCGGTTGCAGAGATTGAGGCTGCAGCATCTGCTAGCGTGCGCCGAATCGACTTAGGTGGCAGCGTTCTCACACCTGGATTGATCAACATGCATGTGCACTTCGGGCTCGCCCTCCCTGGTACCGAAGGGGATCTTGTCGCCAGCGGAACGGATGCCGATTTGCTGATGGTTATGGCAGATTCGGCTCGCCGCACGCTCCTTTCTGGCGTCACGACAGTGCGACTGGTGGGGGAGAGTAAGTATCTCGATTTCGCACTGCGCCGCGGAATCACCGCCGGCGCCATCGATGGGCCTCGCATTTTCACTGCGGGCCACGCACTGTGCTGCACGGGCGGGCACGGCTGGGACTCGGATGCACTGGAAGGAGACGGTCCTGATGATTTCCGTCGACTCACGCGTCTGCAGATTCGGGAAGGTGCCGACGTTATCAAGGTGTGCATCTCCGGCGGGATCGCTGGTGAGCACGAGAAGATCGATACCCCGCAACTTTTCGATGACGAAATGGAAGCCGTCATTCAGGTAGCTCACGATTGGGGTCGCAAAGTGACCGCGCACGTGGGGCCGTCATCGACTCTCGACCGCGCCATCCGCCTCGGCCTTGACTGTGTTGAACACGGGTATGAGCTCACGAAGGACACGACTGAGCTCATGGCAGAGCACGGCGTTTGGTATGTCCCCACAATCACGGTCAGCCGTTGCGAAGAGTTCTTTGACGAGCAGGGAGTGCCGGTCTGGATGAAGGAGCGTGCTCTCGGAGCCGGCCCTCGTCACTGGGAGAGCCTCCAGAATGCAATCGGTAGTGGCGTCAAGATTGCTATGGGTACCGACATGCCCCCTGCTGCTCACTTCGAGGGCACCACAGCGACGGTTCGCGAGATGGAATTCATGGTGGATGCCGGCATGTCGTCGCTTGCGGTCATGCGGTCGGCGACATCGTCGGCAGCCGAGCTTGTCGGAGATGCCTCGGTCGGCACGATTCGCGTCGGCGCACACGCTGACTTCGTTGCGATGGCGGGTGACCCCACAGCGGACATCGCTCAATTACGAGGAATTAACTGGGTAATGAAGAGCGGTCGCGTTTACCGTGACGAGCGGAATATCTAGTGGCTGCACCTTCTGCAGTTCGGGCAATCGCCGACGGGTACGTCGAGGCGCGGGCCGCCCACGAACCAGCATCGGCTCAAGCGCTCGGTCGCGCAGCATCCGAACGTCTCCCAGACTTCAGTGCGGACTGGGCTGCCAGCCGCCGCGCTCTCGACGAGGCGACGGCAGCGAAGCTCACCGCGCTCGATGCCGCGACGATTGCGCCCGACGATCGCGCACTTCACGCTGCTCTGAGCGAACGTCTCGGTAGCGATATTGCACTCTTCGAGACTGGGCATACGCCGAGACTGCTAGCGCCGTTAGCGACACCGGTGCATGAAGTGCGTGAAGCGTTTGATGACACCCTGATCACCCCGGATGATGTGGGCGATGCGATCCTCGAAAGGCTCGCGAACGTGCCCGGCACTCTCGCTGATCTGCGCGGGCGCTACGAGTGGTCACGAGCAGAAGGTGCGTCAGGACGTTTCTCTGGCGGTGGTGTAGCAACACGCACGCAAATCTCAATCGTTGCCGATCAGATCGCGTCGTGGATCGATCCCGCGGGGATGGCATACTTCGAAAACCTAAACACCGTGAACCTGGATAGCGCCCGTCAGCAGCGTCTGGAAAAGACAGCAGCTGCCGCCACACAGTCGTTCGCTGAACTAGAAAGCTTTCTCCGCACCGATCTCTTGCCGACCGGAAGCGAACAGGAAGCGGTAGGCGAAACTGTCTATCAGGCAACCTCGCGCGCGTTCCTTGGCAGTGATCTAGATCTTGACGAGATTTATGCCTTCGGCTGGAGCGAACTCGAAAGGTTGGTGGCACAAGCCCGGGAGATCGCCGCTCAGATCACTGGTACGCCAGCAGATGCCAACGTCGTTGATCGAGCGGTCGCCGTCCTCGACTCCGACCCGGCATCGCAACTAGGCGACACGGCGGCGATCCGAGAGTGGCTTCGTGCGCGAGTTGACGCGACCATGACAAAACTTGACGGCGCCGCTTTTGACTTGCCGGGGGACATCCGCGATGTCGAATGTGTTGTCACCGAAGCGGCATCGGGTGTCGTCTACTACCTTCCTGGGGCGCCGGATGGGTCAAGCGTGAGCAAGATCGTGTGGACGGTCCCTCGCGGTAAGACTGGTATTTCCTCGTGGCACGAGGTGACCAGCGTGCACCATGAGGGAGTTCCTGGTCACCATCTTGAGCATTCGATCAATCGTGCAAACACCACGCTTCATCCTTGGCAGCGCTACCTCTGCGAAATTCATGGCTACGCCGAGGGATGGGCGCACTACTCGGAGGGCCTCGCTGAGGAGCTTGGCCTCTTAGAGAGTCCAGCGGAACAACTCAGCATGGTGCTCGGGCAAATCTGGCGATCAGTGCGAATTGTGGTCGATCTGGGATTGCACACGCGTCGGCCGATCCCGCGCAACAGCTTCACCACGGCAACGGAATGGACCCCAGAGCTTGGCCGCGCATTCTTGCGTGATCTTGCTCGAACGGATGCGCACACCGCGAAATTCGAAGTCGACCGATACTTCGGATGGCCGGGCCAAGCCCTTGCGTTCAAGGTCGGCGCGAAGCTGTGGGGCGATGCGCGCTCGCAGGCGGCGTTGAAGGCCGGCGATAGCTTCGATCTCAAGACTTTTCACCGCGACGCCCTCGGTCTCGGACCGATGGGACTTGGGCCGCTTCGGTCGCTCCTGCTCGCGAACTCATGACTACGAAAGGAATACCTGTGACTCACGAGACTCATTCCTCAACCGCACTGCACGACTTCGTGGTCGAACTCTACCGAGGGCTCGGAGATCGGGCGGCGTTCGATGCGCGGCTGCATCCGGATGTCACGGTGTGGGAGAGTGCAGATCCGCGGCTACTTTGCGGCATCAACCAACTCGACGAATTGCGTGGGCCGGCGGTCGCGGAAGTCGATCGAAAAGCCCCGCTGCCCTCAGTGGTTCCCGTAGACATCGTTGCGGAGAATTGGGGTGAGACGGGCCTGATTCGGTACGTCCTCGAAGTGCGTTCAAGCGTAGGCGAACCACTGATCGACCGGGTTCGGGTCACCGATGTTCTGAGAAAGTCAGATTCCATCTGGGCGATCGTGCACCACCACGCCCAAGACTTGGGCCCGGATGAGCTGGCGGAGGCGGGCAAGTGAACCGCGACAGCGTTGACTGGTACGGTTACATTCCCGCGATCACGACCCCTTTTACTCGTGACGGTGCGCTCGACTTTGAAGGCTTCGAGAAGCAGATGGGGTGGCTAGCTAAGGAACGAATGCAGGGTGTGATCCTTGCTGGCACGACGGGGGAATGGTTCAGCCTCTCGGAGGGGGAGCGAGCTGAACTTTTTTCTCAAGGATCCCAGAACGCACCAGATGGCATGATCGTTCTCGGCGGCTGCAATGCGTTCACCGCTGCCGAAGCAATTCGACATGCTCACGCGGCTGAGAATGCTGGTCTTGACGGCATTCTTCTTACCCCGCCGCCGTATATCGTGCCCACTCGGGCCGAGATAGTGGCGTTTTACCAAGAAGTGTCGGATGCCACCAGCATGCCGATTTGCATCTACAACTGGCCGCGTGGTTGTAGTGTCGACCTTGATATTGACCTGCTCGCAGAACTCGCAAAGATCGAGAATGTCGTGGCCATCAAGAATTCCACCGGCGACATGTCTCGTTTTGTCGGCGGTCTCTATGAACTGAGTGATCGGGTTCGATACTTCGGGGTTCCGACCAATGCTTTCGGCGCAGACATGATCAGTCTGGGCCGCGGCGACGGGCTGATGGGTTCGGGTGCACCCCTCGGTGCTTCTCACTCAGATTTCTGGCGTGCCCTCGCGGCGGGGGACCGCGACCGGGCGCTTGAGCTAGGAGCGCGAGATCGCGTGGTCATGGAACGCTGGTTTACCCCTGACTATGGCGCACAGTTCGGCAATGCGCAGGCCATTATGAAGACCGCGCTGCGCTTGCAAGGTGTGCCTGCCGGGTATGTGCGCCGGCCGCTGCTCGAACTCACCCACGAAGATGTGAACGTTGTTCGCTCGACGCTGGAGGGGCTCGGCATCGAGACTGTGCCCCTCTCGTGAGTCACGTCGTCGATTCCATTGTGGTCGGAGGAGGACTCCTCGGGTCAGCTTTAGCGTGGTTGCTCGCCAAAGACGGCGCATCGGTGGTACTCCTCGAACGTGATCAGCTCAATCAGCACGCTTCGGGGCAGAACGCAGGAAGCTTGCACTTTCAGCTTGAATACAGGATGGTCGAGCACGGACTCGAGTCAGCTCGCCAAGCGGCAGAGGCTATGCCGCTGCATCTTGAGGCTGCCGCTCTCTGGGAACAGCTGGGGACCGAGCTCGGTGAATCAGTGGGTCTCGAGCAAAACGGTGGACTCATGCTCGCCGAAACGACGGAACAGGCTGCGGTGCTCGAGCGCAAAGCCGAGTTGGAGCGCTCGTGGGGCCTCGATGTGCAGCTTCTCGACGGCAATGAGGTTCGCGCGATCGCACCCTACCTTTCCGATTCGGTTGTTGCTGCGGAGTATTGCCCGATCGAAGGCAAGGCTGACACCCGTCGCGCCGGACCGGCGCTCGCCCGTGGCGCGGTTCGTCATGGTGCACAGGTGCGCACGCGCACTGAAGTCACGGCGATTCGTCGGGATGGTGCATTCTGGCGCGTGCGAACAGAATCCACAGGGGCAAACGGACGCGTCGAGAAGGAAGAGTTTCGGGCATCCACTGTCATGCTGGCTGGCGGCGTTTGGACGTCACAGTTGGGATCGATGCTGGGCGTCAGCCTCGCAACGATCCCGTTGGCGCTGACCATGTCAGTGACGGCGAAAACGCCCAAGTTCATCCCCCATCTTGTGCAGCACGCCGGTACTCGGCTCTCGCTCAAACAATCCAACGACGGGAATGTTCTCATCGGCGGCGGCTGGCCGGCCCGGCTGCCACTCAACGCCGCGATGGAACCAGACCTTGCTGCCCGGCCTGAGCTCATCACCGAATCAGTGATCGGCAATGCTGCCGCCGCGATTGGTGTTGTTCCTGCACTCGCACCTTTGCCGGTGTTGCGCACCTGGGTTGGAACAACGACAGTCACCCCCGACCAGCTACCCCTCGCCGGCGAAGTGCCCGGACTGCCAGGAATCTACGTCGCAACCGGGGGATCCGCCTTCACCTTGGGGCCTAGTTTCGCCCGAGCGCTCACGGACCTCGCGCACGGTCGAGGCACGAGCATTGATATGGCCCCCTACCAACCACTGCGATTCGGAGGCACCAACAATGTCGCATAACCGTCGACTTACCGAGCAACGAGGCGCGCCAGTGACGCTGGATGTCGATGGCCGCCCGCTGTCCTGTTTTGCCGGAGAAATGGTTGCCACAGCGCTCCTCGCGGATGGCGTCGAAGGCTTTGCCGAGCGGGAAGGGCAGCGCCGCGAACCGCTCTGCAATATGGGCACCTGCTTCGACTGCGCGCTCACAATCAATGGTGCGCCACTCACGCGAGCGTGTCTCACGCCGGTCGCGGAAGGCATGCGCGTTGAGACAACGTTGGGGGAATCGGATGCATGATCTAGCCATCATCGGTGCCGGTCCAGCCGGTCTCGCCGCAGCAATTGCGGCGGCCGACAACGGCCTTGACGTCGTTATTATCGACGAGCAACAACGTGCGGGCGGACAGATCTTCCGTCAGCCGCCGACCGAATTTTCCGAGCCACGTCGGCCATTCGCAAGGGGGTATCCATGGGCGGGGCAGCTTATAGCTGATGCCGAATCCCATCCGGGTATCCATTGGGTTACCGGTGCAACGGCGTTCGGCGTGCTGCGCGACGCAACCACAGAACCACTTTCTGTAGCGGTGAGCGCTGCGGGCGCTTCGCGGCAAATTCGGGCCCGACGCGTTCTGGTGGCTACGGGCGCCTACGACCTCCCTGTTGCTTTTCCCGGCTGGACTCTTCCCGGTGTGATGATGGCAGGCGCCGTTCAGGGGTTCATCAAGAGCCAACGGTTTCTTGTCGCGGAGCGTTTGGTGCTCGCGGGATCACATCCACTGTTACTGGTGGCTGCCGATCAGCTTGTTGCTGCGGGGGCGGAGGTCGCTGAAGTCGCGTTTGCGCGGGGCCTTCCGACGGTGTCAGAGGCGTGGAGCTCGCTCGGTGCCATACCGGGTCACATCAGCCTGTTGGCAGACTCAGCCGCCGCTGTCGTCAGGCTCAAACGTGCCGGGGTGCGGATCTCCACGAAAACAATCGTGACGTCAGCGACTGGCGCAAATCGCGTGTCGGCGGTTGAGCTAGCACGGGTAGATCGTGATTGGCGAGTGATTGGGCCTTCACGCCGAGTCGAAACGGAAGCTCTGGTGCTGGGCTACGGTTTTCAGCCCTCGACGGAACTTGCCCGCCAGCTGGGTTGCAAGCTTGATTGGTCATCGCCCAAGGGCGGTTGGGTGGTGCGACACGACGACCGCATGGCGACAACGTCTCGCGGTATCTATGTTGCCGGTGAGCCCACAGGGGTTGCCGGAGCGGAGCAATCGCGCGCCGAAGGCACGTTGGCTGGACTCTGCATCGCTGCCGATCTCAAGCCGAGCAGTATCGACACCAAAAAGATGGACGCTGCGGTCACAAGCATCCGCAGCACTCGTCGTTTCTCTCGCGTTGTCGAGCGGATGTTCAAGCCGAATCGGGGTGGACTTACCGCGCTCGCGGATGCCCAAACCACCGTCTGCCGCTGTGAGCTTGTCACCCGCGAGGATATCGATTCGGTACTCAAACAGAACCCGTTCATGGACACCGTGAGCGCCACCAAATTGGAATGCCGCAGCGGGATGGGGCCATGTCAAGGACGTTACTGCGAGATGACGGTTGCCGGGCTGGTCTCAGAACAGCGCAACCGCCCTATCGACCAGGTTGGACGGTTCTCCGCTCACGTTCCTGTCAAACCCGTGCCGCTTTCAGCGTATGCGGCTCTTAAGCCCGCAAGCGCTAGTGGCGCCGGTGCTGGCGCTAGTGCCTGCGAAAAGTGCGGCCCGGCTTAATCAGAGAGTTGATCTGTTCTCTGGCTGAGTCGGGCTAGAACCTTCGCACTCTAACGTCTAGGTTGGTGCGGAGGCGCTATTCGTATCGAAGCGATTCCACTTGATCGGTTTTGGCAGCTCGCGCGGCAGGCAGGGTGCCCGCAAGGAATGCGATGCCCATGACGACGAGGATGATCACGGCGACCGAGAGCGGGTCGAAGGCGATCAGGGTGAGCCCGGGGAGGTCGGCGAGGAGCGTTCCGACGAGCATCCCGATTCCGACGCCGATCGCGCTGCCGAGGAAGCCGATGAAGGCAGCTTCGAGTCTGAAGAGTCTGAAGATCTTGCCGCCGCCCATTCCCATGGCTTTCATGAGGCCGAGTTCGCGGGTGCGTTCCTGCACGGACATGAAGAGGGTGTTCACGATGCCGAAGCTCACAGCCAACAGGGCGATGATCGCGAAGGCGTTCAGCATGAGCACGATCGCATCGATGATGGTCGTGAACGTTCCGAGTCGCATGGAAGGGCTCATCCGTTTTTAAGTGAATCTGTTATGCCTCAGGACATCGCTAGCAGTTTTGCCCCAATAATTCGCTGACAGTTATGGCGGTGTTGATGGTGACACTTCTGATCGATGTTTGAGGGATGAGCCCTGTTGAACCTGTTGATTCTCGTGTCCGTCTCGCGATCGCCCAGTGGCCTGATCACGCGCCGCTCGGGTCGGTGACGACATTCTGTCTTGAGCACGAGATCGCGCGGAAGATGTTTTATGCGATTCGGAAACGGGCGATTGCGGAGTGCCAGGCTGCAGCCCTTGAGCCTCGCACCGCTCGGCAGGCGGCGAACCCGCTTCCATGTCAGCCGCACCCTGTTCGGCACCCTCGCCTACCTCGTCGAGACAGCCGCTTCCCTGATGGTCTTCGACGACCAGGGCACCCTGCTCATCGAGCACCCCTGGCCGGCGCCCGGAACCAAATACGTCGGCAGCGGCCGACCCCACGGGCCGCGGGCCACGCAAAACGGTCTGAGTGTTACCGATGTCCTGAGACATGAAGTGTTACCGATGTCCTGAGGCAGAACTGTCACCGATGTCCTGAGACATCACAGTGTTTATGTAGATCAGCTAAACGCGCTTTGCCCACATTTTGCCCACAACCGTGGGCAAACAACACAGATCTTCCGTGGCTATTGTCACTCTAGAACGCTGACTTCCCGAGGTTTTTGGGCATCCGCCTTATTCCCACAGTGCCGTGGCGAGGGTTCGAATCCCTCCAGGGGCACTTTACGAAAGTGCCGATCACGCTCTCTATCTCACGGACAATAATCGGATTCCGAGTCTGGATTGCCGACACTCGAACGGCGGTCGGGCTCGATTGCAGCAATTTGCTCACGGCATGGCCACACCTCGCGGAGAAGCGCTCGATAGTTCGGCGCACGCAGGCAGCGATCGGTATCGCATCCGCGAATAGCGCGAGAGACTAACCGCACAGCCACCGTCGGGGGACAGGGTGACTGTCGGGCCGCGGTAACCCTGGGCTCCAATATCCCGCTCCGAGCGGCCTCCCGGCGGGAGGCATTCCGCGGTCCGGCTTCGCTCTCTTTCTCAATTTCTTCTG
>Ga0307487_1001874_pt1 | contig 14241 bp, 14 predicted proteins | sample CBIW12metaG_FD_203665 | JGI IMG/M metagenome (GOLD analysis project Ga0307487, IMG submission 203665) | Sea-ice brine microbial communities from Beaufort Sea near Barrow, Alaska, United States - CBIW 1.2 | ecosystem: Environmental > Aquatic > Marine > Coastal | place: USA: Alaska | collected... | reverse complement strand
CGCATATCTTATAAGAAGGGAGCTAATTATTAAATCAGGATTGTGGAATGAATATTTAAGCTTAAACGATGATGGTGAATTTATGACAAGAATTATATCTAATTCCAGCTCAATAAGATTTGCTCCTGAGGCTATTGCTTATTACCGGTTACCTACAGGTAATAATCTTGGTTCATATAATTCTATTGAAAAAGTTCAGGATGGAATTAATAGTTGGAAACTAATTGAAGCTTTTTTAAAAATCAGATATAAAGAAAATAAAATTTATTATGTGGAAAAAGCGAAAGAGATTTTAATAGATAATTTAAATAAAACTTATCCTGGGTTGATAAAGTTAAATTCAAATTTCTTGAATCCGATACAGAAACGATCGGGATCCTTGTCGAATTTGATTTCCAGTTTCATGAAGATAATGAGGCGATGGTAAAAGAAAGAGTTTTTTTTTCAGTGATTATACCTACCTATAATAGGGCTGCTGTAATTAATTTGGCTATTGATTCAGTCCTAAAGCAATCTTTTACTAATTGGGAAATAATAATTGTTGATGATGGGTCAACAGATAATACCCGTGATGTCATTCTTTCTTTTGGGGACCCAAGAATTAAATATTTTTTTAAAGAAAATGAAGAACGAAGCATTGCCAGGAATTATGGAATCAAGCAGTCAATAGGGGTTTATGTTTGTTTTCTGGATAGTGATGATATATATTTTTCAAATCATTTAAATAGTCTTTATTCAGAAATTGAAAACCAAAATTTCTCAATTGGCTTATTTCATACAGAGTTGGTTATAAAACAAAAAGGAAAAATTATAGGAGTGAATTGGTTCCGAGGCTATGAGAGTGAAAGAGTAACTGAATCCTTGCTTAAGAATATGGCTTTGTATATAAATGCAGTTTGCGTGTCTTCCGAAATATTAAAAACGTTTAAGTTTCCGGAACAATTTAATTATTGGGAAGATCAACATTTATGGATACGAATTTTAAATTCCTACCCTTTTTTTCCTGTTCATTCTATCACCACTCAATGGAACGTAAGTTCGTTAAGTTCGGTAAATACAAATTATACGCATAGAACAGTAAATAATATAAGAAATCACTTGGCTTGCATTCAGGATTTACAAGGGAATAAGGTACTCTGGAAAAATAACATTCTAAATTATAATTTATTCGAGAATCTAAAAAAATCTAAAGCTTCGATGTATCTTGGTCAATCAATAAAAGATGGCTATTTCTTTCTTGCCTTTAGACAATACCTTATGAGTTTAAAATATATTGATTTTAAAGAAATCACATCCATTTATATTAACCTGAATAAAAAAAGGTTAAATACCTTTAAAATTTGGAAAAAATGAGCGAAATCAATATTGCCATACTCACTCCTTCCCGAATTTCATATTCCGAAACTTTTATTGATGCTCATAGGAAATATTTAAAAGGTAATACTTTTCTTTATTACGGTAGTATAGAAAATAAAATCTTAGAAGGTGTTGGCAATTTGCGAAAAACAAGAAAGGAATATCTTTTCCGTGGCCTCAGAATTTTGAAAAATGAAAGTTATAATTGGTATTTAGATCAATTTCTGATAAAATCATTTAAGGAAAATAGAATAAATGTTGTACTAGCCGAATACGGTGATACAGCTCAAGCTTATTTACCCTTAATCAGGAAATTAAAACTACCCCTAATAGTCCATTTTCACGGTTACGATGCATCTATTTATGAAATGTTTGAAATTACAGATAATTATAAGGAAATATTTAAAGCAGCAGCATATGTGTTGGTAGTCTCAAAAAAAATGCGAAAAAAGCTTCTCGATCTTGGATGCCCGGAAGACAAACTGATATATAATGTATGTGGTCCAAGAGAGGAATTTTTAAAATTAAATGCAAGTTATTTAAAACCTCAATTTATTGCAGCCGGAAGGTTTGTCGATAAAAAAGCTCCTTATAATTTAATACTTTCGTTTAGGCTTGTTGTAAAAGATTATCCAGAAGCAAAGCTAATAATGGCCGGAAAAGGAGAGCTATTAAATGTATGCCGTAATCTGGTACGTTACTATAAATTGGAAAATAACATTCATTTCGCGGGGGTTTTGTCAAGCAAGGAACTAGGTGAACTATTTGAAGAATCATTGGCTTTTGTCCAACATTCCGTAATTTCAGCTAACGGGGATGAAGAAGGCACACCATTAACAGTTTTAGAAGCCAGTGGAGCCGGTTTACCTGTTATTGCCACTAATCATGGAGGCATCCCTGATGTTATCCAAGATGAAATTACAGGTTTTATTGTGGAGGAACACGATATAGATGAAATGGCAAAACGTATGATACGACTTCTTAAAACGCCAGGACTAGCCAAAAAATTGGGAATTAATGGAAAAGAAAATATCAAAAAGAATTTTACTATTCGAAGGCATCTTGATGTACTCGATGATTTAATTGAAAAAGTTATTAAAAAACAATAGAATACTTCAAATTCTTTGGGCGCGATGATTTTTAAAATTAAACTACAATTTGTTTAGCTTTTCTATTTTCAATTGACCGGTCATTCACCTACCTTCGTTTGTATGTTTTTAAAGTAAAACCTGCTTCAATATTTATAAATGCTGTTTTCTATACTCATTGCAAATTATAATAATGGTCAGTTTTTTAAGGCTTGTTATGAAAGTATAATCTCTCAAGCCTATAACAACTGGGAAGTTATAATAGTTGATGATTTTTCTACAGATGATTCGGTTGAAATTATTGACACTACTATAGCGGGTGACAGTCGATTTAGGTTATTTAAAAATCATGAGAACAGAGGCTGCGGTTATACTAAAAACAAATGTGCAGGAGAAGCAAAAGGCTTTATTATGGGTTTTTTGGATCCCGATGATACTCTTATGAAAGATGCATTGGAGATCATGGTTGGAGCACATTTAGAAAATGAGCATGCGGCAATAATTACATCAAGATATAATGTTGTTGATCAAAAATTAAATTTCCTTAGAGTTGGACCTAACGGTTCAAATATTCCTAAAGGAGAATCATATTTAACATTTGGATATGGTGCATTTACGCATTTTGCAAGCTTTAAAATAGATGCTTATATTAAAACTCAAGGTATTGATCGGGCAATGAAAAGAGCAGTTGATCAGGATTTATATTATAAATTGGAAGAACAGGGAAAGCACGTTTTTATTGACAAAGCCTTATATAATTATAGAATGCATTCGGAGAACATTTCTTTAAACCAAAACTCTTTTAAGGCTAAATACTGGCATTTAATAGCCATTAAAAATGCTTATAAAAGAAGAAGTAAAAGTAATTTATTAATAGAAAATATTCCGAGGTCGAGGATATTTAGGCTTGAAGTAATTCATTTCGCAGAAAGAATACAATTAGCGAGGGAAACAGGAAATACAATACAAGAATATTTTTTTTTACTTAAATATTTTAAAGCCAGAATTTTCCAATGGCTCCATGAAATGCGGGAAAGCAAATAAATTATAAGAATGCTCCAGAACCCATTAGTCACAGTAATAATACCTTGCTTTAATCAGGCGATATTTCTTGAGGAAGCCCTCGAAAGTATTCGGGTACAGAGGTATTTCAATTGGGAATGTATAATTGTAAATGACGGTTCTACAGACGATACAGAAGTTATTTCTCAGCGATGGTGTATTAATGATCGTAGATTTAAATATTTTTATCAGGAAAATAATGGCTTATCCAGTGCGAGAAATTTGGGAATTGAGCAAGCTAAAGGGGGTTATTATCAGTTTTTAGATGCCGATGATTATTTGGATAAAGAAAAATTACAACTATCCATTAAACTCCTTAGCCTTTTAAAGGAATCTAAACCTCATATTGCTATTTCAAATTTTAAAATGCTGGAACAGGAAGTTGAAAAAATAATACCTCCATTCTGTAAATTAGATGAAAATTTATTTAATTATGAAAAGCTTCTTTATGAATGGGAAGAATCCTTTTCGATACCTATTCATTGCGGATTATTTGATGCTGTTTTTTTTAGAAACTTTAGATTTCCTATAAAGTTAAAAGCCAAGGAGGATTGGATAATGTGGATTACCATTTTTCAAGCAGAGCATTCAGTCCTTTTTATTAATCAACCTTTGGCCATTTATCGGCGGCATAATGAAAGTATGACAATGTCAAAAGATATGATGAATGATCATTTAGCAGCTTTGGACTATTTAAAGGGCATAATTCCGTCATCGGATTATGAAAAACTTTTAATACATTTCATCAGAAGATACTATCAAAGAACTATATTCTTTAAATCAAAATATCTTGAAGTGAAAAACATCAAGGCTTTTCAATTTTATTATTTTTTAAAAAAGATTACGGGAAAATGGAATTATATTATTAGTAGAAAAAATTAAGATTGATGTTAGCAATTGTAATTCCTTATTTTAAAATTAAATTTTTTGAAGACTGTCTTTTATCCTTAAAAAATCAAGTTAATAAAGATTTTGTTGTTTATATTGGGAATGATGCCAGTATAGATGACCCTGGTGAACTTTTAGAAGAGTATTCTAAATTTATAAAAATTATTTACTTCAGATTTAGAGAGAATCTTGGAGGAACTTCTCTGGTTGGCCAATGGAACCGTTGTATAGATTTGGTTGGTAGCCAGGAATGGATCATGGTGTTGGGAGATGATGATAAACTAGGCCCGGGATGTGTGGAAGAATTTTATTATTCTTTGGATCAAATAGAAAAAAACGATTTATCTGTGATAAGATTTGCTACTAAAGTAATCAATTCCAGAGGACAAATTATTTCCCAAAAATATATACATCCTCGATATGAAAGTAGCAAAAAATTTTTATTCAGAAAATTAGAGGGAAACACAAGAAGTTCATTAAGCGAATATATTTTTAAAAAGGAGATAGTTCTTCAAGAAAAATTTAAGGATTTTCCTTTGGCTTGGTATTCAGACCTTTTGGCGGTTATGGAATTTTCCAAATTCGAAGAAATTTTTTCAATCAATGAAGCAGTTGTTTATTTTAGGTTAAGCGGTTTAAATATTACTTCTAAGAATAACAATCTATTAGAAAAAAATTTAGCATCATTTAAATTTTATTATTACCTATTAAATGAAAAGAGAACTCAATTTGACCAACATCAAAGAGAGCTCTTATTTCATAATCTAGAAAAGACTTTTCTTGATAATAAAAAAAACCAGAATTTCTGGTTTGACCTAACTAAATTTTATCTTTCTCATTTTTACCTTAAAAGATATTTGATCTTTTTGAGAAAGATGCAATATTCGATTCTTAATAAATAATGGGAATAAAAGAAGTTATGAAGTTTTTAATAATAGAACAGGATTTGAGAGTGTCAGGCACAAGCCAGGGGATTATCTCCAGATCTTTTTTGGCAAAATTGAGAGTGGCATACCCTCAGTCTGTAATAGATGTAGTTTATCTTAAGAGTCAAAATAGCGATGATCAACTAGAGTTATTGCCAATTGATTCTATTAAAGTGCATGTATTAAATCTAAAAATTCCTTTTATTACTTTGTGGCTCAACAAAATTTATTGGAGATTATTTCATATTTCCCTAAATGAGTTACATATTCAAAACCAATATAGGCTCTGTATTTCAAAAATAGATTATAAGAAATATGATCATATATTTATAAGAAGCGCAGGATTAAATCATGAAACAATTTTAGGATCAAAAGATCTGCCTATCCTTAAAAGATCTATAGTAAATTTTCATGATCCATACCCTGGTTTCTGGTATGCTGGATCTAAAACCCGACTGACAAAATTAGAATATTTTCGCTTAAAACAAATGCGCTATGTGGTTTGTCAAGCGAAAACATGCATGTCTTCTGCTCGTTTGATGTCTCAGGATATGCAATACTTATACGGTTCACAGGTTAAATTTTTCGATCTTCCCCATCAGTATTCTGCTAATGTTTTTGATTTATCTGATGACAAAAAAGTCTTAAAGAAAAAAAAACAGGTTACAATTTCTTATCACGGTGCAATACAATTTGGGAGGAATTTAAAAATTCTCTTGGAGGCATACCAGGAACTTTTGGAAAAAGATTCTTTCTATAAAGAAAATACAGAGTTTTTGCTAAGGTTGAAAGGAATAGATTTAAAAAAGTTAGCTAAAAAGTACTCTAAAAATAAAAATATAATTTTATCCAACACACTTAATTTTTCAAATTCCGCTAATGAACAAAAGTTTGAAGCAGATATTAATATAATTATAGAAAACGGACCTTTATATTGTAATATTTTAGTTGGGAAAGCTCCTTTTTTAGCGTCTTTAAATAAAGCAATTCTTTCGGTTTCACCAGAAAGAAGTGAAATGAGAAAGATAATAAAGGATAGCCAGTTTTTAGCTAATTGTAAGGATAAGGAAGAAATAAAACAAAAATTAGAAAATTTGATTATTAAAAGTTTTCATTCAAAAGAACCTGTATATCCTTTTGGAGATTATTTTAGCAGTGAAAATTTTAAAACTAAATTAGATGAAATTCTATTTTGAACACTTTAATAATATTTTCCCTTTTTTAGTTTTTTTGAATTATTGTTTTAATTTTTTTTAAGGCAATAATAAACTGTAATATATAGATTTGTTTTAATAATAATATTTAACATTCGCTGGACCTGTGAGAATATTAATGATTTCCATTTTTTCTAATCATTTATTTAACTGGACTGAACAGTTAAGAGACTCGGGGCATGAAGTTTATTGGCTGGATTTATTTGATTCAAATACCAAGGTGAAACAAATAGATTTTGTGGACCAAATAATTGGCTGGAGATATAAATGGGACTATCCGGGAAGATATTTCATAAAAAAAAATTCTCCTGTTCTAAACAGGTTGATCAATCGCTTTAACGAAAGGGATATAAATACTGTTTTAGAGAAGAAAATTAAGAAAATTAAGCCCGATGTAGTGCATTCTTTTGTGATGTATTTGGCCACTGTTCCTATATTACAGGTAATGAGAAATCACCCGGAAATTAAATGGATATATTCTTCCTGGGGTAGTGATTTGTATTATTACCAAAATCAACCGGAACATCTAAACGATATGAACCGAGTCTTCCCTTATCTGGATTTTATGTTTTCAGATTGCCATCGGGATTATTTAATTGCTTGTGAACACGGATTTAAAGGAAAGTTTTTGGGAGTGTTTCCTGGAAGGGGTGGTTTTGATTTGAAGAAATCTGATCCTTTTTTAGAGCCATTCGCAAATCGAACGCTACTTTTAATAAAGGGTTACCAGGGGAGACATGGGAGATGTATTCCTGTTTTAGAGGCAATTTTGAGATTAAAAACTGAGTTAAGTGATTATAAAATAGTTGTTTTTGGAGCAGATATGGAGGTGGCAGAATTTGTTAAAAATTCTGAAATGGAAAACTGGAACAACATAGTAGTCCTTAGAAAGATTAGCGAACTTGAGGTACTCAAATTAATGGGTGAATCGTTAATTTACATTGGAAACAGCCTTTCAGATGGGATGCCAAATACCTTACTTGAAGCAATTATAATGGGGGCATTTCCTGTCCAATCCAATCCCGGTGGTGCAACCGCGGAACTCATAGAAGATGGAAAGAATGGACTTTTAATTGAAAATCCCGAAAATGTTGAGGAAATTGGGGATTTGATTCAAAGAACCATTAGTGATAAAGAATTTTTAAAAGAAGGGATTGAATATAATTTAATAAATATAAAGCCTAAATTGGAGAGAGAAGCTGTTAAAAAACAAGTGCTTGAAAAATATAGGCTAATCGAAAAAAATCTAAAAAATTAAACCTTTGCTTACACTTATCTATCCATACCGAAATCGGGATTTAGAAAGATTGAAGAATTCTCTAGCTTCTTTAAAAAACCAGACTGATTCAGATTTTGAGGTTTTTTTTGTCGATTATGGGTCAGATGAAAAAAAGGCCAAAATGGCAGAAATACTTTGTCGAGAATTCAATTTTGTTACTTATAAATTATTTTCAACTCAATTTCAGCCCTGGAACAAATCCAAAGCATTAAATTCAGTAATTAAAAATTTGTATACAGAATACTGTTTTGTGGCAGATGTGGATATGATCTTTCATCCTCAATTTATTGAGAAGGCATTAAAACTTCAAGCTAAAAATAAAACTGTTTATTTCCAGGTTGGTTTTTTGGGACCTGATGAAACTTTAAAAAAGAAGGATTTTTCTTCATACAAAAATTATCGGCTTAGTAATCATGAAGCAACCGGTTTAAGCATGTTCCCGGTAAATATTTTGAATGAATTGAGAGGATTTGATGAGTTTTATCATTTTTGGGGCGCAGAGGACACAGATATGCATGTTCGCATAAAGAATGCCGGATATGCGGTTGAGTTTTATGACCAGGAAGTTCTTATGCTGCACCAATGGCATCCCAGTTATAGAAGTTCTGAATCAAAAAATTTAAGTAGGGAATTACAAATAAGCGGAATTGTGCAACTGAACCATCAGCATTTAAAATATGCACTTGAGTATAATTCTACCACGATAAATCTCGTAAATTGGGGAGAATGTATCACTTTAAAAGAATTAAATGAATTGGAAAAAGCCCCTGTTAATTTTGTGCTCGATAACGAGCAAAGAAAAATAGACCATCTCCTGTATGTTGTTATGCCAGAAGTTAAGAATGGAATTTTGAAAATCACAATTAAGAAAGATCCTTTTCAAAACTCCCCTAAATTTAGGATTAAAAAATTAATAAGTAAGAAGGTTCCAGAATATTATACATTAAAACAAATCAACGATAAGGTTTTACTTCATATTATATCTTTTTACCGTGATAAGCCGTATACATTTAAAATAAGTAAGGATTTAAAGGAAATAGAAATCGCTATAAAATTTTAGTTGTAAAAAATTATAAAAATGTCTTTAAAACTCAAAGCGAAAAATACTTTATTTCAAATTTTGAATATGCTGCCAGACAAGGTTGGATATCCTCTTTACCACAAGATTCAGGAGTGGTTTGACAGGAACAGCATTCATTATAAAATTAATTCTTCCCATAATAGTTATTTGACTTTTGAACGTTTGGCCAAAGAGTCAAATATTTCCATTTTAGGTAAAAGTGTCATCGAGATTGGTTCCGGTTGGTTGCCGTTAATGCCGTATTTCTTTATATATATGGGAAAGGCTTCCACGGTTGAAACTTATGATTTAAACAAGCATTACAACAAGAATAATATAGCTAATCTGAACTTGAAATTTTCTGATAAATTTGGAATCCCTGTAAAGAGTGAGCAAAACGGAAAATTAAATTTACCGGAAGGGATTAATTATTATCCCAAAACAGATTTAACCAATGTGGAATTAAAGAATGCGGACCTTGTATTTTCCAGGTTTGTTTTGGAACATGTAAGTCCGTTGGATATTAAAAAAATGCATCAAAAATTCAAAGAGGAACTTCCGGAAGCCTATATCATTCACTTAATTTCTCCCAGTGACCATAGAGCTTATGTAGATAAGAACCTTTCGAATCAGGATTTTTTGAGATACAGCGAGAAAGAATGGGGGAAGAATCATACACGGTTTGACTACCATAACCGGTTGCGATTGCCTCAATATCTGGAAATTTTTGAAGAATTGGGATATGAGGTTCTATTTTTGGAATTTGAGAGCGCTAATAAAGATTCGGACATCTATAAAAAATTTAAAACCGTGCCTTTGCATGTTGATTATGAGAAATATTCCGATGAGGAATTAACGGCGGGGAGTATTAATGTGGTTTTGAAGATGAAGTGACGAAGTGATGAGTGAATAGTGAATAGTGGAGAGTCCAGAAGGGAAATAAATGGACGGAAAAACAGCGGATTGCTAAGCTTCGCAATGATACGGATTGCCCCGGCTTCGCAATGACAAACGTAAAACTAAATGAGAAGAAAGGAACAACAATCCACATTATACCAATCCTTTTGTGAGGCAGAAGGAAATCAGCATATTGCCAGTGAATACGCAATTGTGAAAATTAATGGGTTGGTGGAAAAATTTCGGATAAAAAAAATTCTGGAAGTTGGGTTGGGAATAGGAAGCATATCCGGGATTGTATTGGCACTGAACAGGAACATATCAGAACTGGGCTATACCGGAACCGAAGCCAACAACTTTTGTTTAAATGCTTTGCCTCAAAATTTAAAGGAAGATTATAGCCGGCTGAGGATTTATTCGGATTTAACCGAAATACCTTCCCATAAAAAATTCGATCTCATTATTATTGACGGGAAGGATCAAAACCTTCGTGCGGTAAAGGATTTGATTTCAGAAAATGGCATATTAGCCATAGAGGGAGACCGGATGCCGCAGCAGGATTCGCTTCAGGAATTGTTCCCTGATCATAAATATGTGCATTGCATAAGTAGGAAGAAAAACAAAAGTTATAGTCCTTTCCAATCGACTCATTGGCAGGGAGGTTTAAAGATCATTTTTATTAAGCCAACTGGTATTCAGAAATTATGGTGGATTTGGGAGAGGATTTCTACTAAATTGAAGTATTTGTTGATTCGTTAATTCGGGAATCGTTAATTGGTTAATTGGTTAATTTGGGATTTGCTGATTTGCTGATTTGGAGTAATGGAGTAACGAAGTGATGATGTGATGGAGTAATGGAGTGATGAAGTATGCAAATTGAAAATCTCATTTGCAATATGCACGGCTTGGCCCCCCAGCCTCCCGAAATAAATTCGGGACAAGCTTCGAAGGGGGGTAAAGAGTAAAATTAAAATATATGTTTATAATTGCTGAAATCGCACAAGCCCACGATGGGAGTATAGAATTGGCTCACTCATACATCGAAGCCTTGTCAAAAACAGGGGTGGATGCGTTGAAGTTCCAGGTGCATATAGCTGAGGCAGAGAGCAGTATTTATGAGCCATTTCGGGTGAAAATGGCTGCTCAGGACAAAACGCGTTTCGATTACTGGAAGCGGATGGAATTCACTTTGCAACAATGGAAAGAGTTAAAAAAGCACTGTGATGAGGCAGGAGTGGAATTTTTGGCTTCGCCTTTCAGCAATGCAGCGGTGGATCTTTTGGGAGAGGTGGGAGTAAAGCGATACAAAATTGGGTCGGGAGAAGTGAATAATTTTTTGTTGCTGGAAAAAATTGCCCGCACCGGGAAACCGGTTATCCTTTCTTCAGGAATGAGCTCTTTTGAGGAGCTGGATAAAACAGTGGAATTTTTAAAGGAGAGAAATGTCAATCTTGCTATTTTACAATGCACCACTGCTTATCCCACGCAACCTAAGAATTACGGGTTGAATGTGATCGGGGAATTAAAGGATCGCTATGGAGTTTTGGTTGGATATTCTGATCATTCCGCTAGAATAGAAACCTGTATTGCCGCTGCCGCGCTAGGTGCTGAGATCCTGGAATTTCACGCTGTTTTTAGTCGGAACAGTTTAGGTCCGGATGCAGGTTCTTCCCTGGAAATGGAAGAGATCATTCAATTGGTGAAAGCTGTTAGGAACATAGAAACCGCTTTGCAACATCCGGTGGATAAGAGCGATAATTCCAAATTTACCGGGTTAAAGAATATTTTTGAAAAGTCACTGGCGGTTAATAAAGATTTGAAAGCCGGGCAGGTGTTGAGGTTTGAAGATTTGGAAGCGAAGAAACCTAAAGGTTTTGGGATGGAGGCTTCGAGGTTTGAGGAGGTGATTGGCAAAACACTTAAAACTAATTTAAAAAAATGGAATTTTTTGAGTTGGGAAGATGTTAATTGGTGAAGGGTGAGAAGTGAAGAGTGATTTTAATGGATTTCTCAATCGCTCCAGAAGGCTTATTTTGAAATGACTTCGTATTTGTTCCTTCTTCGAAATGACTTGTTTGTAAGAGTGTTCATTATTGCTGAATTAATTACATTTGTTTAAAGCCAAATCCAATTAATGATAATCCTAATCCATCAGAATGCCCAACAAGTAGTCAAGGTACTGAAGGGGGAAACTGAATTAAAAATCTCAGATACTCATTGCACAAAAGCTTTTTGGGAACTGGCAGAAAAATATCCGGAGGAGATCATTGCCTGGTGCGGGGAGAAATATATCGCTGATTTAAATTTAAATCAGTGGTCACAGGTATTCCACCAGGATCTTATTATGGCTTCCTATGCTGTTGAAAACGCGTTTCTTCCGGAAGGTATTGGTTATATAGACCAGTTGCCATTCGTAAACGTGAACAGGAAGGTTTTATACGCCACCTGGCAAATGAGCAGCGATGTGGGGGGAATAAAAGGGGAAACACTGCTGAAATTCAAATCCCTTTTTGAAGGAATAAAAAACTTTGATTATTTGTTGAATTCCATCGCAAAGATCGGGCAGCAAAACGGACTTTTTTGTTACAGTGCGCCCGGATTGGTGAGCCGGACTTCAGAAAAAAAACCTGAAACCACAGCGACTTTAAGTCAGTTATTTTCCTTTGTATATAGCTATTACAATACAATCTGGCTTTCGGTTTTGTTGTGGTGTCACTGGAAATATGAGAACAAGTTTCCTCTAAAGGCTTATTTGCAGGCATTTTTAGAGGAAAAGTACTTTTTGCAAAAGGTAGATCTATCGGCAATTAAAATTCAATCCAATAAAATTCCTGAAACATCAAATTTCATAGATGTGATCATTCCTACTATGGGTCGGCCAAAATACCTAATGCAGGTAATAGAAGACCTGAGCATGCAAAGCCTGCTTCCAAAAAGGGTGATCGTGGTGGAGCAAAATCCGGATGTGAATTCAATTTCAGAAATAACGGAACTGCAGTCTAAAACCTGGCCTTTTGAAATTACACCTCATTTTATCCATCAAACCGGGGCCTGTAACGCGAGAAATATAGCGTTGGAAGAAGTGGATTCGGATTGGATCTTTTTCGCTGATGACGATATTCGTTTTGAGCCCAATCTGTTGGAGAAAGTCGTACAGGAAATCAACAGGTTGGGGGTATCTTCAATCAATATGATCTGCAAACAAAAAGGGGAAGAAACCATTTTTAAAAAAATAAAACAATGGGGCAGTTTCGGTTCGGGAACCAGTGTAGTTAAAAGCGCTTTTGCCAAACAATGCGCTTTTTCCCCGATCTATGAGCACGGTTACGGGGAAGATGCCGATTTTGGGATGCAGCTGCGGCAGCTTGGATGCGACATAATTTACCATCCCGAAATTGAAATCCTGCACCTAAAAGCGCCCATGGGAGGCTTTCGGGAAAAACCCGTATTAGCCTGGGAACAGGAAGAGCCGTTGCCGAAACCTTCCCCCACTTTGATGGCATTTGCTCTTAAATATTATAGTCAGCAACAAATCAAGGGTTTTAAAACTTCCTTGTTTTTGAAATATTATAATAAACAGGAAATAAAAAATCCTATTAGGTATATTCGTGAAATGAGAAAACGATGGGTGAAAAGTGAGATATGGGCGGAGAAGGTGATGATGGAAGAGTAAAGGGGACAAGGCGAAAGGGGGACTGGGAGACAAGGTGTAAAAGGGACTGGGAGAAAGGGGGACTGGGGGATAAGTAGACAAGGGGGCTCGGATAAATAAATAATTTTATTGGAATCCAGATATATTTTTATCTAATATTTATACTTTGAATTAGGATCTGTTTTTGTTGTAAAAACACGATATATTTTAATCAATCGATCCTGAATTTAGTACACTAACACATATGGGTATTTATATACAGGTACTTGTCTAAAATCCTTATAAACTGACTGAAATATTAAAGAATTATCGACAAGATACTTTAGAGTATTTTCGACTTCTTCTAAAAAGTTTTCTGCAATTAGTGGGGAAATTTCAGCGTACCAGTCAAAAGAAACCGCTATATCAAGTTGAGCAGCATCTTCAATTTTAATCCTGTATTTATTTTTCACTTCTGTTCCTTACAAAATTTTTTGTATCCTCCCAGGAATGAAATACAGATTCCCCTTTCTGCTCCTTTTCAGTAGCATCATCAAGGGCTTTTTTTTGAAAATTGTTCAGAGGGGCATCATTTTTTTCAAACCAATCCCCGGAAAGCAAACGGAAAAGTTTTGCTTTTTCAGAAACTGATAAGTCCTCAATGAGCTTAGCCAAATTTTCTATAGAGATGTTTGAATTGGTATCCATTGTACAAAGGAACTGTTATTAAATAAATGGACTATGTTTGTGGCCATATCGTATAATTCCATTCCCCATGGAATGAACTTCTCTCAATGCTGATTTCCTCCATTTTCTCTGGAGTTATATTTATCCCCGTCT
>Ga0307487_1001871_pt1 | contig 14265 bp, 3 predicted proteins | sample CBIW12metaG_FD_203665 | JGI IMG/M metagenome (GOLD analysis project Ga0307487, IMG submission 203665) | Sea-ice brine microbial communities from Beaufort Sea near Barrow, Alaska, United States - CBIW 1.2 | ecosystem: Environmental > Aquatic > Marine > Coastal | place: USA: Alaska | collected... | reverse complement strand
CCATGAACTAATCTATAATAGAGGTATGTTTTATTAGAATTCTTGTTCTTCTTTTCAATTCCCCTGATGTACATGTGCGCAATATATGTACTTCAGAAATACAATACAAATCTATGGGTCACAACTTTTTGAATTTCGGCGCTTTAACACCCACTCAATTGCTCTAAACGCACTTTGTTTCCAAAAAATAAATTGAAATAATCGATTTTACCTGATTTATGGGGACAGAATTTTCAAGTTGGGTTAAGCCATTCTGAAACTATGGGCGAGATTGCCTCTGGAGAAGAAACCTCAGTATTTTTTGACTGACCTAGGAGATTAGAAATAGAAATATTGATTTTTTCATCCTGATAAAGCTCAGGATTTGCTAGTGTTATAATTACTCCTGTTGTTTGGGAACTTGGATTTGGGTAGGCAACCCAGGTAGTGGACAATTCTGAAATTCCCAAAGTCTGTATAGCTTTAGTGGCGCTATAGCTATAAGTTTCATTGAAATCTACCTGCTTCAATCTGTAGAAAATATTTCCACCTGCGATAGGCAAATCCTCATCTTTGAAAGAGTACTCAATAGGGCCGTCCGAATAGCCGTTTCCTTCTACTCTACCCACCGTTTCCCAAGTCTCGATAGTATTTACAGCTCGCTGAACCTCGAAGTGAGAGTTTTCCCATTCTTTGGCAGTGGCCCATGTGATAAAACTACTATTATTGATATTATCATAAGAAGATTCAACAAATAAATATTTAACTGGAGTAATTGATTGACAGGTAGTCGTTTGAGAACCACCAGTAATCCCTCTGCCTTCAATGAATAATCTTACTTTATCACAAGGGAAATCTTCTGGAGTTGGTGGGAAAAAACTACAATTTCCAAATGAAGCATTAGATGCCATTGCAAAGCCTGATCCGCCATTATTTGGTAAGTCGAAAAATGATTCTGTTCCTGCGCAACTCATATATCCTTGAAGGGTATATAAAGCAGGATTTGTTCCAGTAAATGTAACGTCATAGCCTATTTTGGTCTTATAAACAAATCCGTTTGGACAGTAGGAATTAATAACAATAGTTTCCAACGAGGTTATTTTAATAGTTACTGTAAAGGAATCGCCTGAAACTTTTACAGTATTGCATGATTGCCCCTGCACTTTACCTCCTAAAAACTGGACTATAGCAGAGGCTAAAAAATAAATCAAAAATTTACTTCGCATGGTATATTTTAGGGGGTGTAAAAGCTCGCCGGGATTCTAGAGAATAATTAGGGGATTAAGCATTTGAAAAAACTTGCTTTTATCACTTACGCAAAACTAAGAATATCGAATTTTTATAACTAATATTCATTTCAAATTGTTTGAAACAATGCGTTGATAATTAGTTCATTTTATTTATTTAACTACGTTTATTTGTGCTCTAATATCAAATTGTATAGTTTGAAATGCGTAAATATAATTTTTTTAGTCTGTAACAAAACCATCTTGTACTTAGTAAAATCTCTTTTCGATTGCAAATACGATACAGTTCATTTGAGTGAATTTATGCTTTGAAATATTAAAAGCTCGTTAATTTTTTAGATTGTCAGCTCTGATTAATTTTCATAATGATCGTGTCTATCCATCCTGATTTAGAAATAAACAGTGTATATAAACCGCGCATTTAGATTTGGTTGCATTCCAGAAATTCTCACCATTGTACGGAAATTAGGGTCATGGAAACTCTAGAATTTCCCAACTTAATGATAAAAAATATATATTGAAGTGGTTATCTCAGACAAGAGTGAACGCCCCGGGAAAGTCGTAGAATTACGTCGGTAGAAGTGACATGTAATTCCAAAAAATATTGAACACTGTTTTTTTCGAATTACAATTAGTTCAATCAGACTTGGAATTCTCCGGGAATTTTTTAGTTGTCCCTATGTTTTATTGTGTTACAATTCTGTGATGATCCTGCCGAACTACGTTCGGTGATCTTGTCAAACTATCCTGGTCTCATTAGTGTCATTTGTAGCTAATTTTTTAAATAAACAAATCCCCATCAGAAATCTTATGCTGATAGGGATTTTCTATATATAAAAACATGTTTAGTCACTTTTATATGAGTCAAAGAAATACAGCAGTATGAGATTAGCATAAATCTATCGACGACGCTGCATCGGTCATCGTTCATCTGACACCCAGGCAATATGTCAAAGGAAATAGGTCAATGGCATAATTACGAATATTCCTATTAGACCTTTCTAGCGTCTCAGAATTACCTTGTGGTGTTCTAGCTGATCATTCCAGCTGATCTCTATGATGTAAATTCCAGCTGCTTTAGTTGTAAACCAATCACTTACCTGAGCTCCCATCTTTTTCAATTCTGAAACCTGGATAGTTTCATACTGTCCAGAAGCAGAGATAATTCTTAATGAAATTGGTTCATCGTGATAGGCTGACAAACCCAAAATTTCGATATTAAATGGATCTCCAGTGGTTGGATTCGGAAATACTTTCCAATGAGTTACGCCTGCTAATCTTTCTACCTTAATTGATTTGGTGTCGCTATAGATAAAGTCTCCATCGAAATCATATTGCTTCAACCGGTAAAAGATATTACCTCCAGCTACTGGCAACTTCAAGTCTGTATAGTCATACTTCACTTCTTTTTGAGAATAACCTGCACCGGCTATTTCGCCTATAGTTTCCCATTCCTTGACATTGTTAACAGAACGCTCAATCTCGAAGTGGTCATTTTCCCACTCTTTCGCAGTAGCCCAAGTCAGATCACCAGAGCGTAGGATAGAATTATACTTCGCATTGAAGTACAGGTATTCTACTGGCAGGATACGGAAGTTAGGGTAGCGGATGTAGATTATTCCAGGGGCTCCGTCTCCGCCTCGATCTCTACCTGCACCACCACCTGAACCTGGAGTTGTTGCGAATTGTCCGCTGCCATTGTTTATTCCATTGCCACCTGCGAAATAAGAAGCTCCATAGGCACTTCCGCCATTTCCAGATTGATTGATTATTCCTCCTGAGGATGTACCACCACCACCAGCACCATAATAAATCTCCTCACCGGAAATATTTCTCATCCTCCCTTCTCCTCCATTTCCACCAATCATCGTTCCAGCTAAACTTGAACCATTAACTCCTATTTGTTCGGCTCCTCCGCCACCCCCACCTGCAGCAGCGGAAGCATTTCCGCCACCATAATCTAGTATCCCAGATCCTCCATAAGACCAGTCGATGCCATAAGCCGCACCTCCACCGCCGGAGGCACCAGAAGAACCTGTTCTAATATTTGGATCTGTGCTAGTTGATCCACCTCCACCGCCTCCTTGAGCGGTAAGTTTTGTGAATGGTCCTCCAGAATAATTAAATGGGGTACCGTTTAAAGAGAATGTTGATTCAAATCCAGATTTCCCTTTAATGTCAACAGTTCCGCCGGAACCTAGATTTCCTACTACTAGAGGGAATACTGCCCCTTGAAGACCGGGTAGGTTATTCATTTTGATATCTGTGTATTTTTGATATATCACAGCACCACCACCACCTCCACCTGCAACGTTACCAAAGCCTCCGCCTCCTCCGCCACCGACAACGAGTACCTCAAATTCGTCCAAACCATCTGGGGCATACCAAGCACATGCATCTCCAACATTGAATTTTACAACAGTATATCCATCCGAATCAGTGTATTGACTGCCATTGTCTATTACAGTGACGCAAGCGGAAGGGTTACAGTCATAATTAAATACTATTCTGCCGTTGGGTCCTGTGGCGAACACAATTGCGCCATCTCGACGTTCTTGGTTAGTCGCAGAAGCGGGTACTTCGGTTGCGAAAAGATCTGTCCCATCGAAAACAATGAATATGGTACCACTAGGTAATACGCTCATCGTTTTGGTATCAGGGTTGACATCCGATGGGTCTCCAAATGCCTGAATAGTAACTTGGGATACATTCGCGGGAACATAGAACGTGGCATTTCCAGTAAAGACTGAACTACAATTCACTCCATATGGAGCTGTATTATCACTCTGTGGATAGTATGGACATTTATCCAGTTCTTCTTGAATGGACAATATGGTTAATTGTGTTGTTCCTTCTAGGTCGTAGCTTAATGTAGGGAAGGAGAGCTGCCCTGCAGTAGCAATAGCTATAATGGTCTGATTTGCGCCTTGATTTACTCCAGCGGTGCTATAGGTAAGGGTATATTTACCTCCAGCTTCGAATCCTGGACTAAATACTGTGAATGTCGAAATACCAGGAACGCTAGCTGGATTGACTACATCAATGCGAGTAATAGGATAGCTCGGACTCATCACTGTGATCGTACCTACTGCGTTTACTAGTCCGCATCCTGACAGAGGGATTAGAGGAATAGTGTAATTGAATACTCCTATTTCTGTCGGTGTTCCCGAGATAGTTAATACTCCTGCATTCCAACTTGCTGTGACACCATTTGGAAGGTTATAATCCACCGTACTACTTTCTTGAAGAATGTGAGGTGCCAAAGTCCCAGTTGTAGTGAGGGTCATTGGTGTTAAAGCCGTGTTAACACAAAGCTCTTGTGGAATTGAAGGAGTAATTGTTGGTGCAGGATTAACATTCACCACTACTGGCGCAGTTGGTGGTGATTCACATTCCACACTATTGATGGTAGAAATCGTAGTTCTTCTATATTGGGTGGTTTCAGTTAATTCTGCTGGAGGATCATAAGTCGCTGTTTCAACTCCGCTAATTGTAGTCCAATCTGGAGTAGTTGAATCTAAATATTCCCAGAGATAAGTAATGGTTCCATCTCCAGTTCCATCGCTGGTACTCGTCAATTCTGCTGGGTCTCCCTTGTAGCAAATAGTTTGTGCTGCTTCTATTGCTCCTTCAGTTACTGGACCTTGTACGGTCACTTGTATCTCTTCCGTTGCTGCCGACTCACATGACAAACCATCTAAAGTAGCGATCGTAATTCTTCTGTATTGTGTAGTTTCTGTTAATACTGAAGGATTATAAGTGGCATCTTCTTCACCTACAATTTCTGTCCAACTTGGTGTATTGAGATCAGTATTGGATTCCCATCTATAGTCAATGGTAGAGCCAGTATCACCAGTTCCATCTGACTTACTCGTGATCTCTGCTGGTACTTCTCCTTCACAAACTGTCTGATCTTCTTCAATCTCTCCTGCTTGTGGTGTTCCTCGCACGACAATCCTACCGGTAGCAGAGGCTGTAGAACAAGTTCCTGTGGTAGTAATTGTGTAGGTATAGTCACCAGCTGTGGTAGGAGAGCCAGAGAATAGTAAAGTGACGCCATTCCAAGTGGTGGTAACTCCCGGAGGTAAATTAGTAACTACTGGGCCTGCGATTCCACTACCTATTGAATAGGAAATTTCACCTATTGGAGAGTCTTGACATACGACTTGGTCATCAGTGTCAACCGCAGACGTTAAAGTAACGAATGTCGAAAGTGTTCCAAAAGAAAGATCATCAAGGGCAAAATCATTTCCTCCCGGTGATGACTCTTTGTTTATAATTCTAATTTTAATAGTTCCATCAACAGTTGAAGGCCAAATACCGTAAAATTCTTCCCAACCACCATTTGAATTGTTTTCTACACCAGCTTGCAAATTTGCTATAGTACCTACCTGCCCCCCATTCACTTCAAACTGTAATTTTGCGAATGGATTAACCTTGTTAAGACTCATCGCAAAAGCTGAGAAATAATATTCAACGCCAGACTTAACTGTTACTTCTTGTTCCCAAATAATAGTGGAATTACTTCCTGGGTACCCATTGACAATCATCATATTTCTTGCTCCAACCGTATTGCTGGTATGGTCAAGGCCCCAGAAATTTTCATGATAATTATGCGCATCTGCGCCGATGCCATATCTCCCTTCGGGATTCAATTCCGTGGTTCCGGCAATATCTGCAGTATAAGTATAGCCCGTTGCGAAGCCAGTTATACCCGCTGGATCAACTGTATTGCCGTTAGTGAAATCACCATTAATCACTAATTCCTGAGCGATAGAGATGAACCTAGTTTGAACACAGCCATCTGGGGAAGTTGCTGTTACCGAATAGGTTCCTGCTATTTTAACTGAAATACTTGAAGTAGTTTCCCCAGTATTCCATAGCCAAGTTGTTCCAGCTTTATTCTCGCTCGCGATTAATCCTACCTCTCCACCTGGGGCACAATAATCTGTTAACAGAGACTTTATCACTGGAGGGCGTACAGTAATAGTAAAAGTTTGTGACGGACCATCGCAGCCATTGGCAGATGGGGTCACGGTAATCGTAGCTTCCAGATCATTTTCGGTAGGATTTGTCGCAGTGAAGGATGGGATATTACCTGTGCCTTTACCTGTAACAGGATCCCCAAGTCCAATAGACGGCGTATCATTAGTCCAGTTATATACTATCCCCGCAACGGAATTTCCTGTGAAATTAATAGGACTAGTGGCTGAACCATTACATACAGGAAGAGGTGATGTAATTGAATTTACTGTAGGAGTAGGTTTCACGGTTACAGTTACTGTAAAATCATCTCCATCACAACTTCCGGATTTTGGTGTTACTGTGTAGGTTACTGTTTCTATCGCTGTTCCAGTGTTTGTTAAGGTTTGAGAAATTTCAGACTGCGCTGTATTCACAGTAGACTGACCTGTTACATTACTATTTGCTGCCACTGACCAAGTGTAGGTCGTATTTGTAGGAACAATACCGTTTGTGCCATCAACTGGTAAAACCTTAAAGGTGCCGTCGCTACAAATCGAAGCAGGAAAAGGATTTGGAGATATTGCAGGTTTTGGATTAACGGTTACAATTACCGTAAAATTAGCACCAATGCAGGTTCCAGATGTTGGAGTAACGATATAAGTTGCTGTTTGAGCAGTATTGGTTGGATTGATTAATGTGCCAGTGATACTGGTTGGTGAACCTGTACTTGCTACTCCACCTGTCAATCCTCCTGTAACTGTCGGGGCAGACCAAGAATAAGTAGTGCCTGCTGGAACTTCACCATCTGTCACGTCGGTTGGTGTGACGGTAAATTCATCGTCGCTGCATACTGCAGATTGGATAGGAGTAGTAATTTCCACCTTTGGGTTGACGGTAATCGTACCTGTTGCGTTTACGCCAGGGTCTTCACAACCCAATACAGGGACGGAATAGTTGAAGGTGCCCGAAGCGGTAGGAGTGCCTGCAATAGTGATAGTCTGTGTCACCACATTAAATGAAGCAGTGACTCCGGTAGGCAAATTTGAAGGAGCCCCGATGCCTGAGGCATATGTGGTGGTATGAGTGATATTCGGAATGGCCAAATCAACGCATTGTTCAGGATCTGAGGATGCTGGGCCAACCGTTTGATTCGGGGTTATGTAAAATGCTCCCGAAATGCTGGAATTAACATCCGGACCGCATGTTCCTGACACTTCGACAAAATAGTGTAGCGTGGAGCCGATTACGTTAGAAGGAGGAGTGAAGCTAGCATCAGTTTCTCCAGAAATCTCAACTAAACCTGCACCTGTATAAACCGAAACTGTATTGCTGTACCACTGATAGGTCAGTGATGCCTGATAGTCCGGGAATCCGCTGTTGGCTATTACAGAGATCGGATCAAAAACGTCCCCCTCACAGATAGCTTGAGCTTCTAAGTTTTCAACTTCGATTTTGGTCTCAGGATTTACGATAAATGCTCCAGAAATGGCAGAAGGTACCGTGCCGCAATCACTGGAAGCTTCGGCATAGTAATATAGAGTACCAGCTACATTAGCTTTAGGTGTAAATTTATTACCAGTTTCACCAGGAATTGCAGTACCTCCAGTATTGGTAGGTGTCGCACTACTATACCATTGATAGTTGACTAAAGGCAGCCCGTTAATTTCGCCAGTAGCAGAAACTTCTAATTCAGGGAAAGTATCATCTCCTATGCATCTTTCTTCATCTCCAGCATTGGAATCTAAATCTAACGTGATCAAAGTGAAAGGAGGTGTGACGAGATATCCACCCGAAGCATCGGATGGTACCCCAGGAAGGCAATAACCTGTTACTACTACATAATAGTAATAGGTGACATTTAAGGTGGTAGCAGATGGAGGTGTAAATGAAGGATTGGTAGCACCAGTGATAAGTGTGCCTCCAGTGTTGCTCTGGTCAGTGTTTCGATACCATTGATAAGTGAGGTTAGAACCGGTGGCAATTACGGAGATTGAACTAAACCCGTCCCCAAAACACTGTACTCCACCAGTAATATCTGGATGATCAGTTATTTGAACCAATTCTTTGACGACAAATGCTCCTGAAATAGCCGAAGTGACTGGAACACCGCAGCCGCCAGTTGCAGATACCACCACGTAATAGTATAGCGGGCTACCATCGCCAATAGCAGCAAAATCCGACTGAAGTGGGAGGTAGGAGTCAGAATCTGTTCCTACAGGAGTTCCTCCAGTTGTGCTGTTGGTGGTGTTTTTATACCATTGGTATTCCAAAGTACCTGGTCCGGAAGCAGATATGGAAATCTGATTAAAAGTATCCCCGTCACAGATAATCTGTCCTGCCAAGCTTTCTGAATCTATGGAGCTGTCCGGATCCACCGTAATGGCGGTTGAATATGCCTCAGCTGGAGCAGGACATCCGTTCGTGTCAGCATAATTTATTCCTACGGATTTGGATTCGACAGTCTTCCACACCAATGTTACAGTATTGTCTGAGTCTGTTCCTCCTGAAATGATCTCGTAATCCACATTAATAACGCCTGGAAAAATCCAGAAATAGAAATCCATGCCTGAATCTGTGCTGTAGGTAACTTGCTCATCGATGCAGACATTTGTTTTTGCTGGACCAGTAATAGTCGGTTCCGGCAGTGCATGTACGGTGATGTCACGGGTTGCAGTGGCATTTGCGCAACCACCCGTGCCCGTTACTGTGTAGGTCATAGTAGCTGTACGATCATCTGTGGCCATACCATCATCTATTGTGGTGACTAGTCCTGATGAAGAATCTATCGTAGCCACAGAGGGGTCGCTTGATACCCAAGTACCTCCTGGTATGCTAGAGGAAAAAGTAGGCGTCTCTCCAACACATACCTCCTGATTGCCATTCAATGTTCCTGCTGTTGGTATAGCGGTGATAATGACAACACGGGTAGCCGTAACTTCTTTACAGCCACCAGTTCCAGCTACTGTATAGGTCATGGTTGCTGGGCCAGGGTTTACTCCTTTCACAAGTCCTGTAGTAGAATTAATCGTTGCAATCGAAGGATTGCTGGATGTCCACACACCTCCAGATTGGGTAGAGGAGAAAGTCGAGGTGCCAGCAACACAGATCGCCTGCTCTCCACTCAGTGTCCCTGGAATAGGTGGGGCCGTGACAGTGATCGTACGCGTACCTGGTATAGGAGGGCAGATCCCACTCTGTGGGAGCGTATAGCTGATTGTTGCGGTCCCATTTGCAATTCCAGTGACAAGTCCTGTATTTGGATGGACAGTGGCAACCGCTTGATTGCTTGATGTCCAAGTTCCGTTGGATGAGTTAGAGGAGAAAGTGGTGGTTCCCCCTTCACAGATCTCCTGTATGCCAGTCAAAGTTCCTGCAGGAAGTGGGGCTGAAACCGTTACGGTCCGTGTTGCTTGGGCAGTAGCACAGCTTGAAGATATGGTATAGTAGATGATTGCTGTTCCTGCTCCGATTCCTTCCACAACTCCTGCATTAGTGACGGTGGCAATTGAGGTATTACTAGATGACCAGGTACCGCCACCGCCTGGTAAATCTGTTGAGAATGGAGTAGTTTCTGACACGCAAATAGTCTGATCGCCATATAAAGTGCCGGCACTAAGCGTGAAAGTGATTATGACTTGGCCGTCGGCACCTGCTCCACCAGTTGCTCCATTTCCGTTATCGCCTCTAGCTCCACCACCTCCACCTCCTGGAGAAACTCCAGGAAGACCATTAGATGATGAATTTATTTCGGGACCTCCATTTCCTCCATCTCCACCACCTGTAGGTGCAGTTGCGCCTGGGTTTCTACCTGCGTTATCAGGTGGGGAATTTCCATTAGCTCCTGTCCCAGCTGAGGATCCACCACCACCATTTAGACCATTGCCTCTATCAACACCATTACCTCCATTAAATTTTACAGTGCCAATTCCATTTCCTGCTTGGCCACCTGTGCCGAGACGTACATTGCCAGATTCATCAGTCGGTGCTGATTGACCTCCTTCAGCTAAGACTAATGAGGATGCCTGGTTAGTAAGAGAAAACCAAGAATTGCCACCTTGAGAATCACTGGTGCTTCCAGTTCCAACAAAATAATTATAACTAGTTAATGGAGTAACAGAAAGTACACTTCTCGAATATGCACCACCACCACCACCACCTCTTCCATTTGAAGTAACACCATGTGATGTTCCTCTACCACCAGCTCCCCAAACCTCAACAGTAATTGAGGTAACACCTGTGGGAATAGGGATTGAACCTGCCCCAGGCGTAGTAAAAATATTATCCTGACAGGCACAATCCTCCACGGTAATTGAACCCGTGGCAGTAGCTGTGCCGCAGGTTCCATTCAATGGAATAGAATAGTTGAAGATACCCACTTGAGTAGGGGTTCCAGAAATTATAATGGTATTGCCAGAAAGAGTAGCATTCGTTCCCAGAGGAAGTCCAGTAGCAGTACCTATGGTTGTCACTCCAGTCGTAGCTTGAGTGATGATATTGCCATTACTTGTATCTAGACAAGCAGTAGCGGAGGCTGGTTCTGGAATAGCGGATGGGTCGGGTGAGATGGTAATAGAATTTGAACTAAAATCGGTAACAGTCCTGCACCCATTTGAATTAGTGTAGTTAATAGTAACGGCTTTGCTTCCTGAAGTTAACCATCGTATTGTTATGCTTCTTGTTCCAGCACCGGATACAATTTGATAATCTGTTCCTGATACGCCGGGAATACCCCAAGTGTATGCACTCACTCCTGATTGAGTGGTATAAGTAGTTTGGTCGTTGATGCAAAAAGGTGTAGCAGTGGCTGGTTGCGCAGTGAAGGTAGGGGTAGGGCTGGGGTTCACTGTGGTGGTACCTGTGACTATGAGTGTGGCACCGCAAGCTCCCGTCAGCGTAATAGAATAGTTAACTGGAGATCCAGTAGCTTGATTCGTTGGTGTTCCGCTAATAGTTAAAATGTTGCCAGTTAGAGTAGGAGTAACACCTGCTGGAAGACCGGAATATGCGCTAACTCCTGTGACACCAGACGTGGTACGGTTAATTGAAGTCGTAGCGTTACCGACACACGCGGGGACGGATGCGGATGGAGATCCAGAAGTCAAAGTGGGAGTGTATGATATTTTAATTTGGCCATCTGCACCATCTCCGGGAGATCTTGTGGTTGACCAAAACCAAAAAGAATATCTTTTCCCTCCTCCGCCTCCACCTCCAAATGTGGGGCCATCTATCCCATTGTTGTTGTTATCTGCCCCATCTCCACCATTGCCTCCAGCTTCTGGAGCATTTGCTCCGTTGGAATTTGCTGTGGAAGTAGTGTAATTACCATTTTGTCCAGTACCAGCGGAAGATCCACCTCCACCACCATCTGATCCTCCATTTGCACCTCTACCTCCTGCATATCTTATGGTTCCAATTCCCAATCCCCCTCCTAAAGCACCTGCAGTACTATTGTTTCCTACAGAATTACCTCCAATAGCTCTCACAAGATCAGTACCAGGAACGGAAGTAAAATAAAATCTGGAATTCCCTCCTGGCGATGTGTTAGTACTTCCATTGCCTACAACATATGTGTAAGATTGACCTGGAGTAACAGTAAGCACAGATACTGAATATGAACCGCCACCACCACCACCTGATTCACCATTAGTTGATCGAGTTCCACCTCTACCTCCAGCACCCCATGCTTCTACTGTAATAGAACTAACTTCTGCTGGTACAATAAATGTATTTGATCCATTATTTTCAATTTGGACACACTGTCCCTTCACTTCCCCCCCATAAAAAATCATCAGCCCTAAACTCAACATCACCACCACTCCCAAACTGCTTTGAGAAATCTTCTGAAAAATGTCTTTTATTACCTTTGTAAACCTAAAAATCATACGCAGGGTATTAATTAAGTTTGTGTTGTTGATGAAGAAAGCCCTTGGAAACCTATAAATATTTGGAACTTAGGCAAGTTAGAGTTTTAACATCATTGTTAAATGTGCTTCGAAAATAATTAAAAACCCTGAGATAGTAACTCTTTTTAAAATGAACTGCGTTTTTTTATAGGTATAAATGATAGATTGTCTATTGAAATGCATTTTACTGTTGTTACAGCTATTTGTAATCCATAAAAGAATTAGTGTTTTGTAAGCTTTCTCTGATTTGAAATCCTGAGGAGTAGAAACAAAAATAACCGACTCTCTCAAGTCGGTTATTTTCATATTATAGTTGGAAACGATTACTTCGGTCTCCCGTCTTCTGTCTATCAGCATCGGGCATCAATCAACCGACGTCCAACATCCTTATCCATTCATGCTGATCAAGAACTCCGCGTTGTCACGGGTTCCTTTCATTCTGTTCAAGAGGAATTCCATAGACTCCTGTGAGTTCATATCGCTCATCAGCTTACGAAGGATCCAAACGCGTTGCATCTCTTCCTTATCCATCAACAGATCCTCACGACGAGTACCTGAATTGAGTACATCAATGGAAGGATAGATTCTTCTGTTGGCAAGCTTACGATCCAGCGCAAGTTCCATGTTTCCAGTTCCTTTGAATTCCTCAAAGATTACCTCATCCATTTTGGAACCTGTCTCTACCAGTGCTGTGGCGATGATGGTCAATGAACCACCGTTCTCTACATTACGTGCTGCTCCGAAGAAACGCTTTGGCTTATGAAGTGCATTTGCATCCACACCACCAGAAAGTATTTTTCCAGAACTTGGCACCACAGTGTTGTGTGCTCGGGCAAGTCTGGTGATGGAATCCAAAAGAATTACCACATCATGACCTACTTCGACCATACGCTTGGCTTTTTCTAACACAATGTTGGAAACTTTCACATGTCTGTCTGCTGTCTCGTCAAATGTGGAGGAGATAACCTCTGCATTTACCGAGCGAGCCATATCCGTCACTTCCTCAGGTCGCTCGTCGATCAGCAAGATCATCAGGTGAACCTCAGGGTGATTGATGGTGATCGCATTTGCGATCTGCTGCAGCAATACTGTTTTACCGGTTTTTGGCTGCGCCACGATCATACCTCTTTGGCCTTTTCCAATAGGAGCAAACAGATCTACCACGCGGGTCGAAAATTTATCTCCAGTAGTAGATAGATTTAATCTTTCCTGAGGGAAAAGTGGGGTTAGGTATTCAAAAGGAACACGGTCTCTGATTTCATCCGTAGTCTTACCGTTGACGGTAGCGATCTTCAAAAGAGCGAAGTATTTCTCACCTTCTTTTGGAGGACGAATAGATCCTTTGATATGATCTCCGGTTTTCAAGCCGAAAAGTTTCACTTGGCTTGGCGAAACGTAGATATCATCCGGAGAAGCGAGGTAGTTGTAATCCAATGAGCGTAGGAAGCCGTAGCCTTCTTGCATCATTTCCAATACGCCTTCGTTGTCGATGACTCCGTCAAACTCACGTGGATTCACTCCAGGACGCCTGCGATTGGAAGGGGGAAGTGTTTCGGCTGCCGGAGCCATTACTTCATCCTGAGATTTAAAATTTTTTCTTTTTGGAAGATCTACTTCCTGCTCAGGTCTGTGTTTTGGTGCAGGTTTCTCCTGAGTTTCCGGTTGAGCATCAGAGGTGTTGGTTTCGGCTTCTTCAAAAACCTTTTTTCTAGGTCTAAAAGTTTTTGGTTCTTCGGAAGCTTCTTCGTTTTTAGGCAGAGGACGGGGAAGAGGTTTTCTAGCTGTCCTTTCGGGCTTTTCTGTGGGAGCCTCTGAAGGTGCTTTCGATTCTGTTTTAGGCTCCTTTTCCTTTGCAGGCACTTCTTTAGGAGTTTCTACTTGAATGGCTTGAGCTACTTCTGGAACCTCTGTTACATTTTGTCTCTTGAATTTCGGTTTGTATTCCGATTCTTCAGTTGCAGACGGTTTGGCAGGTTTTGGTTTTTCCACCGGTAGTTCCGGAGTTTTATCAGTAGCTTCTACTGTTGAAGGTTTCTTTTTAGGAAGGGCTTTTTCTGGGGTGATAGCCTGCTGGTCAAGGATGGCATAGACGAGTTCGTCTTTCTTGAGAGATTTGTGGTTTTTGACACCTAGCTCCTCAGCGATTTCCTTCAGTTCAGACAGTAATCTGA